>Ga0209013_10001715_pt1 | contig 20136 bp, 15 predicted proteins | sample Cruoilmetagenom2_FD_187291 | JGI IMG/M metagenome (GOLD analysis project Ga0209013, IMG submission 187291) | Oil polluted marine microbial communities from Coal Oil Point, Santa Barbara, California, USA - Sample 2 (SPAdes) (version 2) | ecosystem: Environmental > Aquatic > Marine > Oil seeps ...
CCCCCCTGAGACGATATAAACTGCCCATACGGTAATGACTGCCGAATTAGAAAATCCTGCAAAGACCTCCTTTGGACCGACCAGGCCTGTCAACCCAACTATTATCAACACAAGGAGCGCAACAACATCAACTCGCAATTTTTCAGTGCCAAACACAATCAAAGCACCGACGATGATGGCTAAAGTGAGTGCAATTTCGGATGTCATGGATTATGTGCCTTTGGTGGAAAATTGCTTGTCTATTTTATCAAGACATGGACGTTATTTTCCCCTAAATGCAGGTTTTTTTCTTTCCCTGATTAATTCGGGGTCAAACGCTATTTATACCATAAACCAAGTTTCTGTTTAGGCTTACTTATTCAGGATGTGAACAGATTATTATTAATATCTAACTGTTTGATTTTCTCTAAATCGAATCGCCTTTCCCGTTTAGGAAACTAAATATCTGGGTAAAGCTTGAGTGCAAACAGAATGGATCCCGGAAGAGGATTTTAGCCTCTTGTTTTAGTATATAATAAGTTTTTAGATTGATGTATTTCCTGGTCTGAAGGTAAAGTCCTTATTCCTGTTTTTGAACAAGAGGTACTGCCTATCAACCCGGGTCTTTATTCGTTCGTACTTACTGGTTGGAAACTATATGTTGAAAATAATGTAAATTAATCATCGCACAAAATAGACTTCATCACAGGAGACCGTTATGAACAGTCAATCCAGGCAAGAAATATTGCTCAGGTTTGGCTGTTTCTTTATTTAAATCGCACAAGATCTTTCATTGGAGGTCAATATGCCTAAAAAATTTACATTTATCCTGATTGCGGCACTAGCATTAATCATTGGTAGCGGATGCACCAAAAGGCAATGCGTTGAAGCTGATTACCCTACGTTCAAACCGATCCTGGACTCACCGGCAGATGGTTCAACAGTAAACTTTGAAGGGCCATGGACATTTGAATGGCATCATAATGAGCCTTGTGAACCATACAGATATTTAATACGTGTCTACGATTCCGATCATCATATAGTGGGTAGTACACAAGTGGATGGCTCAACATCTGAATTAACTGTTGACTTGGATTATTACTTTCTATACCCGACTGCTTTTATCTATCCGGGAGCCGAGTATTTCTGGAATGTTGAACCGAAGATTTCTCAAGAAGGGGCCACTACAGTAAGCGAATTTAAAGATGATGGACAGATCTCCCAAACTTTTTCATTTTTCACTGATGGTATCTGTGAACCCAGTGAGTTAACTCCCCCGGAATTAGTGAAACCAGAGGATGGAAGTTGGGCAACGGCAAAATATGATCCACCTAAGGTCTATTTAGAATGGGCAGAATTGGACAATTGCTACCCTGAAGAGTACCTTATTCAGGTTGCAATCGACCCTGAATTTGATCATATCGTCTATTCTTCTGCAGTTGGAAGTATGTTTTTGTATAAATTTGTTGATGTAGAAAGCTGCACCCATTTGTATTGGCGGGTCCAGTCTGTTGTTGGAAATTCTGCAAGTGCCTGGTCTGAACCATTCAGTTTTTACTATGAAGGAGAAAGCCCTTGCTGGTTCGCTCAGTTGTCTGGCGATGCACCCGCGATAGGGGCCACGATCAAGGGTTATGTATTTGAGGATAAGTGCCCTGGCTCCCTTCCATTTGAGTCTGAGAGCGTCACACCTCCACCTGGATGTGTCAGCAGTCAGATTGGTATCCACGCGGACGGTATCTGGGATTTTTCTGCAAACACCGAACCGGGCATCCCTGATATTCAAATGTTTTGGGGTGAAGGCCCCTGTCCGGCTGTAGGGCTGGATATGTCAATTACCGATGAATATGGCATGTATTACTTTCAGGTCCAGGCTCCAGGTGAATATTGTGTCTTTACAAACGATTCGGAAAACCCTGAACTGCATGATGGAATCTTTACTTATCCTTGGCCTGCTACTAAGAACTATCTTGTCCAGAAATCTATCACGGTTACTCCAGGTGAAATCGTAGAACAGAATTTTGGTTGGGATAAAGAAGAGATCGCGAAACTTAATTTTAAAGTAAATAAATTATCCGCCTGCCGGCAAACCGATAACAAGAACTCCCCAGCGGTGATGTACCTTGAAGAGGGCTCAGTTATCCCGGTTGTGGCTACCAACGAGGAGAAAACCTGGTTCCTGACCGTCTTTGATTGTTTTGTATCCATTGCTACGGGAGAAGCGGAAGAGGGAGATTTGCTGATCTATCCAAAACAGCCAATACCTGTCGTTGACGGCCAGGGCGATCCTGATCAGACTGACCCTGGCCAGACCGACGCAGCAGAGCAAAAACCCTGCTCCAGCTACACCAGTCCACGCAGCTGCGTTTATCCGCGCTGTACCTGGGTCTCTCCTATTGCAGGTCCTTCGTACTGCACAGAAAGTGACTGATTGGTAAGGTAAATCACCAAGTGTAATAGAGGTGAATAATTAAAACGAATAAGAAATTGAGTCAGACACACATTACTTTTGCAAGATAGTAATCGCGTAACCCAAAGTATACGCAGCTATTACAAAGACCCCGCTTGATATTTTCATGTACGGGGTCTTTATTTTATGTCTAGCCGCCAAACCAGCTAATTTGGTTTTATTTTTTGGTGTTCCATTCCTCGAGATAATTGCCATTTGCACAGCATCAGCTTCTGCAAGTCTGCCAGAAGACTCTTATTGAGCTAAATAGCCTCTTAGCCAATTAATCAAATCTTCTGGACAGAGGGTGAGAACCCCCTCAAACCCAGTTCTTCCTCCCCAGTCGCAGGTTTCTATTTTCTTTGTGAGCATTACAAGATCGATTGTGAGAGCTTTTTCACCATCATAATAGTCATTCACGCAATAGGCATCCCAGCCTTCTTTTGTGATGTATTCATTGTCCGGATTCAAAATGAGAATAAGCTGTGTTTCTGGGAAAGGGATGATGTGCTCAACACCATCTCTGATATGTATATATGCAGGAATGTTAACCAGACCCTTAATACCCAATAGTCCTTCCGGATCATTTTCCCATTCACTAAGCAGAGTGTCAAAATCAAGGTCGACATCTGGTGCGTCTCCCCAATAAGAACCTGTGAAAACAGGATCAGGGCATTCGCAGGTGCATTGATCCCCGCAATTAAAACCGATCGGACAATCATCTACACAGACATGATCGACAGGGCGGTAAGGATTTTGACCGCTTATAAAGGTTGAAATTGAGTTATCGCAACACGACAATCTTGGTTTTGGGGTCGGTGTTGGAGTCACTTTTGGCTCACATCTAACACCTCGGCTATCTTGCATGCAGATCTCATAGTCTTCACATTCTGTGACATCGAACACGCATTTTCCATCAGTGCATGTCTGGCTGGTGAACTGCGTTAAATTTTCACTGCAAAATGGCTGTCCACAATCTGAATCCACTTCGCATTCATTTCCGGCAGGATTTCCTGTGCAACCTGTGAACAACACCACTGCAGCAATTAATACTGAAACTTTGATTATGTGTTTTTTCTCGTGCCACATCTTTACCTCCAGATTAATGATTAGCGAAACAGCGATGAAGGATATTGAAATCGGAGTGAGGGTCGATGGATAGGATTTAGGGGATTAATGTTATGCTACATGGTTATGGAAATCTTTTTGATAGTAACATAACGAGAACTGAAAATCAAACAGGAAAAACTCACTAGCACACCCTGCATATGTTGAGCTTGATCAGAGAATGTGTATGTTGAAATAAGATCATAAGTGAATCTAATCAGGTATTGATTTCTATTCGCTTGGCATTTTTCGTACCCTATGCTACAATGCCATCCGGCAGAGCTGAAGTCTTGGCTCTGCTGTGTCATGTAAAAAGAAGAATGCACAAAGGGTTTAATTTATGCAGATCGGGATCGTTGGACTACCCAACAGCACTAAAACAACAATATTTAACGCTCTGACTAAAAGCCAGGAAGAAACTGCCGTCACCAGCTCTGGCCAGGTGGAAGTGCACACGGCCATCGTGGAAGTGCCTGATCCCAGAGTTGATACATTAAGCGCAATGTTCAAACCTGAAAAGACCACTTACGCCAGAGTCCAATACAATGATGTGGCTGGTTTGAAAATTGGCGTCGGTCAGGATGGATCAATAGATGGTCAACTTCTGAACGCTATTTCTCAAAGTGATGCGATTTTACATGTGGTGCGGGCATTCGAAGATGATCGAATACCTCATCCAGATGGCAACGTGAACGCAATACGTGATCTCTCAGCCTTGGAATTCGAATTCCTGATCTCTGATCTGCAAATTGTCGAACGGCGCTTGGAGCGGCTCGGTCATGATTTGGATCGGAAAGGAACGTACCCCGAGCGATCTGCAGACCAGGCTGAATTTGATGTTCTAACTCGAATTAAAGTAACTCTTGAGAATGAACAGCCTATTCGGTCTATGGAATTCTCTGCAGCGGAAGGGAAGATCACTCGCGGGTTCCAATTCTTAACCGCAAAACCAGAATTGATCGCCTTGAATGTTGGTGATGAGGGTAGTGAAGATCCAGCGGATTTTTCAATCAGTAAAAATGAGAATGGTGATATTGTTTGCCTTCACGGTGCCCTGGAGATGGAAATTGCTCAGCTTACCGAGGATGACGCAGAGCTTTTTATGCAGGAATACGGCATCATTGAACCGGGCTTAAACCGCATGATCCGTTTGAATTACGAACTGCTGGGATTGCAGTCCTTTTTTACAGTTGGTGAAGATGAAGTCAGGGCCTGGACAATTCCGCAGGGATCAACTGCTGTTGAAGCTGCTGGGACCATTCATTCGGATCTAGCCAGGGGATTCATTCGGGCAGAGGTGGTTAGTTATCAGGATTTGATTGAAGCCGGTTCATTGGGGGAAGTGAAAAAACTAGGAAAAACTCGTCTCGAAGGCAAGGATTATATTGTCCAGGATGGAGATATCCTTAACATCCGGTTCAATATTTAACGGCTACAAACATCCCACTTTCTTTAGTGATTCGAATTGAGCCATTTTCAGCGATTTGCCTTTGGAGAAAATCACGGAGTGCCGTGGTTCGAGTATCGCCTTCCTCCAGTTTTGTATAAGATCGAATATAGCGGATAATTGGCTCAGCCTGGTCTATTAGTAAACTGTCAGGATATTCTAGGAAATGGACATTATTGAAATCTTGACTTAGCAAATCTTCTCCGATTTCCGTGCTAAATCTAAGAGTAGGCGTACCCCAATCAGGTATTTCTTGACCTGGGAAGAATTGTGATTTCCAGGCTTTGATTTCCTGTAAATGGGCTGGTCCGTTAGTGGCTGCGTATAGGCAACTATTGGGTTTTAGTACCCGCTTGATCTCTTTCAAAGCAGCAGGAATGTCAGGAAGATGATATAGCATGTGATTGGCGATTACAGCATCAAATTCGTTTTCAGGGAAGGGAATATTGCAGGCGTCATGGACGGCAAATCTATACCATGCGGTGCTTCCTAACACTGATCTGGCCTCTTCCAGCATACCGATAGAAATGTCGGAAAGTCTGATATCCCAACTTGTTGGAAATCTATTCTGATTTTGCTGCCAGAGATAACCTGGTCCGGAGCCAACTTCGAGGATCTTGCTGTGTTTGGGAAAATTAAATTGATCGAAGACCCAGAAATGCCACCCAACTTGATTGGTGCTGAAACGTTGATGCAGGTCAGCCCTGGCGGACAGGTTCGAGGAGTCTTTGTATTGATCTGTTCTTAAGGAATCGGGATCAGTCAATCCGTTTGTCATAGTTGGATAGGGTGAAAATTATGATCATTCAGGGAATCATGACCTGTTTTTCTGGACTGCGAAGTTTATTTAGCCGAGTTTGAACAAGCATATTCAATCCCATCTTCATGACACTGCGATCCAGGTATTCCTGCAATTCCTCATTATTCTGGAAAGACATAATACCGCGCTCCTGATTCTCGCTGGTCTGTTTGACCAATCGTCTCATTAGATGTTCGTAGATCTCAATAACAGGTTTTCCTGTCTTAATTGCTTTCCCGATGGCTTTGGCAGCCAGCCGTCCACTTAATGCTGCCGCGTCCATGCCTACACCCCTCGTCAGATCGATCAATCCGGCTGCGTCACCAACCATTAGAAAATTCCGTTCGCCAAGCCAGATGCGGCTAATTCCATCCATGACCATGCTGCTGCTATAACCTTCTTTTTTCACCACCTGGACATTTTTCAGGTTATATAAGTCTTTGACATGATCAAAAAAGGCGTCAAGATGTTTTGTGATGTCCTTGTCATATCCAGTTCCAACGACCCAATAATCCTTTCCGTCTGAAAGAGTTTTGTTATAGATCCAGGCGAACATCATATTGTTGTAATCGATGTTCCAAAATTGATATAGTTTGTCATAATCCAGATCGCCGTCTGCCGTGAAGTAATAGTTCAAGGCGGCTCCGCTGCTCCCTTTTTGAAAGCCGGTATCAGTTCGGAGCTGTTGGCGGACCACCGGTCTCATACCGCTAGCATCAACAAGGTATTTTGTCTGGATAGTTTCTAAACCAGTTCTGCCTTCCAGGTTTACCTGGATACCTTCTTCACTCTCTTCAAAATTTTTGAATTTGGTGGCATCTTTGAAATCCGCACCGTACGATTGGGCTAATAGACAGAGCCATTCATCAAATGTGTCCCTCATAAAATTTAACATGGGAAAATCGCCTTGAAAAGCCTTCCCATTAGGAAAACGCATCTCGGTCTTATTGAGAACATGAGTGCATAAGCGTTCTGGTGGGATTTGATCTCCAATGATTTTTTCAAAATAAGGGAACTGGATACCTGAACATGGTTTTTCACGGGGTACTTCAAACTGCTCAACCAGGAGGGTTTTGAGATTCTGTTTAGCACAGAATTTTGCGGCTACTGGTCCAGCGATTGCTCCACCAATTATCACGACGTCATATTTTTTCATATTGTATTCCTCATAATTAAACGAAACCGGTTTCCATCTTATGTAGGAAACCGGGTGATTATTTGAATTCGTTCATAAACCTGTGTTTATTTACAGGCTTCGTATTCCTGGAAATAAGTAGTCTCATCGCAGACCAGTTCGTCTTCATCGTTCAGAGCACACTCATCCCCGTCGTTGTACAGAAAGACAGCCTCATCACCTAGAACTTCCACCTTATCTTTAATTGCAATGCATTCATCACGAAAAGCAAAAGAAAAATGGTAATTATACGAAATGATCTGGAATCCTCCATCCAATTTGATAAAGGAATAAAATCCGTTGTTGCAGGTTTCGCAATCGAATTCACCGAAATTGGTTACCGTTCCGCAGACAGTGATGGTATCTCCTTCCTCATCCGGAACTACCGAGTTAGGATTTCTGCAGCCTCCCTGGTAAACTCGCACTGTTGGTGTGGGTGGGATGGCCGTATCTTCAATGACAACGGTTGCAAGGGAAGGATCGGGGATTACCGCTTCTTCTTCGGGTGGGTTTTCACCAGTAAGGACGTAGTTGATACCATCCTTGGCTGAAAAGAGCATTACAGACATCAATAGAACTGCAAAAACACTGGATATGGTCAAATTAGATAAACGATCTTTGCGAATAATCGTACGCGAGGCATGTAGAAAAGAATAAATCCCACCAATGGGAACAAAGGCGAGTAGAAAAGCACCGACTTTATTATTGGGGGTGGAATCTCTCTTTAGCGCTTGTTCTTGAACTGCCCAAAAACCTATCATTGCCCTGGATAAGACTTGGGAGATGATAGCGGCAATTATAATATTTTTCACGGTGCCAAAGTTAAGGAATACCGGAAGCGAAGTGAAAGCTAAGTTAATTCCCCAGAAGAAAATCAACAAAAGCAACAAGCTGAGGACTGTTTGTTCTGGAGGTATATAAGAATCGGTTTGAGGGGCTTTTATGATCCTTGGAGCTTCCTGGTCTTCGCTGTTTCCGTTTCCTGTTCTAAAACCACAGAATGGGCATGAAGCAGAGTCAGGTGGCAGCTCCTTATAACATTCGGGGCAGTATTTCATCATGTTCATAGATAATTTCAACCTGCTTATAATGAAAAGATTATATCTCTGAGTATAGCACGAACAAATATTTGGGAAGGTATATTTTGTTTACTGTTTTGATAAGAGAGCAAATTCTAGGATTTGTTTTTGAAAATAGGAGCCCATTCGGAAGAGACATACTCTGGCGAGTATTTAATCCGTGCCCTCTTATTTGCCCAGGCGAGGATTTCATTGCTCTTAGCCGCGTTTGTGCATAAACGATCGGCTGAGGGTTTGATGTGAACACGAAGAAGATCCAGCCTGTCAGAATCCCAGCAGATCTGCACAGTTGGTTCAGCCTCGGTTTCACCATCGGTATGGGTTCTGCAGGCTAATTGTAGAAGCTGAAGTTGTTCTTGACTTATCCCAGGATATCCCTCGAGCAGCTCTCCGGCCAGAACAGCTCCCCTTTGGCCATGGCCCGGATCCCTGGCTTGATTGTGGCGGCACGCATCGTGAAATATTGCAAAGAGGCAGATAACGGTGGTATCGCCGCCTTCAATCTCAGCCAATCTCAAACCATTTTCAAGTACTCTAGCCCAATGGCTGAGACCGTGAGCGCCGTTTGGCTTCAATTTGTATTGGGGAGCAATTTTACTCAGGAAATATAATAGGTCAATCATAAACTAGATTAGAGTTCTATAAATAATATGCTTGATTATCAATAATGGAGATAGTATGGGGTAGTATAGCATTGAAACATTTCAGAGATAAGAGGAGATATGATGGGAATGCATTCGGGTGGTTGGTTTTCTTACATAACCCATGATGATCAGAAGAAACAGCCTGCTATTACCAGGGAGTTATTGGAAAAGGTTTGGAAATTTGCTAAGCCTTATTGGTTCCAGGTCTGTGTGTTATTAGTCACGATCCTTATTATTTCTGGAATTAGCTTGATATCCCCTCTGTTATACAGGGATCTGATAGATGTAGCTATTCCGGATAGAGATTTTACAAGAATTAATTTGCTCGCCTTGGGTATGATAGGCATTCCTATCATAAATGGAATATTTGGAGTTTGGCAGCGCCGGCTGAACGCAGCTGTTGGCGAAGGTGTGATCTTTGATTTACGACAAGCTCTTTATGGGCACCTTCAAAGAATGTCCCTGCGCTTTTTCACAGAAACTCGAACTGGCGAACTGATGTCACGCTTGAACAATGACGTTATTGGCGCCCAGCGAGCAATTAGCAATACTCTGGTGACGATTCTTTCTAACTTTGTAACCTTGGTGGCTACGCTAAGCATCATGATTGCCCTGGAATGGAGGTTAACTCTGCTGGGTTTGGTAATCCTTCCCCTGTTCATCGTTCCAGCACGTCGGGTTGGAAAAATCCTCCGAGACATACGGAGGAGATCACTAGAAAATAATGCCGAAATGAATGCCACGATGAATGAAACCCTCAATGTTAGCGGGGCATTGCTCGTGAAGCTATTTGGGCGTGAAAAAAGTGAGGGAAATCGTTTCCGGACTCATGCCGCAGAAGTCAGGGATCTAGGAATTCGGTCAGCAGTGGTTGGGCATTGGTTTTTTATGCTTCTTAGCGTTGTCAGTGCAGTTGGGTCGGCAATTGTGTTCTGGATTGGGAGTCATCTTGTTTTGAGGGGTGAATTTACTATAGGGACAATTGTTGCGTTTGGCACATATCTGACCGGGATGTATGGTCCACTTATGGCTCTTACAAATGCCCAGGTGCAATTTGCAGAGAGCATGGTCAGTTTTGAAAGGGTTTTTGAAGTATTGGAGATTCCCCTGGAAATTACGGAAAAGAAAGACGCTCTGCAATTGAGCAATATGCTGGGAAAGATCGAGTTTAAAGATGTTGATTTTTCATACCATAGCAAAGAAGATGAGAAGATTGGTTTACAAGATATCGCCAGACTCACCTGGAGATCTGACGGTATGGCTCATATAAAGAGAGGAACTGAAAAATCAGGTACTAATGCGAACCTGAACTCTGAGGACGTGAGATGGACATTAGAAGAAATTAATTTTTCCATCGAGCCGGGTGAGCTGGTTGCGCTGGTAGGCCCAAGTGGTGCTGGAAAAACGACCGCTACATATCTGATTCCAAGGTTATATGATCCGACATCAGGGCAAGTTATTATCGATGGACATGATATCAGAAATCTTACTTTAAATACCCTTGCAGATAATATTGGCATGGTGACTCAGGAAACATTTCTTTTTTATGACACGATAAAAGCTAACTTAATGTATGCTAATCCGGAAGCCAATGAGGCAGAAATGATAGCGGCTGCAAAAGTTGCCAATATTCATGAATTTGTTATGAGCTTGTCTGACCGATATGATACTGTGGTTGGTGAACGTGGTTACAGGTTAAGCGGGGGTGAAAGGCAACGTATTGCGATCGCCAGAGTTGTGCTGAGGAATCCAAGAATTCTTGTGCTTGATGAAGCAACATCGAGTCTTGATTCGTTATCAGAAGACCTAATTCAACGGGCTATGAAAACCGTAATGGAAAACCGCACCAGTCTAGTGATCGCTCATCGGTTATCCACAATCCTGGCAGCGGATAAAATCCTTGTCTTTGATCAAGGAAAATTGGTCCAACAGGGGAATCACGATCAGCTAATGAAAACAAGTGGTTTGTACCGTACTTTGTACGAAACTCAGTTCAAGATATAAGTAAATCGTCCGCCAGTAAGTCTCTGTGATATGCTATAGAAAGCGCCTGAAATTATAGATATTCAAGGAAATTATTTGCTATTTGCACAGGATATCACATGATTAAAAGAATTCTTGGTGAACGATTAAAAATTGATTGGAAGATTGCGGTTGTTACGATTGTAAGCACACTTTTGATCATGGTTGATTATTATTACAGTCCAACTTCCAAGAATTATTTTGACAGCATTCTGCTTTATGTAGCGATTCCATTATTCATTACGGTCTTAATATTTCGGGAAAATCCAAAATCATTGGGATTCACATTGGGCGATTGGAAAACCGGGCTGCTGTTAACCTTTCTGGGGGTCTTGTTTATGGCTCCGATCATCTGGTACCTGGGTGTAAAAAATCCGGGAATGATGAACTATTACACCTATACCTCGGAAGGTTTGATTTGGAAAAAAGCGCTAGAGATTTTCGGCTGGGAATATCTATTCAGAGGGTGGATCTTATTTAGCTATGCTAAAAAATACGGCTCTGATGCGCTTTGGATACAGGCGGTTCCATTTGCTATTGCCCATCTTGGCAAACCGGATGTTGAAACCCTGTCCACTATCTTTGGAGGGTTTGCTTTCGGCTGGGTTGCCTGGCGGACTGGTTCATTTGTCTATTCGTTTTTAATCCATTGGTTCATTGCAGTGTTGATTATTCTGGTATCTTCCGGCGGATTCGAATTCCTATAATGACCACAAATAAACATAACTGGTAAGGAGAAAAACTGCGCCTTATTTATTCTTGGGAGTTTTATTATTATTAGAATTTAAGAACTCAGTAATAGGATTTTGGCGTCTTGAACACGTCTGTTGCCAACCAATCGATCATAATCCCGTAGAAGATGCCTGCGCCGGTATATAGAGTAAACTTCAGGAGATCATTTGGAAGGAAACTGATTGAAACAGTGAGGGATAAGATCAATCCCAGCAGAGCGCCGTGTAGGTGATGTTTGATTTTCCAGCTACTGATGCCAACTACGAAACCCAGCAGCAAGCGATTGGCGACCGTCATCGAGATTGTGCTCCACTCAATTTTCGGAAATCCAAATATTACTTGGCTTCCCACCAGGCAGATCCAGGCGCTGATCACACCACCAAGCAAACAGGTTAAAACTCTCTTCTTCATATTAATTCCCAAATTGACAATACTTTATTTATAGCATGAAAAAAGAGCTGTTCGGATGGGAGCAGCTCTTTTTTATATATCAACATTTACCTCTTATAAACTTATGGCATTGTGCAGGGAATGCATCTCTCGTTGGGTCCTGAAGCTGTGCAGGTGGGGAGGCATGGGTTGGTTCCACAGGAACCTGTGCTTTGCTCAATGCAATATCCCATCTCAGGGTCCCCATCATCACTGTCTGGTGGTCTAGAGCAGTCTGGTGGGAGGGTGGTCCCATCAAATATTTCGCAATTTATACCAGGACCTCCTTCCCATTCAGCGCAGAATTCTATGTCGCCATAAGCCCCAATGGGAAAGGTGCAGCCCCAAATATTTGCCGCGTCATCTTCTAAGGTACAGTTTTTGGGTTCTGGAACTCCAAATAATATCCAACTGCCAGGTAGAAAGTCAAGCCCTGCCATATTCGTATCGATAGATGCACGGTATTCTGCAGTTCCATCGGCATGCGGGATGCACGACAGCAACGCATCCCAGGGGGGGATAAATCCAACTGTATCAGGGCAGAATGGGTATGTATGATCACCGAGCATAGTTGACCCATCATCAAAAGCTGCAAAAATCCCTAGCGTGTCGCCAGTATCACCTGGCAGGCCAGTGCAGACCGCTGTTCCAAGTGCAGTAACGATACAAGTTAGATCAACAGATGGTCCACCTCCAGCAGATGCAGCAGCCCGATCAAGGACCGGTCCGCCAGGAGGATAATGGAGGACTAGATGTGGTGCGTTGGCTCCGGTTGCATCCTCTTCGCAGAAGTCATCAATCCAGAAAGGTACATCGCAAGGTGGGTGTATAACCGCTGATTCCATCATAGATCCATCAACGAACTCAAAACGTAATTCAATTAGTTCATGGCTAAGTCCAGGCAAGTCATAACAATAATAAGCTCCGTCTGGAGGAGGAAGGTGGTCGCAAACAAGGGGTCCATCACTCGTGGAGGCACTGGATAATGCTGGATCAGCAGGATCGAAAATAACCCCAAGATCCGAAATCTCTGAAGTTCTGCAACCCGCGAGAAATCGGACACTTCTAAGACCACTGTCATCGCCGGGGTCATCACCGTCATCCGCGCGACCAGGTGGGTCATCGTCGTGTCGGTCCTCACCATGATCATAAGTATCTGGCAGCACAAAGCCTTCTCCGATAACACATCGGAATCCTACATCGGTAAATGTTCGATAAGGATTGAGGCCCATCCGAGTTGCAGATCGCATTTGGACTGGATTAGAATATAACCCTCCTCCCCGGATCACACGAAGGGGATTTTCAGGATCTGGCGGTTCTAATGGTCCAATTGGATTTTCAGCGGGCGATTGGGCATAATAGTCTTCTGCATACCAATCATGAACCCATTCCCAAACGTTCCCGGACATATCCCAAACGCCATCCGGGCTATTTCCCATTATATAATATCCAACAGGTTGAGTATCAGGGGAAGCGGAACATCCACTCATATTTACATGATCACAGGTTGGGTCTTCTTTTCCCCAAGGGTAGACAAAGCTCTCTGGTCCACGGGAGGCTAATTCCCATTCTGCTTCTGTTGGTAATCGACCGCCTGCCCAAATGCAATAATCCCGGGCCATGACCCAATCAACTCCCACCGCCGGATACTCTGCAAACACTTGGGATCCATAATGAGATGTTGTTCCGGTCTCTAAGACTTTCAATTCGATGCACCCACCATCTGTGATGCAGGTTTCGTACATTTGATTTGTCACTTCATGCGTATAAATATAAAAATCTTCTAGAGTGACTTCATGCGCGGGTGACTCGTTCCCTTCAGCTAAGGGATCAGAGGCATAACTTCCCATTTGAAAAGTTGCCCCTGGGATAAATGTAAGGTCAGCACCATCGATATTATGTGGTGTTATAGAATCAGATTCTTCGGAGGCTCCAGTGACTGATTCGGACGTATCTGATTGAGATTGTGATTGAGGCTCAGATTGGGATAGAGATAAAACCGGTTTGTTGCATGCTGTGGAGATCAAGACAAGAAGGCTGATGGCGATAATGAATCTAGAGGTAGATTTGTTCATTTTGAATCCTCCGGGAGTTGATTATTTGCCTATTAATTGTTTATAACATGGAAAATAGTAATAGAGGAAACCAATATAAATGGTTTGCAAAATGGATTAGAAATAATTTATAACTCAAAAAAAGAAAACTTCTTTTTTAGCGCAGCCTCACCAATATTCAGGAATAAATCTCTAATGTGGTCATCCATGGTTAGATTAATTACCTGCCAGCCATTCTTTGCTAAGTCCACAGTTGCTTGAACTAACGATTCCCTCCGTTCCCAATCTGAATGCTGAAAGGCATCGTCAAGGATAATAAATAGTGGCTCCCCTCCGCTGACATGAGAAGCAATGCCTAGCCGAAGAGCGAGCTGGACCTGCTCCCTGGCGCCAGTGCTCAGATCCTTGAGTGGATATTCTTGATACGGATCTCGGGCATAGACCTGATCATCTATTAAATTCAAGCTTTGATATTTGCCAGTCATTTTTTTCAATAGATTTGAAACGTCGTCGGTGTTGATATTGTTGATGATCTTTTGATCCTCTTTTTCTTCGATTCTATTGAGAATTTCAGACAACCCGATCTTTGCTGCAATCTCTGCAGTGAGATCTATATGAGATCCTCTAATGTCAATCCGCGTCAATCGTAGATGATGAAGAATTTCAATCCAGGGGGTTGAGATATCGTCTCTCGTCCACTCAGTAGCCCTAGCTTTCAAGGTTTCTAGATCGGCTTGGTGAGAAGCAAGTGCGTCATTCAAGCTGACAAATTGATCTTCGATATCCGCCTGAACTTCCGGATCATATTCGATAAGTTGAGGGTCCCTCAGGTAATCGTTTTCTTCTAAATTGAACATGGCCAATTCTATTGCCAGGTCAGAAATTTCTGTATCCAAAGCAACGGATTGATCTTTAATGGTTTTGAGGTAGGATTCCCAATTATTTTCACTGATAGTCTCTCCGAGCAATTCGAGGAATGTATCTTTGATATATACCTTCTCAGATTCCAATCGGACCTTTGTTTTGCTATGTTCTTCTTGATTGGATTTGGACTTGAGGAATTTTTCCTGGAGTTTGCTTTTCTCAGATCTCAAACCGGTTATGCCCTTGAGGGGTTGGTCAAATTTCTCCTTATAAGTAATCCGGATGGCATCCCGTTCACCAGCGTCAGTTGGGTTTTTGGTTCCCATTAATAGTTGAATCCCAAAATAAGTAAGGAGTAAGCCGCCAATTCCAACTGATGCTATGCCAACCCAAAATAGATCAGGCCAGGCAAGGATATTTTGCAGGATGGTGATGACCAGTCCGGCAGCGAGCAATACTCCTCCAATCACCATCAAAATCTTTTCAGGCAATTTCTTATTCTCTAAATTTTTTTCTTCCCAAATGTCCACAGCTGATTTCAACCAGTGATAAATTTCAATATCTATCTTGGATGATTTGATCTTTTCACTAAGATTCTTCAGGTCCGCCTTGAGTTTCTTATAGTCTCGTACACGATCTCGGAGAGATAGATAACTGTCGTCAGATATTTTTCCCCTCTGTCCGCGTAAATCCTGTTGTTTTTTGGAAAGCAAATAAGCCTTGTGTCTTTTAGCCTTGAGCTGTTGCTCTAATCGCAGCTGAATTTCATCGATTTTATCCTCGATTTGTCGGGCAGGCCCCCTGGAATATTTCTCTTCTATCAATCCAAGCAAATTCTCTACGTCCTGGAGTTTTTCTTGGAGAACATTCAGATCATTGATCTGGCCCTGGTTCTTCCCGGAGATTTTTTGGTCGATGATCTGCGCCTTCCGAACAGTAGGTTGAATACTATCTCTGATCTGATCCAAAAGCGCCTGGCTTGTCAATGCGTTTTTTAATATATTTCGATCCACTCCACCTGGGACCCTGTCTGATAAATCCAGTTCTCCACCCTTGACGACCAACAGCCGGGCCATATTTAAGGGTAAACCCCTGTCGTATTCACTCCAAAAATCTTCGATCTTCCTTGGACTAGATGGTGAAAATTCTGTAAATTGTTCACCCAATCCATGTAGATGAACAGATCCTTCTGTATTGATATCTCTCAGATTCCAGGTCTTGGCATGGCGAAATATAGATTGAAGAAGGAATTCAGTCAGATAAGTCTTTCCGCTTTCATTTTGGCCGTAAATAAGATTTAGCATACCTAGATCTAGCTGGATAGAACTGAGAGGTCCTAGCTTTTGGATCTGGATGCTATCGATTTTTATTCCCACTATTTTCCCCCGTGGATGATCTTCAATGCTTGGTCGAAGATTTGCATTTTGGATGGTGAATTCGGATCAGCTTCCCAATCCAGATCATCAATCCAGGTTTTAACTTGATTTGATATCTCAATTCGATCAGGATCGATACTGTAGATCAACTTTGATAGTTGAGGTTCTTCGTCTTTGTAGTAAGAGAATCCCGAGAAAGCTTTTTTGATTCCCTTGAGGATCTCCTGCCTGTCCAAACTAGATGATCCTGTTACTTCAACCCGGAATTGAACTTTGTTTTCCCAGCCCTTGGGCAGGTTCCAGGCGTCAATCCTGCATCCAACTTCTTTAAGAAGCAGATCAAGCCCGTTTTCTGAAGGGATCATGATAAAATGCTCGTCAAAATATATCAAAGGAGAATCTACCCAATGGGATGTGATTTCACCCCGATCAGTGTCCAAAATCAAGAACCGGCGTAATCCAGTTTCGGAGATATCCAGTGGGCAAGGTGAGCCAGGATAGTATAGGTTCTGATCCTGCTGGGCAAGATGGATATGTCCCAGGAAAACAAGCTCAGGCTGGTAGGTCACCAGATCGGTGCGGGTTAATGGCAGATATAGTCCCTTTTCATAAGGATCTGGGGTATTTCTGCCTGCCGTCCAATCTCCATGGCTGACAAGGATCCAGCGCTCTTCTTGTAGCTCATTTGCGAATGGGGCAATAAGTTCACCCATTGTTTTATTATCCTGATAGGGCAGGAACAGGATCTTCCGCGAATCATCGAGAGGTTGCAATGTTGGCTCAGAGTAAACAAGCAGGTTCTCTCCAAGTAAAGCGCCCTGACTCAACCGTTGATCATGATTTCCGGGGATGATGACAATCGTTAGGTCTCCTGTTTTGCTGGAGTGGTATAGCTCTTCAAACTCGGCATAGTTAGGTAGGTCTTGATCGAACAGATCACCCGCGATCACTAATAACTGGACATCATTTTCGTTGCATTGCTTGAAGATGCTCTCAAGCGCCTGGAATCGCTCAGGATTTTTAGACCGGGTGGTCAGATGATTGTCTGCGGTAAAGGCGATTTTCAAATGGTTGTCTCCTTGTATGAGTGTTCAATACCATTGTATATCATTCTAGAAACTGAAGAGATATATCCCCCCGGGGTGGATATATCTGCGTATTAAGGATTAGAAAACTGATTGTGTTTGGGGGAGACAGCTAAAATACTTTTACTGCTATATTTATTTAGACGGTGATCTTTTACCTGTAATATTTTTCAATTCCACACCCCAGATTTTTGTCTTACTGATTTCCCTTTCAGGCATTTCCCAATCTTTGCCCGAATAATGGCGCATAATCTGGTTTAGCCCGGTATTTTTCAGAGCAGGATCGCTGATCTCCTTGATTTTACCCGTAGCAATCACGCTTTGAAAATTAAAACTCCATTCGCAAGCGTTCTCCTCATCGGTGATTAATTTGATATCAGTTTCAAAAGCAAGGCATACGCGCGGGTTTTCCAAGAAGATCTCATTCTTTTTACCGGCTCTGGCTGTATGGAAATAAACTGTTTTTCCGTCGTAGCCAAATGAGATCGGTATCACGTAGGGCTGGCTATCCAGACAGCAAGCCAGGTGGCAAATCAGTGATTCATGTATGATCTTGTCAAATATCTCTCGCTCAGGGATGGATTTATCTTTTTTTCTCATATTTTATTTACGCACTTGATAATTTTCGGAAGAATTTAGGTAGAAGCCAGGAAATTAGTATTATAACGATCAAAAAAGCGATAGTGGGTATTGCGATACTGATCAACGTCCCAGTAATCGAAGCAGCCAGCTCGCCAGTAGATACTACAGGATTAGCTAATCCTCCGGTTGATGCAGTTGAAGCACCGCGCACTAATACGCTTGATCCCTGGACTAACCCAGCGACCCCGCCACCTGCGATTATTGCGAGTGACCAGCGCAAGAAAGGTTCTACATCACCAATCATCGACGCTGTCGCGATGGTTCCAGCTACTATGGCTGCGGGAGTGGCAATTGTGTCTAGCATATTATCAAGCCAGGGTATGTAGTATGCTGCAATCTCTATAACCATGGCGATTCCAAAGGCAATGGTTGCCGGCCAAGAACCGATCCAATCGAATCCTTGCGCAAATGAGAGAGCGCCGGCGTGGTGGGCGATGCTCATCCCCAGCAGGGGAACAAATATCCTGAACCCACAAGTGGCACTCAGCCCAATGCCGATAAAAATTCCTAGCAATTGTTCCATTATTTTCTCCAGTAAATACTAATTTAATAAGGCCAAAATATGGGCATTACAAAAACTACAACCAGCCAAACAATGACTGTTAACGGTAACCCGACTTTGAAATAATCCGAAAAGCGATACCCCCCAGGTCCCATGACCAGCAAATTTGCGGGATGTCCAACTGGGCTGAGAAAAGCCGCGGATGAAGAAACTGCAACAGCCATCATCAGAGGATATGGTGATATTCCCAGGTTGGACGAAACACTTAATGCAATTGGAGCCAGTAGAACGGCTACAGCAGGATTGGGCATTATTTGGGAACCGAGCGTTGAAAGCAGAAAGAGCGTACTGGTGATGATAATTGGACCGGTGTTGCCTACCAGCGAGAGCAAATTGTTGCTAATCATCTGAGCGGCCCCTGTTTGTTCCAGGGCAATGCCGAGAGGGAGCATGCCGGCAATTAAGAAGACAGCTTTCCATTCGATCAACTGGTAAGCCTCATCCATTCGTAAACAGCCGGTCAAGATCATCAGTGTTACTCCGGCGATTGCGGAAATAGAAATTGGGATCCAGTTTAAGATGACAGGCAGGAGCACTAAAAGCATGATAGTAATGGCCAATGGGGCCTTTTTACTTCTGGGAGCAGGCTGAGCTTCTTCACTGAGAACCAGGAACTCTGGTTCAGCACCAAATTGACGCAACCGGGGCCTTGGGCCAAATAATAGAAACCCATCTCCCAGGCGGAGTTTCATATCGCGGAGGTGCGATCGATAGGCTCGACCTTCCCGCCAGATAGCCAGAATAGTTAAGCCATATCTGGCTCTGAAATCTAATTCTCGAATTGCTTTCCCGGTCAGAGTAGACCGAGGTGATAACACAGCTTCTATAAGCCCGGTTTCATCTGTTTCGAGTTCTGTCAGATCCGGTTGGGTGTCAGCCTCGATCAACAGGTTTTGAAGGCCTTGAATAGTATGAAGGTCTTCGATTTTTCCTTTAACTATCAGTGTATCCCCGACTACCAAAATTTCTTCAGGTGAGGGCATTAATTCAGTTTTGTCCTTGCGGATAATTCCTTGAATACTTAATCCAAAAGCATCTCCCAGTCGACTTGAAATAATTGAATTCCCGGCCAGGGCAGACCCCTCAGGTACACGAACCATCATCAAGTGGTCTTCTAAATCGTAATCCTGGAAAGAATCCGGAATGGATAGAATCAAGTCCTTATCAGGCTTGAGGACATTTAGGTCTGACTGCCTGCCCTTTACCAATAGAACATCACTTTCTCTGAGAGGTAAATCTTCCAGATCTGTGTAATAAGTTATATCATCTCTGCGTATAGCCAATACGATTAAATTATAAACATGGCGGAAAGCTACCTGGGGAAGTGTCGAGTCAATTAATGAAGATCCAGATGGTATGGTCGCTTCAGCCAACTTGATTTCCGCTGAATAGATCTTTTCGATCGGGAGGGAGTCTTGATTCAGGAATTGATGGTCGGGACTATAAATTTCAAATAAACGGTCCAATTGCCCTTCAACGAGCAAACGATCTCCAGATTGCAGTAGTAAATCTGGGCCAGGAGCCAGGATTGTTTGTTGATCCCGTAATATGGAGACCACATTCAGTTCCAATGCTGATCCAAAATGACTCTCCTCGAGGGATTTACCATCCAGGGAAGAATTATCCGGCAAGTGGATGAAGACCATTCTCTCCTGAAAATCATAGAGGTCAGTCACGTCGGGGATACACCTG
>Ga0209013_10001716_pt1 | contig 20132 bp, 17 predicted proteins | sample Cruoilmetagenom2_FD_187291 | JGI IMG/M metagenome (GOLD analysis project Ga0209013, IMG submission 187291) | Oil polluted marine microbial communities from Coal Oil Point, Santa Barbara, California, USA - Sample 2 (SPAdes) (version 2) | ecosystem: Environmental > Aquatic > Marine > Oil seeps ...
CCACCAATCACCTTTCAAGTGCAGGAATTCTTTTTTTACCAGGGCCAGGATTCTTCTAATCATGAATGTTGAACCTCATGCTAACTTCTTTTTAAAGAATAAAGCCGCTGTGCCTGTGAAGGCTAATCCCAGGATGATCAGCATAATTGCATAGGGCCATAAAGTATCTATCCCGATACCAGGTAGGAATACGCCTCTTGTAATGATGGCGTAGTGTGTCCCAGGCAGGAACATGGATTCCATTCGTGCCATCTCGGGAAGAGAAGCGGTGGGGAAAAAGATTCCGGTTAAGAAGAAGGCAGGGAATAAAACGACCAGAAAGGATAAAGCCAGGGCAGCTGATTGGGATTTCATGAACACTCCGATGATCATGCCCATGCTCAATTCAGCGAAAAGGAATATTGCGGATAGTAATAAAAACTCCAAAAAATTGCCGTTGAAAGGAATATTGAACCAGGCCATCGCTATCACTGGGATCACGACCACATTAACGAGCCCAGCCAGGATATAAGGAATCATCTTGCCTAGAAGTAGTTCGATCCGACTAACGGGAGTTGCTAAGAGCTGCTCCATAGTGCTGTGTTCGTGTTCTCGAGCAAGGGTTAGTGCTACTGAAAAAGCAGGGAAACCTAACACGATGGAAAGTAATCCTGGAACGATGTCAACCCGGGGTTCAAGGCCGGGGTTGTACCAGGATCGGATCCGGAGATCGATCGGTTCCAGGGAGTCAAGCGATATTCCACTCACAAGGATTTGGTCTGCCAGGATGTCATTGGCGAAGGCCTCGGCTCGCCACCCAATATGATCTACAGCAAATCCACCCGTTTCAGGCTCTGTTCCATCAATAATGATTTGGAGGGATAAGCCCCGCATGGCTAATAGATCTTCGCTAAATTCAGGGCCTATGATAATGGCAGCCTTGATCCTCCCTTTGATTAGGAGTTCTTCAATCTCTGCCATAGAAGCAGCATTTTGATACAAATCTAGATCATCCCCGGCAGTGATCTGGTGAATGAATTCCCTGGATGTGGCACTCTGATCATAATCGAGCAATGCAATAGGAACATGCTGGATCTCAATTGCTAGAGAGTAGGTCATTAACAACAGCACCAGGGTAGGGGTAACCAGAACCAGAATGAATGTTCCCCGATCCCGGAGGATGTGTTGAAGTTCTTTTCGGATAACTGCCCAAAGGTGACGGAATGACATAATTAATTAGTTTGGTCCATTTTACTGATCAGCGATATAAATGCTTCTTCCATCCGGGGTTTTATGACCCGGATTTCCAAGATATCCAGTTTAGCTTTATGGAGGGATTTCTGGATCTGTCCTTTACGTCTGTTGGCAGAATCCACCAGGACGTGCAGTGCTTCTCCATAAGTTTGAACTTCCAATACTCCTTTAAGCGGCTGGATGATTTCTCGTGCTTTCTGCCAATCGTGTGTGACTACCTTGATGAATTCGCCCCCGATCTTTTGACGGATGTTCTCAGGTGAATCACATTCCACGATCTTACCCTGATAGATCAAGCCTACTTGAGAGCACCGATCCGCTTCGTCCATATATGGAGTGCTGACGATGATCGTTGTTCCTTGAAGATGGAGATCATTTAATATATTCCAGAACTCCCTTCGTGAAACGGGATCTACACCTGTTGTTGGTTCATCCAATAATAGGATGGGAGGTTGATGGAGCAGAGTGCAAGTCAATGCGAGCTTTTTCTTCATACCGCCAGATAATTTTTCAGCTCTGCGGTCAGTGAAATCCGTCAATTGGGCGAACGCCAGCAGTCCCGGGATGCGCTCTTTTTGGAGGCCAGGCGGTACATCGTACATTTCTCCGAAGAACTGCAGGTTCTCTAGTACGGATAACTTGCCATAAAGACTGAATTCCTGGGCCATATAACCGATCTTAGGTTTGACGGCCTCTGAATTTCTGTGCAGTTCACAACCGGCTTCTCTTACTTCACCTTCAGTAATTCTTAATAACCCGGCCAGTGTTCTTAGTAGGGTAGTTTTACCAGCTCCATCAGGACCCACCAATCCAAACAACTCACCTTCCTGGATGGTGAGATTGATTGAATCCAAGGCAATATTTTCCTTGAATTTCCTGGTTAGATCAGTGATTTTTATGAACTCTTTTTCCATGATAATTCAGTCTTTTAATGGGAGAGATATTGAGCGCTGGATCTCTAGTGCCCAATATTTGCTTTTGGCTACTCTTTGGCTTTGCGGATGACCCATAAGACGATCAAAGCGGTCGCTGGGGGTTCTAAAACAACTCCTGTGAACCGTATTAACGATGATTCAATTCCCATGGCGGGAATCAAAAACCAATCGATCAAGCCCATTACCACGGTACTTAGGATGGCGGCAATATAATCACCCCGAATACCAATGGGACGGTTATCTTTCCAGATCAAGCCGGCGAGATAACCCATTAAAAAGCCGACGGCTATCATGGCGCTGATCACAATTATGGCCTGCATAAAGAAAGACATAAAAACTCCTTCCAACTCAGATATCAATTAGTGTATATACGATCTGTTTGTATTCCATTTGATGTTCACGTTGAGAAACGGAAAACTGGGATCTCCCTGCCAAATGCCAGATATCCTTCTGTGGTGTGTTCAATCTCATATCCGATCAACTTGGCCAAAGCTTTCAAATTTCCTGGATATGTCTGGGCGTATTCGAGCATTAACTGGCTGGCATCTTGTGGATCAAGCTGTTCAGCTGTTGCCTTCATGGACTTGTAGCCAACCTGGATCTTGATGTCAGGATTCGCTTTGATATTCTGATACCAGTGGGAACGAGTTCCAAAACCGGACACCACAAAATAATCACCATCTGCGGGTTTGATCTGGACTACCTCCAAAACATTTTGGCGTTGTTGTCCAGTTTTCCTGCCTTTATGTGTAAGAAGCAAGAATTTTTTTCCCATCAAACCGCCCAAACCAAGGCGGTATACCCAGATGGGCATCCGCCAGGGAATGGCCTTTAATCCGCGGGGAGGAGCAGGGAATTTCATAGGTTTTCCTTTAGTCAGAGCGCATTAACCCTTGTAATAGCAGTTCTACACTGGACTTGATATGGGTCTGGATGTCAATCTGATCAGGATCATATAACCAAAGCATGACAGTACCTTCTATTATGGCTCCAATGGCGTAAGCCGCTTCCAGGGCGCTGTTTGGATTGAATTCTCCTGCATCAATGCCTTGCTGGATTAGGGCTACCAGGAGATCCAGATTCTTATTATAGTATCTTTGGATCGCGTTTTTTATCGTATCCTGGCGAAAGGCAAGTGCGAGGAAATCATAAACCAGAGGCATCCACTTTAACATTTTTATGATGTCTTGGCCGCCGCGCTCTGCGTAGATGTACAAACGTTCTTCAGCAGAGCGGTCATCGGTGAGCAGGGCAGTCAAATCCTTAATTTCAAACTCAAATACTCGATCGATCAGTTTTAGGATGATAGCGTCTTTACTGTCAAAATACCAGTATAAAGATCCTTTGCTCAATCCTGAGGATTCTGCGATATCAGACATGCGAGTTTTATGGAATCCTTTTTCTGTGAAGGTTTCCATGGCTGCGTCGAGTATCTGGGATTTCCTTTCTTCTGAAACGTCTTGTTTTGGAGACATATCTTTTCGCCGATTAAACTGACCGGTCGGTCAGTTATAGTTTACAAATATTATAATTGAGTGTCAAGCAGTTTCAGAAAAAAAAGGGATTAGTTAATTGAACGGAATCAAGGATGAGAAGTTTGATTGCGGCCGGTTTGTTTGGATTGATACATATATTGATCCGCTGCGTTCATTAATTCAGAGAGGGTGTCGATATCTTCGTTGAGCTCAACAACACCAAGGCTGAGGGTCATGTTGATTTGATGGGAATTACTTCGGAAGGAGCAATTTTCTGCGGTCAGCCTGATCCGTTCAGCTACTTGAATGGCAATGGGCAAGGAAGTCTCGGGAAGGATGATCAAAAATTCTTCACCACCTACTCGAGAAAAGATATCTATGCTGCGGATCACGCTCAAGCAGCAGTTGACGATCTGTATAAGGACTTCATCACCAGCGTCGTGGCCATAAGTATCATTAACAACTTTGAATTTATCCAGATCGAAGAATATCGCTGATAAGGGGCTGTTAAATCGTTTAGCGCGATCGATCTCATATTGCCCCCAGCGCTCAAGCCCCCGGCGATTTAAGATACCCGTTAAGGGGTCAGTGATCGCTAATTCATGGATCTTTTTATGCAGTCGGGCATGAGTCAGGGCTATGGAGGCCTGGCTGGCGAACGCGGATAGGATCTCGGCGTGGTCCTGGTTGTAGTAATTTGAGGTGTGATTATTAAGGGAAAGGAAACCTATCACGTGGTCGCCTTCCAGAATTGGAGCGCCGGCCCATGACAGAACATCTTTGGTCGTTCCTGTTTTGATCCAATCAGGGCTTTGACTAACATCAGGGATGATCATTGGTTTTTTTGAATCTGTCATCCTCACCAAGGTTGTGAATCTGGAAAGATCAAATATGTTATTCGTTTGATCAATGTCCTGGTCTGACCCTTCCTGGAATCCTTGCTGGCGGACAACTCGCATTTCTCCGTTCTCTACCAGGATCAGATTTGCAGCATGGTAGGAAATCACAGAAGCGATTTGGATCAGGATCTGATCAAGCACAATTTCTAGATCGAGGGATGATTGGATAGCCCGGCCCGTGTGTTGAAGCGCCTGAGCCAATCTTCTCTGCTCCCTCTCAGCCTCGAATGTGCGGGCATTATTGATCGCAATGGATGCCTGGTTGGAAAGCAGATCCAGGACTTGGAGCAATTCCTCATCGAGCTGTCCTGGTTTAATGAAGCTCACATTCATAATTCCGATGACTTTCCTGTGAAAGATCAACGGCAAACTTACCAGCGATCCTGTTTTCCATGTGTTTTGGAGATGTTCTTCTGCTTGGATATCTGGGATGAGGATCCTTTTTCCAGTTTGGGCTGTTTGGTAAAAAATGCTGTCCGGGTTTGGAGGATGGACCGGATCCTCTTGAACTTCCTCTGCATAGATTACTGCCCCGAACTCAAGAGTATTTCCATCGTACAGGAAGATCTGCGCTTCTCTGGCCGAGACTAATAATAGAACTTGTTTGAGGATGCTTTCCAGGACATCTGTTAATTCCAGGTTATCAGAAAGCTGCAAATTTGCTTTACGGAGAGAGTCTGCTAGGATGCGCTGTTCCCTTTCTGCCTGGATATATTGCATATTGATGATTGCTGCTGTGGCCTGATCTGCTAATAGGCGCAATATCGTTCGTTCTTCTTCGCTAAAGGTTCGGATAGTATCATACCAGATATTTAAAACGCCAATAACTTCGGATGCAGCTTTTAAAGAGAGTGAGATTACAGCTTGTTCAGGACCAGAATTTGCGTGAGCGACATCGTTAAACACGGCGATGTTGGGAATGTACAGGTCTTGATTGGTTGTGGCGACTAACTGTGAAAGCTCTTCTTCGCCTGGATGAGAAAAAGGCAAAGTTTGTTGTTTATTCTTTCCCAAAGTAAAGAATATCTCCAGGTGACTATTCTTCGCCAAGTAAACGCTGGTGTTGTAAGCTGGGGTAAGCTCATAGATCTGGGATAAGACTGATTGCAATGCCGTCTCCAATTGGTCGCTGGAGGAGATATTAATGCTGGCTTTTTGAAGCGAATCTAATTCTTTTGCGCGGAGATCCAGATGATCTTCGATGAGTTTTTTATAGATTATGGATCCCAGTGTCTGGGCTATACTGCGGAAAGTATTTAATTCTGGCGAATCCCATTTCTTATTCAGTAAATAAGATTCGAAGCCAATAAAACCCCATAATGAAACTCTGGTGAAAATTGGAAAGATCACATAACTGCCTTGATCCTGGAGGAAGAAATAATTCCTGGTATCTTCAGTAAGTTCATCCAGCATCCCGATCAGGGGCTGATCTACTTCTGCTAACTCTATCCAGGTGGTTAACTCTTCCGGGATGGAAGGATTGTCCCTTTCGGGATATTTGGACTGGATCTCGGCCCAATAATGATAAAGTCTGCCGGAGTAGTTCACTGTCCCGCTTCCGGTTAGCTGAAAGAGGACTAAATGATCGACCCCGGCTGCCAGGCCAATATTGCTCAGCAGATTAGGGATCTTTTCCATCCAATTTTGAGAGGTGATCAGGTCGGTCGTAAGCTGGTTAGTTGCTTCCAGAGCTTGCGATAGGCGAATCAATTTTTTGTTGTTCTCTGAAAGAGAGTTTAATTCAGTTGTTGATCTGAGCTGGAGGTCCCTGAGATGGCCGATAAACATGGCCGTAATCGCTAGTAAAGAAAAACTGATCAAGTTATTGAAGAGCAGTGAATTCAGGCTTACAATGCTTTTCAAACGCAGGAAATGCATCAGAAGGTGGATGAGGATACTGATAAATGCAGAAATGACCCCCAGACCCATGCCAAGAGACCAGGCAGAAACCAATACTGGTAAGGCTCCCAACGCCATTAATACCCAATAATTGTCGTCTTCTGAGAAGAAGATCAATCCCCCTAGATAGATCATCCAGCTGATTAACACCATAACCCATTCAGCTGGATCCAGTTTTTGAGGTGGTTTAAGCCTTTTGATCATTATATGTAATTCAATATTCTATACTTTATGTAAAGCGGATCAACAACCACACCAGTGAGATACTAACTGTAATTATAAGGGCCGGGAGGCCTTTCTTCAGGAAGTATTTGTAGGTGATCCTGTAGCCTGCTCGTTCAGCAATGCCGGCAGTGATCATATTGGCAGAGGCCCCAATTAATGAGCCGTTGCCACCCATGGCTGCTCCGATAGAGAGACAATAGAATAAAACCTTTGATTCCGCACCGGGGATGATCAGAGTCAAATACGCGATCACCGGAAGCATGGCAGCGGTAAATGGGATATTAGCGATCACCATAGATAAGATGGCGCTGAACCAGGTGACAACGATCATTGCCAGAACCAAATTCTCGCCGATAAGTTTGCCAATCACGGTTGCGATGGCACTGATCAGTCCAACTTCCTGGATTGCGCCAACAACGATAAACAAGGACATAAAGAATACCAATGTCGTCCAATCTACGGCTCCAATCATTTCCTCGATATCAGGCCTGATCCAGATCAGCAAAGCAGATGCACCGATCAGAGCAGTTACCGATGGAAGCAAGTGGACTTTTTCACCGAAAACAAAGAGCAGCATCATGCCGGCTCCGATCCAGCCAGCCTTTTTTAGATTTTCAGGATTGGTTATCTTTCCCCTTTCTTCCAACTTTTCCAGGAGGAGGGGGGAACTGGGTTTCTCTTCAGTAAGCTCTTTTCTATAAGTGAGCCAGCTGTAAACGATCAGGGCAAGAAAAGCCAGGAAAACGCCGGGAGTGAGATTGGTCAGGAAATCATTGAATGTAATATTCCCGAAAGATCCGATAAGAATGTTGGTCGGCGTACCGATCAACGTGCTGACACCAATCACGTTTGAAGCAAATACTTCAGGGATCAATAAAATCAGAGGGGATACATTCAATGCCAGAGCGATCTGAACCGTAATAGGTGTCATTAACAACATGGTGGTCACGTTGTCGAGAAACGCGGATGATATTCCTGTGATCAACATCAAGACCGGAAGCAGGATGATCATCTTGCCACCGGAAATTCGGTATGCGTGGTAGGAAAGCCAATGGAAAATACCAGTATTCTCAACAACGGCGATAACCATCATCATACCCATGATCAGGAAGATCACGTTCCAATCTATATAGGTGATCGCTTGGGGAAAATCAAATATATACAGATCTGGTAAAAAAGGACTGCCTAAGTAGCTGATAGCTAACAACGCGCTAGTGCCAGCAAAGGCCGCCAGGGTGTTGTGCAGGAATCCAGTAGCTATCAGGAATAGGACAATCACGAATATTATGGCTGCAATCCAGAAAGCGGGTGTGATCTCTCTATCCAATGTTACTAAAGGGAACGATACGGAATTTCCCAGCTGCAGTTGTTTTATATCAGCTGCAGGAATGTTGTTGATTGTTTGCTGGAAGTGATGGCGGGAAAAGAGTAATTTTGACTGTTCAAGGATAGGAATCGGAACCTTGATAGCATAACTACCATCTTCCTGGGTGAGAGCTGAGGATAGGGTTTCAATATTTGTATCTAAACCAGAAATAAGACTAACTTCAACCCCTTTAACTGGTTGAAGCTGAGCATCCTGTATTTTTCCAAAGATATACGAGAGTTCTGAATTTACATCAGCTGCAGACGCATTTTCCATAGAAAACAGGAAAATGGTCAGGGCTAATATAAATAGAATGGTTCCCGCCAATTTGGTTTTGGCCACAAACGCCGCCTTTATCTTTAGAAAAATATTTCGGATTGGTTTAGTTCTAATCCTCTTCCGTTGGGATGTGTTTTTCGGCAGAGAAAATTACCTGCGCTTGACACGCCTCGTTGATACGATCTGCGAAAGCTTGTAGGCGTTCAATTGAGAGAAGATTATCTTCGCCTTCTTCTTCAGGCCGTCCAAGAATTACATATCGTGGACTTTGTTCTTCGCAATAAGATATGATTTCCTCAACTACGCGGCCTTCGCGAATAATCCCTTCGGCCTGAGCGCCGGCCTCAGAGGCCTGTTCCTGAGCGCTTAACAGGATAAACTCACCCATGTCATGGATTTCCTGGGAAATATTATTGGTCTTGCTGCTGCTGGAGTGGGTCAAGAAATCCAGGTTCACTACATAAAGAAAGTAGATGACCTCATCTGTTTCCTGAGCTAATTGAATTGACGTAGCAATTGTTGGGCGGCTCGATGGCCCTCCCCGGATTGCACAAAGGATCCCCGACATAAAATACTCCTTACCGAAAGGCCGGAAAATGTAGATTTCTGTGGACTGTTATATTGTAGTGTTAATTTAATTTCCCAGAGAAAGAGATTTTTTATTCTCAGGGAAATGTTGTGTTAATTTGGTGTAGGTGTGGGTGTTGTTGGTGTGATATAGGGAGTAGGTGTAACTGTCCCACCTTGATCGTACAAGGACTCATTTTGGAACTCAGTGACTCCCATACGCCAGGCAAGCTGCAGCTTTTCAGAAGCCACCGCTGGTCGGGAAGGTAGATCCGCTATGCATTGGTCTACTAGGTTCAGCATTTCCAGTACGACCACTCTTTGTTTAGGAGGAACCCGTGTAATCATAACAGAGAGATTATCTCGAGCAGCTTCCAGCTCATTTTCTGCCAGGCCGTAATTATCATGCAGGATATATTGGTGAGCCCAGGTCAGCAGTTCCAGGGTCCGTAAGAGGTCGAGTTCCTGATGGTTGCCCGAGTCTCTCATTTGGGCGGTAGCTAAAGCGCTGAGGTGTCTTGAATTTGAGTCCTGTCTAGCTGAAACAGTAGCTATCATTGCTGGGGCTAATGTGTCACCAAAATAAGTGTTATTATCCACTTCCGATTGCAGATGAACTATATCTTCTGATAATTGATCCAAAGTAGCTGGTATGTCTGGTCCGGTATCTGATTGATTCCCATCTACTGTGGCCTGCAGGGACGATATTTGGATTTCGAGGGCATTCTGGGTGGATTGAAGATTTTGAACCAGGGCTTGGTTCGTGTCAATAGGTTGGAAGACTCTTTGGTCCAGATAAGGGACCCAACCGGATGCTGTAAAATAAATCACTACACCCACCAAGCATCCAGCAACTAAAACCAGAATTATCCGCAACAGGACACCCGGGATTGTTTTTGATGTGGGTTTGGGCTGCTTGGCTGGTTTTTCGGGGGAATTATCAACTGTTTCCATGATTTCCTCGGTTTATCTTTTGGGATCTTGTCCAGCGTTGGATATCATCTATAAAAAAAGCCGTTCCACCTGGTGAAACGGCTAATTCTATGAAAGATTACACTAGCGACCAAGTTTGGGGGCAAGCCTTTTAATGCGTTTCTTCAAACCGGGTGTTTCCACTTCATGCATCTTTTTCATTTCATCGATTGAGCGGCTAGATTTACGGCGCCGAAAATGGCCGCGATAACCCTTGGTGCGCAGGATCTTTCCGCTGCCGGTTTTCCGGAATCGTTTTGCAGTTGCTTGATGTGTTTTCATGCTTTTTTTACCCATTATCTTCATTCTCCTGGCAATCAGAAATGCCGTTATTTTTTCTTCTTCTTAGTGGTTACCTTTTCTGGCGGTTTGATTTTTCGCAATATTTTAGTAAGTTCTTTATTGGCATCCTGCACTGAGATCTCACGGGTGGCTGACCATTCAGAGGCGATTTTCTTCTTGATCGTACTATGGGCTCGCTGCTCTGTGGTATTTAATTTGTCGCCGGCCCTTTTGCCGTGTAAATCTCTCAACAATGTGCAAAATCCAACTAAATCTCCATCCTCTATAACTTGATTTATCCGGTTCTTGCGGACAGTATGTTTGCTGTCCATTTTTTCTGCCGGTGATTCCAAAATTGTGATGGACTTCTGAAGAGCTTTGTCACTTACAACTGGACGAATCCGTTCTGGGTCTAAATCATCCGTCGGAATCCAATATACCCCATTACGGGTCTGGACTTTATAATATTCCCTGGTATCTTCACCCAGTGATTTTTTTTCTTTCCCTTCTACCTGTCCAACACCATGGTGGAGATGAGAGACCCAATCTCCTTTTCTAAATGACTTTATTTCTTCAGACATGTTAATCTCCAATTTTCTTCATGTCCGCTGGAGGGTAGCCCAGCCAGCTATTTTATCACAGCTGTTCAGGAATTTTTGGTTTTTTCAAGGTAGTCCCGCAGTATTCTTTGGATACGCGGTTGCCGTAATCGGCGCAGAGCTTGGGCTTCAATTTGCCTGACCCGCTCCCGGGAAACACCAACTTTTTCACCAACTTCCTGAAGGGTATGGCTTTTTCCATCCGGAACACCGTAGCGCAGGCGGAGGATTCGCACCTCGCGGGAGGGAAGGGCTTCCATCACTTCCTCCAGGTGTTCTTTTAATAAATGTTTTGTAGCAGTTTCGTCTGGCAAAGGTGTTTCAAGATCCTCAACAAAATCACCCAGGACTGCATCGCCTTCCTTGGTTGTAGGCATTTCCAGAGAAAGTGGACGCCGAGCGACCTTCATCATGTATTGAACTTTTTCTGGCGCTTCGTCAAGAGCATCTGCAAGTTCTTCAATAGACGGATCGCGTTCCAGGGACTGTTTGAGGTCATTCTGCATCCGGAACATTTTGGAAATCTTGTCGCCCATGTGAACCGGAACACGTATGGTACGTCCTTGATCGGCAATAGCGCGGGTGACAGCCTGGCGAATCCACCAGGTTGCGTATGTGGAAAACTTATACCCGCGTAAATAGTCGAATTTCTTGGCTGCGCGCATCAGGCCGATATTACCTTCTTGAATCAGATCCAGGAACGGTACACCGCGTCCCATGTATTTTTTAGCAACGCTGATCACCAGGCGCGAATTGGCTGTGATCAGATGGTCCAGCGCGTTCCATTCATCCTCGATCATTTGGTGTAGTTCGGCCCGGCGGTCGTCGGGCACGTTGCCCCTGGCCATCTCTTTTCGTGCTAAGCGGCCACGTTCAATGCGTTTGGATAAGTCTTTTTCTTCGTCCTTGGAGAGGAGCGGGATGCTGGCTGCTTCCTTAAAATACAGCTCTATCAGGTCGTTTGTGTCTATGCTGTTGAGGCGATTTTTAAGATCTTCGTCATGATCTTCTTCTTCTTCCTCCAGCCTACCATTACCCCCTTCGTCGGTGAATAGGGTTTCCAGATCTTCCTCGTCATCTTCCTCTAGATAGGGGATATCTTCTTCGAGGAGAGAAGCAAAGGCTTTTTCTAGACTAGCAACATCTTTTTTGGCGTCAGGGAAGTAATTCAGGATGTTAGAAAATGTTATATATCCCTGGGAATGTCCTAGTTCTATGAGTTCATGAATGGGATTTAATGAGGTTTTCTTTTCTGAGCCACTTAAGTTAGGAGTTGTTTTACCCATAGAGGTTTTTGAAACGAACAGATATGATTAATAAAATTTAGATGTGATTCCAAATTGAGTGAACCACATTGATCCAGGCAGCGAAGATCATTCAGGATTGAACCGCTGACGAAGAATTAGCCAAACTTAGAGTTGGTTTATTCCTTCTTCTCTGCTACCTGTGAAGGTGGACGGGGCTGCCCTTTTTTGTGACGGTAAACGATCCGGCCTCGGGTAAGGTCATAGGTAGACATTTCTACTGTAACTCGATCGCCAAGCAGAACACGGATATAGTACTTGCGCATTTTTCCAGCAAGATAGGCCAGTATCTCGTGTCCATTTTCCAATTCAACTAAAAACTGAGTACCAGGAAGAGCCTTTACTATTACCCCTTCCATTCTCGCTTTTTCTTCTTTTTTAGCCATTTAACCTCTTGTTTAGCTCGACGATTCTTGGAACAGTAATGAAAGTTCCTTTTGAACCAAAACCTTAATCCGGATCGTTAGATCCAGGCTTAAATCGTTCGAGTACCTTGTTTTTTCTGTCTTCTTTTATTTGCCATGCGGCGCTTGCGCCGGCGGATCGCTTTCTTGCGTTGGATACGAGCGAGTTCGCTTTTAGATACAAACCATCTCTTGCGACGGACTGTGCTCAGCACACCACTGCGAGATACTTTTTTCCGAAAACGCTTCATCATTTGCTTCTGCGATTCATTAGGTCGAATTTCAACTCTTACAGCCAAGACTATTCACATCCTTTCTTTTCGGCACTCATACATAAAGGGCGATGCCTTTTTTCCCTCGCCCTTTGATGATTCGTGGCCTAAATTTATGGCAATTTGCCTTGCGCAAATTGTTGCGGATTATTCCGCTACTGCCTATCTTCCCCCAAGTATACCTTGAAAAACTTACAATGCAATAGAAAAACGGAAGAAAAACTAACAAAATGCTTACATTGACTGCAATTTTAGGGCATGCTAGAATGTTTTTATGGAAATTGAACAAAATGATGACCAAAATCCTCTGGAGCATATCCCGAAGGGAAATAATACCACTAATTTAATGAGAGATTGGATGAACTTGAGCAGGGATCTCCCCGCCGGTTTGTTTTATCATGATCCCCTTGATGGAGTTATGCATATTAACTCAAAATTACTGGGATATCTCAGGCAGGAACAGATGCCGATCAGTCCAGAGTTGGAAGAGGATTTCTGGTCTCGCCTGGAATCATTAGCTGAGGATCCCGGTCAAGCCCATAATTTGATTAAGGAGGCGAGAGCTCGGTTACAAACAGATCAGAATACGGAATTCAAGTTAGGCTTAGGCAATGATAGCTGCCTGTTAATCAGATTAATTCTGATTAACCTTGATGGCTCTGATGGTCAAACCTATGGTGGAGTTGTCTTGGACCAGGTCGATTATCAATCTTCTTATCTGCGTCAATTGAAAATGTTGGAAGAGATGAGTGTTCAGGCCAGGAAGACCAATGCTTCTGCGAAAGGGAATTTAGATGCCCTGGCAGATAATTTACATATTTGGAATCCGGATGTCCTGGATGAGTTTTTATTTGATGCTAGAGATCAATTAGATCTGGTTAATCAATCCCTTGACCTTATGCTGAATTTGATCCAATCTTATGAATCAATACCTGTTTTCTCGGATTCCGTAAACGTAATTGAACTTATCAAAGAGATAATCTCAGATGAAAAACAGGAAGAATATCGGTTGTTAGAGGGTCAAGAACATAAATCTAACCCACCCTTGTCATTCCTTGACCCGATTTTAACCCGGCTGGCTTTGGAATACTTGATGAAAGAAATCGCATCTAATAATGCCGAAGGGCAACAGGTTGATGTCTCCATAGAAAATAAGGAAGACAACTTGCTTATCAAAGTCGAAAGTCCAAGGACTCTTCCATTACCTGGGTTGTCGCCTGACCAAGAAGAAATCAGCCCGAAGGATCTTAACATCAAGATCTACCTGGCGAAAAAGATCATAAACACACAGGGAGGTTCAATAACCTTCCTTAGAAAAGAACCCGGTTCTGAAGCAGTATCAAGTATTGAGATCAGTTTGCCTTCAGAAGCCAGACTAGAAATTATTCAAAAGCCTGATCTGTCATTGGGTCGAGAAGCAGCTATTGTGGGCCGGATACTGCTGGCTGAGGCCCAGGCTGAAAACCAGGTCCAACTGAGGGACACCTTGCAAGGAGCTGGATATCGAGTAGATCTGGCTTCTGATGGAAGCTCAGCTCTTGACATGGCCCAATCAATAAATCCAGATTTAATAGTAGTGGCCCGGAACCTTCCTGGGTTGGATGGATTGCTGGTCACTCAAGGGATTCGGCGCTGGTCAGCGATCCCCATTATTATGCTAAGCGAAAGGACGGACCCAGGTGATCTGTTATATGCGTATCAGTTGGGAGTCGATGATTATTTGAGAAAACCGGTTTCAACTCTAGAACTTCTGGCTAGAGCCCGGGTTTGTCTGCGGCGCAGTGCTAACGCCAGTCATCCTCTCACTCCTGATATCTTTCAATCCAATCTGATGAGAATTGATTATTCCACCAGGCAAGTGTGGATAAGGGGTAAACCTGTTGATCTGACACCCATTGAATATAACCTGCTGGTTTTTATGTCCAGACAGGGAAAACAGATCATGCCTTATGAGCAGTTGCTGGAAAGTGTCTGGGAAGGGCCAGAAAAAGGAACCAGGCAGGGTTTATTCGTTCATGTAAAACGATTGAGGGAAAAAATTGAAGTAGATCCGAAAACCCCCCAGATTATCAACAATAAATGGGGAGTGGGCTATGTATTTAATCCTTGATTGAGGGGTGTTAATTGACAAATAATCTAAAGTTTGTCATAATCTGAAAGCAAGTGCGGAGTTAAATAATATTTATCCAATTTGCTGGAGCTTAGTGCTACCTCGGGAATGGTCGGGCAGAGAATATGTTTTTTGGATGAATAAATCACTTGCGGACTAACATTTCTCAGGAGTTAAACACAGAAACCCATGGAAAACGAGACCAAAACCCCAGAACCAGAGCAGGAAAACCAGGTACCGGAAGAAGAAAAAACTGCAGATCAACCGGGATGGTTTCAAGATTTTGTTGACCATTATGATGTCGACAAGCCCCAACAAGGGGAGATGCTCAAGGGTACGATCCTGGATATTCAGGATAGCTCAATTGTGCTTGATGTCGGTTTTAAACGAGATGCGATCATTCCCGGACAAGATCTTGAACGCGTGGATCTTGAAATTAGGGATAATTTATCGGTCGGAGATGAGATTTTCGTCAGCGTCATCCGAACTCCTATGGGTGATGATGATTTATTAGTGTCGCTTCAAAGAGGATTAACATACAAAACATGGATCATAGCTGATGAATTAGCCCAATCTAATGAGCAGGTGGAATTAGAGGTAGTTGACCAGAACCGCGGCGGATTGCTGGTTGCATTTGAAAATCTGCGCGGTTTTATTCCCAATTCACACATACCTGCTATCAGGAGAGGAACCAGCACACAGCTGGCCGGGGAAATAAAATCTGAGATGATCGGCAAGACACTCCCTGTTAAAGTGATAGAAGTGGACCAGAAAGAACGCCGCCTTGTCTTTTCAGCTCGTGTTGTTCAAAAAGGGCAACGATTGAAGAGACTTAATGAGATTGAGATTGACTCGGTTGTAAAATCCCGGGTTGTGAACATTGTGGATTTCGGTGTTTTCGTGGATCTGGATGGAGTGGATGGACTGGTCCATAAATCCGAAATTGACTGGGAAAGGATCCCACACCCTTCAAAGATCTTTAAGGTTGGAGATGAAATTGAGGTTAAAATTATCGGTATTGATAAAGAAAAAGAGCGGGTGAGCCTAAGCCGAAAAATCCTGCTACCAAACCCCTGGTTGAAACATGTGAAGAAGTTCCAAGTGGGCGATCTTGTGGAGGGATTGGTTGTTTCTGTCCTGGATTTTGGCGCTTTTATTGAACTGACCGAAGGATTGCAGGGTTTGGTCCATGTCAGTGAAATTGGCTATGCTAACGCGGAGGATCCCAAGGCTGTTGTCAAGAAAGGAGATCCAGTCCTCGTCAAGATCATGTCAATTGATCCAGATAGAGAGCGGATCTCACTGAGTATGAGAAGGGTACCGATATCTGAACAGATGGAATGGATCATGAATCTGGAGGATGCGTCTGAAGGGGTTTTGCTGGATGGAGAGGAAGTAATTCCGGATGAAGAGATTGATATAGAAGGATCAGAGTCTTCAGCACCCTCGGATGTTGAAGTTGAGGAAATAGAAGAGGTCACTTCTGATGAGGATTCCGGAGAAGATGAATTAATCCTGGAAGATCCAGAAGAAGCTCAATCAACTCCTGAAGTATCAGAAAGTCCAGAATAAAAAACAAATATTACAACGCATTTTCAAAGTATGGCTGACTAAAATAGGTCATACTTTTATTATGCCCCAGATTGGGAATACTTGCTTTCCAGGCTTGATAGATTGGATGGATACTCTTCCTGGAAGTCCTCGCAGTCACATTCTTCACCGACGAGGCATTTTCTGCAGCAAAAGATCAGTTGACCTTTTGCTATCGGCTCCCAGTAAATTTCCACTCCGCATCCATCACACCAGAACGTATCAGCATACCATGCCATCTAACACCTCCCTTGTAATAGAATTAATTAAGGGTGCACCTAATCTTCCTGAGAACTCAGGTTTGTCCGCTGTGTTGAATTTGATGAACGATAGCGTAGAGATAGAGATAGAGAGTGAAAAACAACGAATAGGGCTTGCTTCTTTCACTATAGCAAAAAACGTTGATTAGTTCAAGTTCCTGGTTAGATATTTAGCCAGCGACTGGCTTCATCTGGAAGATCTGTGAGAAATCCCTGTTGTATGCTGCAGTTGGGAAGGGAGTTTATGAACAGATTTCCGTAAGTCTTGGTCAGGAGCCTTTTGTCGAAAATTGCTACTACTCCAACATCTTTTTTAGTCCTTATAAGCCTGCCAAAGCCTTGCCTGAAGCTGAGGATTGCTTCAGGGAGCATATATTCCTGAAAACTATCATGATATGTTTCAGATCTGGCAGCGACGATCGGGTCCGATGGAACCTTGAATGGTAGTTTGGCGATTACGAGTACCGAGAGATCCTGCCCGGGTATATCTACTCCTTCCCAGAAAGCCCTTGTGCCCAGTAATACCGCTTGTTCTGCTTGACGGAAGCTTTTTAACAAGGTGTGGGCTGATGGTCCGCTTCCTTGTTCATAAACAATTATCCCTTCCTGAGCCAAGGGTCCAGTGATAGATCTGCCAGTTTCCTGCAGTTGGCTGTATGAAGTGAATAGTACAAGAGTCCGTCCGCCTACAGCTTTGCAAAGGGAGATCAAACCTCTATTGAGAGCGAGCTGGTGGCCCTTGTAATCATTTGGTTCCGGGATATCTTCCACGAGGTAAAGAAGGGCAGAGTTCTGATAATCAAATGGAGAGCCCAGGGCAAGTTCTTCTGCGTCGTTAGCACCAAGCCTGTTGCGGATATAGTCAAAACTCCCCGCCGTGGTTAAAGTTGCTGAAGTAAGGATCACAGCCCTTTTTTCAAACCAGATATATCGTTCCATGAGCTCCCCGATATGCAGGGGCGCGGCCTGAATGGCGATGGCTGGTTTTTGAGGAGGGGATTCGATCCAGTAGATCATATTGGGATCAGGTTCAAAGACCAGATGGTCGATATTTTCATACATATCGTATAGTTCCCTGGAAGCTTCCCGAAGATCGTTCAGGATGGCTTCATATTGAGATTCATCTGTCTGATTTTTCCCCAGCAGTTCATTGATCGATTCCCAAAGTTTTTGGATATCTTCCAGTAAACCATAAAGTGATTGCCTGGCCTCATCCCAGGATTTCTCTACATCATCCCACTCGCCTTGTTCTCGCAAGATGCCGCGGAAATTCTCTGAGACCCTTGTGGATGATTCTATCCTTGCCTGCTGAGTGTACCTGCCGGCTGGCCTTCCGCCCCTCGACCTTTCCAGGAGCAGCTGCAGAATGCGGAAGAGATCATCCATGCGGCTTTGGGTTTTAAAGGACCGGGAGATGATTGATTGTACTAGTTGGTTAAGTGAGGCAAAATCACTGGGAGATAATTTGTCTTCCCCCAGTTTTGTGATCCAGCTTAATATTCCTTTCTTCTCGTCACCAAGAACCGAGAGCGATCTTCTCAACAATGATTGGGAAGTGTAAAAATTGAGAGCATTGGTAGTCGCGCTTTCGAGGTGGTGAGCTTCATCGATGATCAGGGTGTCGTATTCGGGTAGGACCCTGTTTCCAGTGGCAACATCTGCCAGCAAGAGAGCATGATTGACTATGATAATGTGTGAAGAATGAGCTCGCTGTCTGGCCTGGTAAAACGGACAACGGCCGCCTGTACGTTTTATACAACCCTCGGTCGAACAGTCTTCATGATCTGCTGAAATCCGATTCCAGATTCGGCGTTCCCGGGGTCCGTTTAGATTGATCTCTCCCCGGTCACCACTTAGACTGGATTCCAGCCAAACCAGTATTTTTCCCAGAACGCGCATCTCATCTGGGCTTTTTGGCTTACTTTTACGCAGGCTTTCCAGGTGATGGGGGCAGAGGTAATTTGAACGGCCTTTTAGTACGGTTGCCCTGCATTTCAAATCCATGGTATCAAGGAGCAGGGGGATGTCTTTACTAATTAGCTGATCCTGGAGATTGATGGTATTAGTTGAGATCACCACTCGCTGTTGATTTTTTGTAGCCCATAAAGCCGCAGGAATGAGATAAGCCAGAGATTTACCGATTCCGGTACCGGCTTCGATCAGGTAGTGCCGACCATCAGAGATTGCCCTAGATGAAGCTCTGAGCATTTCCAGCTGCTCTGACCGATGTTCATAATCTGGAAATGATTTATGGAATGGACCGCCTGGTTCAAGTACAGCAGATACCTCGTCCAGATCCAAACCTTTTACCGTCTCCTTGGGTTCGATCGGTGTTAATTCCATGGGAGGCGCTTGAGATAGCAAAGGATTCTGGTAAGGCTCTCCCGCGCCAGAAGGATTATTCTTTTTCTGCCCCTCGAAGGCCCATTTGAAAGGTAAGGTACCTCCCCATCCAGGGCCAGGGCTGAGGCGGACAATCTCTCCCAGGGTTGGTAGCGGGAGATCTTGGATCATATCAAACATGATCTGGTAGATCGCCTGGGTAACCTTGGTGTCATCCAGGGCGCGGTGAGTTGCTCTCATCGGCACACCCAGTACCTGTCCTAAAGCCCTGAGATTGTAGCGGCCTTCGGATGGAAGAACCACAGAGGCCATTTCATAGGTATCGATTGCAGGGTTCTTTTTCAGGGCGCCAGCTGCTCGTAAAAATGACAGATCAAACTTCACATTATGTCCGATAACAGGAGCATTTCCTACAAAGTCGATCAATTCGTTGATCGCTTCTTCAATATAGGGGATCTTGTCACCCCTGACCATAGCATCCGTGATGCCTGTTAATTGGGAGATGAAAGGAGGTATCTTGATCCCGGGGTTGATCAGGCTCTGATATTCAGCCTCTACTCCCTTGTCGGTGAAGCGAACTGCTCCAATTTCGATGATCCTATCAGTCTTGGAATCCAGTCCGGTGGTTTCTATATCTAAAGCTACTAATGTTCTTTTTGTCATATTAAATTGACCCTGCGGTAGGTTTTGATATTAAACCTGCTGGTTAGAGGAATTGAATCAGATCAAGAATTGAATATCTTCAGGATTCCCCAAAGGCATGAATGATCCGAGCAATATGTTTTGCGCCTTTTAGATAGAGGTCGATGCGGATATTTTCATCTGGCGCATGGGCGTTTCCACCTGGATAACCGATCCCGGTAGTGACAACCGGTAAGTTTAGAGTTGTAACAAATGCGTGATTTGGACCGGAACCGCCTACCATGGGCACCAGTTCCATCTGGCTGCCGAAAGCGTCAGTTGCCGTGTCTACAACTAGTTTTACGAAATCGTCATCAGGATCGGTTCGTGCTGGTGGTCCACCCCCCAAAAATTCTATTTCTATATCTTTGAAACCTTTTCGGTCAAGATGGGTTCGTAATTGTTCTAAGACCTCTGCAGGGGTTTGGTTTGGTACT
>Ga0209013_10001717_pt1 | contig 20127 bp, 20 predicted proteins | sample Cruoilmetagenom2_FD_187291 | JGI IMG/M metagenome (GOLD analysis project Ga0209013, IMG submission 187291) | Oil polluted marine microbial communities from Coal Oil Point, Santa Barbara, California, USA - Sample 2 (SPAdes) (version 2) | ecosystem: Environmental > Aquatic > Marine > Oil seeps ...
TTTCTGCCTATATGCTTCAATCAGAAGCAATAAGTGTGCAAAAAGAAAAGGGAGGAGATGTATATAACTGGGAAACCTTAAAAGAAAGATTTATTGATTTAGTACATGGTGCACTAGGTTTTAATTTTTTGCTTGCAGGAAGTAAGCTAATTTTAGGAGCTGAAATTGGAATACCTTTGTATCAGAATTACAATGGCATCTTTATGAATGAAAAATTTGGATTTAACGGATCTGCAAAATATAATGTATTTTAGGGGCTTCTTATGATGAGATACGGAGCTTTTATATTTTTTTTATTTAGTATATTTTCTTGCTTCGCTCAAGTGCCAAAGACAATAGAAATCTGCCCATCTTGTAAAGTTAAAACTATAAAGGATGGGATTTCTAATGCTTCGGAATATGACACACTTCTCATTAAAAAAGGCATCTACAAAGAGTTCAATATCCTTGTCGACAAACCCTTAACCTTGAAGGGTGAAAACTACCCGGTAATCGATGGCGAAGACCGTGGGGAAATCATTCGCATTGTTTCTGATAATGTGACAATTGATGGACTATACATTATTAACGTCGGTACCAGTTACACCACTGATTATGCGGCCATAAGGGTCGTCAAAAGTGAAAACTACCTGATACAGAATGTAGTATTGGAAAAACTGTTTTTCGGTATATATCTTGAAAGATCGAACAATGGTAAAGTGTATCACAACAAGATTATCGGCGATGCTGTGGATGAATATAATTCTGGCAATGGTATTCAATTATGGTATTCCCACAATGTTCAGGTAGACCGAAATATCGTGCAAGGCGTACGTGATGGTATTTACCTGGAGTTTTCTGATAACATTACCATCAATAACAACGTGAGCGCAAATAATCTTAGGTATGGCCTTCATTTTATGTTTTCGAATGATGATGTGTACACAAATAATACTTTTGAGAACAATGGCGCTGGTGTGGCCGTTATGTTTTCCAAACGTATCAAAATGGTAGGCAATATATTCAGAAAGAATTGGGGTACGGCCGCATTTGGTATGTTGCTCAAGGAAATCAATGATGCTGAAATTATTGGCAATACCTTTCAGGAAAACACTATCGGTATCAATATCGAAGGCTCAAATCGCATAGAATATAAAAACAATAACTTTATTAGCAACGGGTGGGCCGTGAAAGTATTGGGTGCCTGTTATACCAATTCATTTGTCAATAATAATTTCCTTTACAACTCTTTTGATATTTCGTATAACAGTAAATTGAACGACAATGTTTTTGAGAAAAATTATTGGAGCGATTACACGGGATATGATTTGGATAAAGACGGAATAGGAGATGTGCCCTATCGACCTGTGAAATTGTTCTCATACGTTGTGAACCGAACACCCGAAACGATAATACTATTGCGCAGTATGTTTATGGATATAATTGATTTTTCCGAAAAAGTGTCACCCGTTTTTACACCGGATAACTTATTGGATGCAATGCCGTTAATGAAAAAATCAGAATGATACAGATAGAAAATCTACATAAAAAATTTGGAAGAAACCAGGTACTATTCAATTTGGATTTAGATATTCATAGTGGTGGAATATTTGCCGTACTGGGTCCCAATGGATCTGGTAAAACCACATTAATCAAATGTATTTTAGGAATGGTAATTCCTTCATCAGGCGAAATTGAAGTACAGGACAACACAATCAAAAAGAATTGGAAATACAGGCAGGATATAAATTACCTCCCTCAAATAGCGAACTTTCCGGGCAACCTCAAAGTGAAAGAACTAATTAGGATGATCAAAGACCTTCGGCAAAAGGAAAGTAAGGAAGAAGTGTTGGTAAAGCTTTTTGGTTTAGAACCTTTTTTGGATAAAAAATTAGGAACACTTTCTGGCGGCACTAAACAAAAGGTGAACATAGTATTGACCTTCATGTTCGATAGTTCCTTGATTATTCTTGATGAACCTACTACAGGATTGGATCCAGCCTCACTGATAAAGTTAAAGGAATTGATACTTCAAGAAAAAAACAAGGGCAAGACCATATTGATCACTACCCATATCATGCAGTTCGTTGAAGAAATGGCCGATGAGATTGTATATCTTTTAGAAGGCAACATTTTTTTCAAAGGTAGTGTTGAACAATTGATGACCAGGACCAAACAAACAGATTTTGAACATGCCATAGCGGCCATAACAATACAGACAGCTGATGCTTAAGATTTTAAAATATAGCTTTTACGATTTAATGCGAAGCAGATGGAGTTATGTGTACTTTCTATTCTATTTGGCATTGGGCTTTGTACTTTTATTTCTGAACAATGACCTTTCAAAAGCTGTAATTACTTTAATGAACGTTATCATTGTTCTTGTTCCGCTTATAAGTACCATCTTCGGGGTCATGTATTTTTATAATTCGAAAGAATTCACTGAACTATTACTGGCCCAACCTTTAAAAAGGAATTCCATATTCCTTGGGCAATATCTGGGTGTGGCTGGTTCGTTAACGATGAGCCTGGTATTAGGATTGGGAATACCTTTTATTCTTTATGGTTTGTTTAGGAGTGATGCAATATGGGATTTTTCCTTATTATTGATAACAGGGGGATTTCTTACCCTAATTTTTACTGCTTTGGCTTTCAATATTTCACTATCGAATGAAAACAAGATCAAAGGTTTTGGGTATGCCGTGTTGTTGTGGCTCTTTTTAGCAGTAATCTATGACGGCTTGTTTTTAATGTCATTGATCCTCTTTGAAGAATATCCCTTAGATTCTTTTTCCTTGGCAGCAACTATGTTCAACCCAATTGACCTTTCCAGAACCTTGATCCTTTTAAAATTGGATATTTCAGCACTTTTAGGCTATACTGGCGCAGTATTTAAACAGTTCTTTGGTACGGATAAGGGCTTGATCGTTTCTATATTGACGCTGATCCTTTGGACCGTTTTGCCCATTTGGCTATTGTCTTACAAAGCAAAAAGGAAGGATTTTTAATTTGAAAAGGGCATTATAAAATCTTGATAAGTACCCCGGGATGGATGTTTCTTTGTCATCAAGACCGTTTTATCCTCAAACGAATAAACAATCCTGAGGATGTCTTCTTGCCGTTTTAAAAACGGGTTGGTTTTGCCCCAGGCAACTATTACGATATCGGAATCTTCTATGGCCTGTCTTATAAAACTGTCATTCTCTTTCCCGATTTTAGATGAAGCTCCTTTAAAATCTTTAGTTTGTATATAAGCAAACTGATTAACTACTGTAATAGTTTTTATGTTTTCAAATAACTCAATTTCTTTTTCAAAAATGAGTTTTTCAAGAAATTGAACGGACTTATCCGCAAATTTTGAATTGGCAACACTGGGATTTTGCATAACAACACAGAGCGAGCTGCCGTGTGTTTTTAGTGTACTTTCTATGGTAAGCTGATAACGGAATTTTTTACAATTGGAAAATTTGGCTTTTACGAGTACGCCGGGGATGTGCTTATAAATCATCGTTTAACGCATGCTAATTTAGTCTTCGCAAATGTTCAGCGCTATTTGAACCATTTCTTTAAAAGTTCGTTCCCGCTCTTCAAAACTACATTTTTCACCAGTAACCATTGAGTCGGAAATGGTAAGTATGGTTAAAGCCTCAATATTGTGCTTGGCTGCAATAGTGTAAAGTCCAGCGGATTCCATTTCAGCACAAAGCACTCCATATTTAGCCCATTTTTTATAAGCCATCGGATCTTCTTCATAATACAGGTCCGAAGAGAGTATATTACCTGCCTTGATAAGAATGTTGTTTTCTTGCGCATATAAAGCAGCCTTCAAGATCAAATTGAAGTCGGCTGTAGGGGCATAATTAAAATCATTAAAAATGGCATTATTAATACCCGAATTTGTAGAAGCGGACAGGGCCAAAACAATATCCCTGATTTTAACATCCTCCTGATAAGACCCTGCTGTGCCTACCCGGATTATTCGTTTCACATCATAATCATTAATAAGTTCATGGTAGTAAATCATGGCAGAAGGGATGCCCATACCGCTTCCCTGTATTGAGATACGTTGCCCTTTAAATTCCCCTGTATAACCTAGCATACCACGAATTTTTGAGTAACAATAAACGTTATCCAAAAATGTTTCGGCAATCCATTTGGCTCGTAATGGATCACCCGGCATTAAAACGGTCTCGGCAATCTCATTCTTTTTAGCTTCAATATGAGCACTCATAGATTATAGATTAGAATTTTTTACTATTTCAATTCCAGAGGAGGTGCCTAAACGTGAAACGCCCATATCAATGTAACGTTTGGCCGTTTTTTTATCTTTAATACCTCCTGAGGCTTTAATCTTAATTCTGTCTTGAATTACGCGTTTTATCAATTCAATATCTTCAAATGTAGCTCCTCCTGAACCAAATCCGGTTGAAGTCTTCACAAAATCTGCCTTTCCCTCAACAACCAGCATACTGGCTATTTTTTTTTCTTCAGCAGTTAAGTAACAGGTCTCAATTATTACTTTCAATTTCCTTGACCCAATGGTCTGTTTTATTTTAGTTATTTCATCTTTTACCAGACCGTATTCTTTGAATTTTAACCAACCAATATTTATAACCATATCTATTTCATCTGCCCCATGCTCAATACAAAATTGTGCCTCGCATAGTTTAGCTTCAGTAGACATGGCGCCTAACGGAAAACCAATTACCGCGGCTATTTTTACAAGGGAATCTTTCAATTCGTCTTTTGCCAACGCAACGTAACAACTGTTGACACAAACTGAATAAAAATTAAATTCCCTGGCTTCAGCGCATAATTGTCTTATTGCCAAGGGTGTTGCCGTAGGCTTTAATAAAGTATGGTCAATATATTGCTCTAAATCCATTGCTATTTTTATGATCGTTCAAAACGCTCATAGGCGGCTTTAATCAACATTTCACGATGATCAGGATGTGAAATAGATATCAAGTCTTTTGCCCTTTCATATAAATTTTTACCAAAAAGATTTACCACGCCATACTCGGTGACCACGTAGTGAACGTGAGCTCTGGTGGTAGTAACTCCTGCACCCTCTTTAAGGGTAGGGGTAATCTTGCTTACTCCTTTTGCCGTGGTTGAGGAAAGGGCAAAAATTGGTTTTCCTCCTTCAGAAATAGTGGCGCCTCGTATAAAATCCATTTGACCTCCCACACCTGAGAAGTGTCGTTGACCAATACTATCTGCACATACCTGCCCTGTTAGATCTATTTCAATGGCGCTGTTTATTGCAGTTACTTTGGGATTTTGTGAAATTAAACTAGTATCATTAGTATATCCGGCTTCTTTGAAATGCACCGATGGATTGTCATCGACAAAATCGTATAATTTTTTAGTTCCTGCCGCGAAACAAGTAACAATTTTACCGGTTTTAATCTCTTTTTCCTCACCCGTAATAATGCCTTCCTCAACCAAAGGTAAGAGACCATCGGAAAACATTTCTGTATGTACTCCTAATCTTTTATGGTTGTGTAAATTGCTTAAAACAGCATTGGGAATATTTCCGATGCCCAATTGTAAAGTGGCACCATCTTCAATAAGTCCGGCTACATTTTTCCCAATTTGGTGTTCTAAATCGGTTATTTGGGTTAGGGGTGCAACATGGATTGGCTCATCAACTTCTATGGCCAGATCAATTCTATTAATATGAATAATACCATCTCCATGTGTCCTTGGCACCTGAGGATTTATCTGAGCAATTACTTTTTTAGCAGTCTGTATTGCAGGCAAGGCAATATCGACAGAAACGCCCAAAGAACAATACCCATGCCTGTCCGGGGGGGATACCTGAACCACCGCCACATCAAGAGGTAAAATATTTCGCCTGAACAAAAAATGTATTTCACTGAGAAAAATGGGAATATAATCACCTTTATTTGTATTCACTGCCTTTCTGACATTGCCTCCAACAAAACAACTGTTTATGTTAAATGCCTGATTATATGGAGGTATTGCATATTTAACCTCCCCTTCCGTATGTATTGATATAATCTCTACTTGTTCTAATTCCTCATATCTTTCACAAATTCTATTGATTAAAGTATTAGGAGTCATAGCAGCTCCCTGAAGAAATATCCGATCCCCGGATTTTACAATGGCGGCAGCTTCTGCTGCGGTAACAATTTTCATGTTAGTATTTTTACTTGATTTATAAAATGCCTCATTTAAATAATTTAAGGCTAATGACATTCTAATTCTGTAGAAACCACATTAACCATAGGCTTGGGAGATACATATGGTATTCCTAAACCCATTCCTCTCAGAATAAAAAGTAACCCTATGATAACTACAAAAACTGGTATTAATTTACGTATTCGCTGCTTTGCAGAGTCCTTTAATATTCCGCTCAGGTAAACGGCTGTTGTCATTAATGGAACTGTTCCTAAACCAAACAAAACCATATATAACCAACCTTCAACAGCTGTGCCCATGGCAATTGCTCCCAATAGAGCCATATAAACCAGTCCGCAGGGCAGGAAGCCATTTAGAAACCCAATAGTGAGAAAAGTATCTGCCGTTTTCTTCTTCAGTGCTTTACCTAAACTGCTCTTAATTTTTCCAATAATCCGATACACAGGTTTTGAAAGGCTAAGTCTGTTTATATATCTATAAGGTATTATTACAACTAATATCATGAGTACACCAACAAGAATTGATAATTTTTGCTGTATTCCAAAGATGTAAAGTCCCTTACCCAACAACCCAAATAATAAGCCAATAATGCCATATGCCATTAGTCTTCCAAAATGGTAAATGAAAACCTGACCTGCTTTTTTATATCTATTATCCTGACTTACAGGTAGCATAAATGCAATTGGTCCGCACATGCCTATGCAGTGCAAGCTTCCCATAAGGCCCAAGATTAAGGCAGATAATAGCATATCATTAATTAATAGGTGATACTTTTTTTTATCAAGTACTTTTTGCCTTGATAATTCCAGTAAATTTTTATGTCCCAACGACCATCCAACAAACGTTTGTCAGGTATGAGCAAATGTTTATTGGATAAACTTATAGGAAAGTCAAAATCCAAGTGTTTATTGGATGGTCTGTACAGGGACACTTTACCTTTTATTTCTTTATAATTCATTTTTGGCGGGAAAGTAATAGCTAACCCATTTTCCTGGTGTATAAAACTAAACTGGGGTGCATAATCTTTGGCATTAGAAAGTGCGTCAATCTCCTTTTGATAGGCTAATTCTTCCTTGTAATACTCTTCTGTGACCAAATCATGATTGGCACTGTTATCTGTACTGGCAAGAATGACGAAATACATTATAAATGCAATAAATGCAACGAATGCCAAAACTATTCCTGTTCCCCAATTAAATTTCATACTCTATATTTCATATTAATGAATACTCCTAATTATAACTTCTTGGTGCCAGGAACCTTGCCGTTGTTGTTTCAATTAATTGATCCCCACTATATACACCAATTTTTAGTTTGTCTTTATCCCCATTTAAAGCGGCATTATTAATTTCAATAAACAAGGTGCCCTCTGCTAATTGCTGCGCTGGGACTTCAAAACTGCGATGTGATACCAAATCAATTTTTCCTTTATGTGAGAGAAGTTTAAAACTTACATCATCAATGTCTTTGGATGTTTTATTTATCAGCTTATAGGTGTAAACATTACTGATTATATTTCCTTCTTTATGTTCATATAGTTGACCAGGTAATCTTAAAATATTGGCTTCCAGATCGTTTCGTAAGAAAAGCATTCCAATAAATACCACAGTTAATATAGTAAGTACGGCAGCGTATCCTTTTAATCTGGGATTAAAAGTAAATTTCGCCTTTCTTTCAATATTGTCCTCACTTGCGTAACGAATGAGACCTTTTGGAAGATCTATTTTTTCCATAATCGTATCACACTCATCTATACAAGCCGTGCAATTCACACATTCCAATTGTGTACCATTTCTGATATCAATACCTGTTGGGCATACATTCACACATTGAAAGCAGTCTATGCAATCTCCGTGACCAAGCGCTGACCTATCTTCATTTTTTCGAAATTTCTTACGGCCATTTTCAGCTTCACCCCGCTTATGGTCATAGGCAACCACAATAGACTTATTGTCTAATAATACCCCTTGCATTCTTCCATAGGGACAAGCAATAATGCAAACCTGTTCTCTGAACCATGCAAAAACGAAATAGAATACTGCAGTAAAAATTAGCAGAGACACCAATGTATTAATATGGTTCAGAGGACCATCGGTGATGTATTGTATTAAGCTGTCACTTCCAATTAGATAGGCCAGGAATACATTAGCTATTAAAAAAGATATAATAAAGAAGACGAACCACTTAAGTAATCGCTTCCTTATTTTTTCTGCATTCCATGATTGCCTGTCCAAACGCATCTGAGCACCTCGATCTCCATCTATCCAGAATTCAATTCGCCTGAAGACCATTTCCATAAAAATAGTTTGAGGACACATCCATCCACAAAATATACGACCAAAAGCAACGGTAAAAAGTGCGATAAAAATTACCCCTATGATCATGGAAATAACAAAAAGATGAAAATCCTGAGGCCAGAAGGGAAAACCAAAAATATTGAACCTGCGTTCCAAAACATTAAACATAAGGAACTGGTTGCCATTTATCTTAATAAATGGAGAAGCAAATAGGAATATCAATAATCCGTAACTAACCCATTTTCGATATTTATAATACCTTCCACTAGGTTTTTTGGGGAATATCCAGGCCCGCTTTCCTTCTTCGTCAATGGTCCCAATACTATCCCTGAAATTCTCTTCCATAGTTTTAATTACTATTCCCTACTCCTGCATGAATAGGAGCTATACATTCATAACAACCAGTTATAGAATCTGTATTTTGTTCCAGAACAGCCTTTAAAGGACGTATTTTCCTATTTTGGCGCATTCTCGTCAACCCATAGATCTCCTTCCGCCGCTTTGGGATTAGCGGCTGTAGTACCTTGGAAATTAAGTAAATAACTAGATACCTGGGCCATTTCTAACGGTTTCAGCGTTTGCTTCCAGGAAATCATTCCTTTGCCGGCTCGTCCTCCTTCAGAAACGGTATTAAAAACATTTTTAATTCCGCCTCCAGATATCCAATATTCATCTGTAAGATTGGGTCCAATTCCACCACCACCATCTGCCATATGACATACAACGCAATTGGCTTCAAAAATGGATTTTCCTGCGCTAATATCGGAGGCCTCGGTTAACAATTCTACTGTATTGACATCTACCAAATCCTTAGCTGTTTTTTTGTAAGCTTCTATTTCGGCCTGTGCTTCCGCTACCTCGAGTTCATATTCCAAATCCTGGTCATAATCACCATAAATTTCGAATCTTATCAGGTAAATAACACCAAAAATAATCGTCGCATAAAAAAGGTAAACCCACCATGGCGGTAATTTGTTGTCGAGCTCTTTTATACCATCATAGTTGTGGTCCAAAATGATTTCGCCTTCAGCTTCTATGGGTTTGGAGCCTAATAGTTTTTGGTACATCTTCTTACCCCAACTCCATTCCCATTGTTTTGATTTAGATTCCAAATACCTTTCTTTACCTTCTGTAGAAAGGGTTTGAAACATAACATTTTCAATAGATTTTAAAATAAGTTCAATTGCAATTAAAATCAATAACACCATCAATAGAAAGAACTGTGTTATAGGATATTCAATAAATGCGGGTTTTTCTCCGGAATCAATAAAGTACTCCATCAGTCCGAAGATGATAAAGAATATTACCGGGATTCTGATCCACCAGGGTGACATATTTTTCATGGCTTTTATTGTTTTGGTTGATTATCTTCTAATGGTATTTCACTTACTTCTTTTATATGCTCTTTGGAGGCGGTAAATACCCACCAAAAAAGAATGGCAAAAAATACAAAGAAGATAAGTAGCGATATCATGGGATAGGTGGCGATGCCTTCCATACTTTCCATGTGATTTTTTATAAATTTTAGCATGATCTATTTGTTTTCTGACATTAATTCGTCGGTTTCCTTAACTTTTATATCTGTACCTAAGCGCTGTAAGTAAGCGATTAGAGAAACGATTTCACGATCGCGCATTTCTACAAATTCCGATCCGTTTTCGGCTGCTATTTTTTTATCTTCTTCATAAGATTTTACAAAATCGGGATCAGAATAAAGGTTTTCTTCTATTTGAATAGACTGCTCTTCCATAGAAGTTGCAGCATTTGCGATTTCTTCTTCTGTATAAGGGACACCAAGGCTTACCATAGCCTCCATTTTGCTTTGGATGCCACTGCGATCATGTTCATTGCGGACCAACCACTGATATGCCGGCATGATAGAACCTGAGGAGGTGCTTTGCGGGTCATACATATGGTTAAGGTGCCAGCTATCGGAATATTTACCCCCAATTCGCAATAAATCGGGCCCTGTACGTTTACTACCCCAAAGGAATGGGTGATCATAAACAAACTCACCTGCTTTGGCATATTCCCCATAACGTTCCACTTCACTGCGGAATGGACGAATCATCTGAGAATGACAACCTACACAACCTTCACGTATATAAAGATCTCTTCCCTCTAATTCCAAAGGAGTATATGGTTTTACACTTGTAATGGTTGGTATATTGGATTTTACCAGAATAGTAGGGACTATCTGGACAATCCCTCCAATAAGAATGGCTATTGTAGCAAATATTGTCAATTTAATAGGTTTACGTTCCAGCCAGGTATGATACGTTTCTCCTGCCGTTCTTTTTTTAGATACCCTTGTTAGTGCGGCTGCTTCTGCAAGTTCATCTTCCACCTTGCTACCTGAGCGAACAGTAACTACTATGTTGTATAACATTACAACAAACCCAACAATATAGAGGCTGCCACCAATAGCGCGCATCCAGTACATTGGCATAATTTCATTTACCGTTTCCAGGAAGTTCCCGTAAACAAGAGAGCCGTCCGGATTAAATTCTTTCCACATTAAGGCTTGCGTAAAGCCGGCCACATACATGGGCAGGGCATATAATATGATCCCTAATGTCCCGATCCAAAAGTGGAAATTGGCCATGGGCAGGGAATGCAATCTTGTTTTAAACATTTTAGGCACCATCCAGTAAATCATTCCAAAGGCCAGAAAACCGTTCCATGCCAGGGCACCTACATGAACATGCGCAATAATCCAGTCACTAAAATGAGCAATGGCGTTTACATTTTTTAAGGATAACATGGGACCTTCAAAAGTAGCCATCCCATAACCTGTAATTGCAACCACCATAAATTTAAGGGTTGGGTCTGTACGTACTTTATCCCAGGCACCTCTAAGCGTCAACAACCCATTTATCATACCACCCCAGGAAGGAGCAATTAGCATTACAGAAAATGCAACACCTAAGTTTTGTGCCCAATCCGGCAGGGATGAATAAAGTAAATGGTGAGGTCCGGCCCAGATATATATAAAAATCAATGACCAGAAATGGACGATAGATAATCTATAGGAGTAAACAGGTCTGTTCGCAGCTTTAGGAACAAAATAATACATAAGTCCTAAAAAAGGTGTGGTAAGGAAGAAGGCCACAGCGTTATGACCGTACCACCATTGAACCAGAGCATCCTGAACCCCTGCATATACCGAATAACTTTTTAAAGCGCTAACAGGCAATTCTAAACTATTGAAGATATGTAGAACTGCAACTGTTACAAATGTGGCCAAATAGAACCAGATAGCCACATAAAGGTGACGTTGCCTTCTTTTAACCATTGTTCCAATCAGGTTCCATCCAAATGCGACCCATACCAGCGCAATTGCAATATCAATTGGCCACTCCAATTCTGCATATTCTTTAGAAGTAGTGATTCCAAGCGGGAGCGTTATTGCGGCTGCAACAATTATACTCTGCCACCCCCAGAAGTTAAATTTACTTAGGAAATCGCTAAACATTCGGGCTTTGAGCAAACGCTGGGTAGAGTAATAAACCCCTGCAAAGATAGCGTTGCCTACAAATGCAAAGATAACTGCATTGGTGTGCAACGGGCGAAGTCGTCCAAAACTTAGAAATGATATCCCATCGGTAATATTAGGGAATAGAAACATTAATGCAAGTAGTAATCCTACGAGCATACCAATGATTCCCCAAAACAAGGTGGCATAGAGGAATTTTTTTACGATCTTGTTATCGTAATAGAACTGTTGTACTTCCATAATTACAAATTTTGCTTTTTATTTAGTTGGTTTGATTTTTTGATTTTAGTATTGGGTTCTGCAGCTGTGTTTTTTACAACTTCATCTTCAAATAACATTCTGACTGAGGGAGTATATGAATCGTCATACTGCCCGCTGCGTACCGAAATTATAAAAGCAGCAAAGAAAATCAGTGCTACTACAATACTAATTGTAAGCAATAAATAAATGACACTCATACCTACCTGAATTCTCGCGTAAAACTACATTTGTTGACAAGTTCAAAAAATGACATATGTCAGGTTTATTAATTATTTTAATTTCTTCCCTATTACATTGGTTGCAAGTGTAGCAAAAGCCACAATGCTAATTGAACTCAAGGGCATTAAGATAGCTGCAATTACGGGCTCTAACTGCCCCGTTACAGCAAAATAAAGCCCAACCAGATTATACATCAATGAGAGCACAAAACACAATTTAATAATTTTCATGGCCTTTTTAGAGGCCAGAATATAATTATTTAGATATTTAAATTTTGTGGCATCAAGAATTCCATCGCAGGCAGGGGAGAAAACATTTATGTTTTCAGAAATTGCAAGACCCACATTACTCTGTGCCAGAGCACCGGCATCATTTAAGCCATCACCCACCATTAGGACCTTTTTATCATTGGACTGTAACTCGCTTATAAACTCCAACTTATCTGTAGGCTTTTGATTAAAATATAAAGGAGTCAACTTTGGTAAAAGCTTTTCCAGTCTGGTCTTTTCTCCTGCATTATCTCCTGATAATACTGCTAAATCCATATAGTGCCCCATTTCTTTAAAAACTTTCGAAACTCCTTCTCTGTAATTATTATGAAAAACAAAACACCCCTTATATGAATCATTTGTACTTACGTGAACAGAGGTGCTGTTGTAATCACTTTGTTGCTGATGTCCAACAAAATCTGCTGAACCAACTTTTATGTCACTTTTATCCTTAACACCTTGTACTCCCTTGCCGGTATATTCCTTGTAATCATCAAGGGTTTCTATATTGTGCTCTTTCAACAGTGCATAAAGCGATCTGCTTAGAGGGTGATTGGAAGCCCTAAGGGTATTTTTTAGCAGGGATTCTTCCTCAGCAGTAAGTTCCATGCCTTCATAAGTAATTGAGTTTGAATGCGCTGTGGTTATGGTACCTGTTTTATCAAATATTGCGGTATCTATTTGAGCCAACTGCTCTATTACATTACTGTCCTTCAGGTAGAGTTTCTTACGTCCAAAAATCCGTAACATATTACCTAGAGTAAACGGAGCAGCAAGGGCAATGGCACATGGGCAGGCTATGATAAGTACAGCCGTAAAAACATTTAATACTTTACTGCTGTCCTGGAACATCCAAAAAGATGCCGCAATAATAGCAATAGCTAATACAGCAATTGTAAAGCGCTTTCCAATGCTGTCTGTTAAAGTTTGAAAAGCGGTTGATTTGTCTTTTTGGAATACAGAATTACTCCACAATTGTGTAAGATAGCTCTGAGAAACACTTTTTAAAGCTTCTATTTCAATTGCACCATTACATTGTCTCCCACCTGCAAAAACTTTATCGCCAGAACTTTTTTGGACGGGTTCAGATTCTCCGGTTACAAAACTATAATCTATTTGGGCCTTTTCCGTTATAAGAATACCGTCAACCGGAATTAGCTCCTCATTTCTTATAAGTAACCTATCGCCACTCTTAATAGCATATATCTGCACCGTTTCTTCCTTCCTTTTTTTGCCTAACCTGGTAACTGCAATAGGGAAATACGACTTGTAGTCTCGCTCAAAAGAAAGGAATGAATACGTTTTTTGCTGAAAGAACCTCCCTACCAGCAGGAAGAAAATTAAACCCGTTAGACTGTCAAAGAAACCGGAACCCAGGTCAAAGAATATTTCATAACTACTGCGAATAAAAAGAACCAAAATACCCAGTGCAATAGGTACGTCAATATTTAAAAGTCCCGATCGCAATCCTTTATAAGCTGAGATCAGATAATCATTACCGGCATAAAATACTACAGGTAGCGAAAAAGTAAACATCAGCCATCTGAATAAACCTTTGTATTGATCCAGCCAAAATTCCCCAACTTCAAAATACTCAGGAAAAGATAAAAACATGATATTCCCAAAGGCAAAACCTGCAACACCTAATTTATAAATTAAACTTCTGTCTATTTTGCTCTTTCCCTTATCATAATCTTCAAGGGAGATATAGGGTTCATAACCAATTCTTGCCAGTAATATAACAAGTTCTTTTAGTGAAACCAGTTCCCTGTTATAGGTTATTCTAGTTGTTTTTTGAGGAAAGTCTACCTGCGAATTCGTGACTCCGGGATGTAGTTTTTTTAAATTTTCCAGCACCCAAATACATGAACTACAATGTATTCCCGGAATAAATAGATTAACAATTTGAATAATTCCATCATCAAATTCAATTAATCTCTGAGCTATGTTATCGGAATTGAGAAAATCATATTTCCCTTCAATTGCTAAAGGAGTAGTGCCAGCGCCCGATTGAAGATCATAGTAATAGGATAAATCATTAGATTGAAAAATCTCATATACCGTTTTACATCCGTTACAACAGAAGTCTTTGTCGTCAAATACTATCGCTGTAGTGTTACAATCATCACCACAGTGGTAACATTTAGTCATATTCTAAAACATTTGCTTAATACCCGAGTGCGAAATTGTAGTAATTTACTTAAAATATATATGATATTTGTCACCTTTTCAATAATTTTGCATCAGTCTAAAGTAAAATCCATGAGTTCTGAAAAAAGGTGCGAGTATTGCATAATTCGTCAATTTAATTCCTTGCGTGCTATGAGTAAGGAAGAATTAAAGCAGGTATCAGATTCGAAGACTTCCAAAAGCTTTAAAAAAGGCGAAGCAATTTTCGAAGAAGGTGAAAAATTGAATGGTGTTTTTTGTGTTCGGGATGGGGTTACAAAGCTTTCCAAGCTAAGCTCTAACGGAAAAGATCAAATAGTGAAATTGGCTACTAAAGGAGAAGTTATGGGTCAGCGTTCTGTTATTGCAGAAGAGACCTCAAATCTAAGTGCTGTTGCCGTAAATGATATGGAACTTTGCTTTATTCCTAAAGAAGTTATCGTTAATACTCTACATAAGAATCCTGATTTTACATTTGAAGTCCTTCGTCTTATGGCACATGACTTAAAGGAGGCAGATGATGTAATTGTAAATATTTCACAGAAAACAGTAAAACAGCGTATCGCCGAAGCATTCATTTATCTTAAATCTAACTATGGTGAGGATAAAGATGGATATTTATCTCTTAGTCTTTCCAGAGAGGATATCGCTAATGTTGTAGGTACTGCCACGGAATCCTGCATTCGAATTATTTCAGAATTTAAAAAGAAGGGTTTGCTAAAGAGTTCCGGTAAGAAACTTGGAATTTTGGATGAAAAGAAATTAAGAGATCTTGCTGAAGGATTCTAGTTAAACCCTTATATACTCCCGACCTACAGTAAATGAACACCTTTCATTAATTATAAGGGATTTAAAAACCTGACATATATCATTGTTTCCATCTAATCCCAGAGGTATTTTTACACCATTGTTTTTTTAATCAGGTGTATGAAAAATATATTATTACCAACGGATTTCTCCAAAAATTCCTTAAATGCAGCAAAGTTTGCCATTGAATTTTTTAAAGAAGAAGAATGTGTTTTTCATCTTTTAAATACATATACCCCTGCTATTGTGCACAGCCGTTTTATGGCTGCTACTATTCATGGTGGGTTGGTGGAAGATAATGTTAGATCTGAGTCTGAACAAGGATTGGAAGAGCTATTGAATCAAATCAATACTTATTATAAATACCCACAACACAGTTTTAAATGTATTTCTTCGTTTAATCTGCTTACCGAAGAAATCAAGGAGATTGTGAATTCAGAGAATATAGATTTTGTCGTGACAGGAACAAAGGGTGCATCTGGCTTTGAGGAGGTATTTTTGGGAAGTAATACAGTAAGAATAATTAAGGCGGTAAGATCATGTCCAATCCTTGCTGTTCCGGAAGATTTTGAGTATATCAAACCTGTTAGAATTGGTTTCACGACGGATTTTAAAAGAAATTTTAGCGCAGAAGTAATTGAGCCTATGATTCAGCTGACTGCTAAATTTGATGCTACTTTAAATATAATGCATATTAGTGAGGAGGAACAATTGAACAAGCACCAGCATTCAAATAAAGAGATATTGTTGGAGTATGTTTCGTCTGTCTCACATTGTTTGCATAGCATGCCTTATTTTGCCAGCAAATCGGATGTGATCGAATTCTTCATAAAGGAGTTTGGCATACAAATGCTTGCACTAGTAAATTACCGACATGGATTTTTGGAAGAATTGGTTAGAGAACCTGTTGTCAAACGCATAGCGTTTCATACCCCAATTCCTCTTCTTGTATTATCCGACTAGTTACCATATTATAGAAAGAAAAATTTGTCTCTTCGAATAGAAGAGCGTCAGTTATTTCCTAATTGGGTAATCCTCATAGAAATCTTCGAATGTTTTTGAAGTTTTGTAGTCGTCTGTAATTACTTTATAGACCATATAAACTATCATTATCTGACCAAGTACAGTAAGGTAAAAGACCCAGCTAAAAGCAAAATTCATAGTAGCCATTATGGTCACCATTATTAATAGTATGGTGGTTGCTCCAACCCAGAACATAGCAGAAGATTTCATTTTTTATTTTAAAGTTATTTAAAATCAAAAAACGCTGGTGTTAACGCAATGATAAATCTGCAGGAAATTAAAAATTCCAAAACATATCTTCGGCTGGAATATTCTTTTGCCTGCCTAGATCCAAAGGATTAAAGCTAAGTATGCTAAATAAATACCAAATGCTTGATGAAATAGCCGGAGTGTTCGGAGCATCTTCCCACAATAATGAAGAACCATAGCTAGTACCTGCATTTGTTGCATATGGAATACCCGTGGAATTTTCCTGGGTAGAATTCTTCATTTGTGCTTTTTGTAGTTGCTGAAGTGTGCTATTTGCTTCATCGGCCATATTTGCTTCTTTAAAAGCTAAGGCCATTTGCGCGGTACCTTCTAACCAAATAACATCTTTATCTTCATCAAAGCAATAACCGGAAATTACCTCTCCGTTAAAACTGGCAACCTGGGTGTTTTTATAACGTTCAGCCTTAAAAAGAACCTCTTCTGAGAAATTCTCAAAAATTAAATAGCCCAGAGAATGCAGGTCCATAGCATAATAATGGGTTTCATTTTCCGGCCATGCTACAAGAAGCTGGTCATTAAGGTCCCAACGTTCTTGTTTAAGAAAATTTAATATCCCCTTATGGAAATCATCGTAACCTTCCACAGCATTAAATGCCATTATAATACCTTCTGTAACCTTATGTATTTGAGTGCCATCTTCATTAATTCCTCCCCAGAGACCACCATCTTCATCCTGTAAACTCCTGATCCAATTTTCCAATAAACCAGTCAATTCAGCATACTTCGTATTTCCCGTTATTTCGTGATAATTATTGAGAGCTATCAATAGCCAGGCATTATCTCCCAGCCAGGTTCGCCTGCCGTTAGAACCATCGCTATTTCTTAACTGATAAAAACCTCCATTATTCAAGATGAATTCTGAATCGATACGTTCATTGAAATAATCAAAGACCCCTTCGGCTTTTTCAATTTCTCCTTCAGCCATGAATGCCAATGCGGCCAGGGCATTATCATATAGTGATACGTAGTCTGTTTTTTCAGAACTTGTCAGTAACCCGTTGGCAAGCTGCATATTGTCGATCCATTGAGATATTTGAAGAGCATTACTTTCCAAATTATCTTCTAAATTATTTTCAGGTAAATCAGGTATACCGTTTTCAATATAAATTAGTTCCTCATATACTTCAGTAGTATCAAGGGTACAGGAAAGGGCTAAAAAACCTAAGATTGTAAATAAAAGTAACTTTTTAAGCATGATATAGGTGGTTTTAAAGACTTGGGAATCGTTTTATAAAATTAATAATGATAGTCCGGTCTGTTTAAGGATTACGACCAACGTGTAGTATGTCCGACTAAAACCATTACTATTAGCGGATTATCCCGGAAATGAGTTTTTAACTGAAACCTGATCTGGTCAACTCAGTTAAAAAACATCGATGAACGGTAAGAGTTTCCCTATTTTTACATTAAATTATTTTATGAATCTTCCCGAAACCACAAGAAAAAGAGTAGTAATTATTGGAGCTGGTTTTGCAGGAATTTCACTAGCCAAGAAACTGAGGAGACTTCCGGTTCAGGTTGTTGTCATAGATAAACACAATTACCATACATTTCAACCCCTTTTGTACCAGGTTTCCACTGGAGGTTTAGAACCAGATTCTATAGCTTACCCCATTAGGAAGATCTTAAAAAAGCTTCATAATTTTTATTTCAGGCTGGCTACTGTAAATAAAATAAACCCTGAACTTAAAGAAGTACATACAGATATAGGTAAAATCTCCTATGATTATTTGATTATTGCCACCGGTACACGAACCAATTACTTTGGCAATACAGAGATCCAGGAAAACGCCATGTCAATGAAAAGTGTTCCTCAGGCTTTAAATATCCGAAGTCTTATGCTTCAGAATTTTGAATTAGCAGATAATTGTCAAGATTTGGAAGAGCGCAAGGCCCTTCTGAATTTTTGTATAATTGGTGCCGGCCCCACCGGGGTTGAACTTGCCGGAGCATTTGCGGAATTGAAAAAACATGTATTTCCAAAAGATTACAGACATCTTAATATTGATGAAATGGAAATTCATCTTTTCGAAGGTGCGGATGTTGTTCTACCACCTATGAGTGCCAAAGCTTCAGAAAAAGCAACTAAATTTTTGGAAAATTTTGGGGTTCATCTGCATCTAAATACCATAGTAAAAGGATACAATGGCGACCTTGTAAAAATGGATAACGGTGAAGAGATCAGAACCAGGAACTTTATCTGGACTGCCGGTGTTACCGGGGCGGCGGTTGAGGGCTTAAGTTCTGATGCTTTGATAAAGAGAATTAATCGGTTTAAAGTAGACCGATATAATCAAATTTTAGGCCACGCTAATATTTTTGCCATTGGAGATATTGCTTATATGGAAACTGAAGCCTATCCAAAAGGACACCCTCAAATGGCACAGCCCGCAATTCAACAGGGAGAACTTTTGGCAATGAATTTAGGAAGATTATTAAAAGGAGGGTCCATGAAACCTTTTGTGTATAGAAATAAAGGAAATATGGCAACTATAGGTCGTAATAAGGCAGTAGTTGATCTTCCGGGAATTGAATTTGGAGGATTCTTTGCATGGTTTATATGGATGTTTGTTCATCTAATGTCCCTTGTTGGATTCAGGAACAGAGTAATCGTATTTTTTAATTGGGTTTATAATTACATCAATTATGATAAGGCAGCACGCTTAATAGTCAGACCCTTCAGGACCAGAATATAAAACAGCCCAATTATAACAACTAATTTGGAATCCTTTTATATCTTTGCCAAGTTGTGTTGTGCATCATTAATAATGGTGTATGTGTATAGATGCCGATATTGATTCGGCACTTACCAATGAAAGGCTTTCCAATTTGGGAGGCTTTTTTTGTTTAGAGCTTACCTTGGTTGACAGAATAGAATAATTGCCTGATATTTATGGGGCTTTATTTTACAATACCTTCATTTTGTCGTAATTTTAGGGATGACTTTTAAAGAGATCTGATCATGCCATTATATCATAAACTTGGGAATTTACCACACAAAAGACATACGGTTTTTAAGAAAAAAGATGGCAATTTGCACTATGAACAATTGTTCGGAACCATCGGATTTGATGGGATGTCTTCCCTAATGTATCATTTATACCGGCCAACTATGGTTAAAGAGGTTGGTGATACAAAGGATATTTCCCCCAAGGCCGTGGTTAAGCAT
>Ga0209013_10001718_pt1 | contig 20125 bp, 22 predicted proteins | sample Cruoilmetagenom2_FD_187291 | JGI IMG/M metagenome (GOLD analysis project Ga0209013, IMG submission 187291) | Oil polluted marine microbial communities from Coal Oil Point, Santa Barbara, California, USA - Sample 2 (SPAdes) (version 2) | ecosystem: Environmental > Aquatic > Marine > Oil seeps ...
TCTGTTCCACCTCAGGAGAGGAGGAACGAGGGGGGGGGAAGTGGTACAGCGTTCTGCCTACAAACCTTTTGGAGAACGTATTACCCTGGAACAAAAAGCAGGAGAGAGAAGTATCACAAACAGAGGATATACCGGACACGAAGAGATAGAAGGTACAAGACTTGTCCATATGAATGCAAGACTCTATGATCCTACCCTTGGAAGGTTCTTGAGTGCAGATACACTTATACAAGATCCTTACGATACACAGTCCTATAACCGTTATACCTATGTAAGAAACAATCCGTTAAAATATACGGATCCTAGCGGACATAGTTTTGCCAGTGTGATTAAGGCTATAGTAGTGGCTATTGTTGTCATAGTGGTTTCTTATGTGGCACTTATTGCTCTGGGCGTAACTGCTGGAGGCAGTACAGGATACCTGGCACTTATGGCAGCAGCATCACTATCAGATGCTGTAGCTGTAGGCGCAATAGCAGGATTTGCAGGAGGCTTTTTGAATTCTTTTCTTTCAGGGGCTAGTCCGGGAGAGGCTTTGGTGGCAGGATTACAAGGGGCTCTTATTGGTGGATTAGGCGCCGGGGTTGCCCATGCTATAGGAACAGAGTTTGCTGGTAAAGCATTTCACAGAGCTATAGCACATGGAGTAACACGGGGTATTATAGGCAGAGTGCAAGGTGGAAACTTTAGCAATGGATTTATGAGCGGACTGGCTTCCTCTGCCTTAGGCAATATAACTCAGAGGCTTACAGATATAACAAATTATGCTAAATTAGCTCTTCATACACTAGTAGGAGGAACAGTTTCTGCTATAGGTGGAGGTAAGTTTGCCAATGGTGCGGTGAGTGGTGCTGTGGTTTATCTGTTTAATGATATGAATGAAGGGCATGGGACTTATCCTCGCGAGGATGAGATGGTAGGTAAAAAATATTCTCTTGATGACTATATTGAACTACAAAGAGCAGAAAAAGCGTTATTAATAATGGTTCGCTCAAAAGAAGTTCCTGGAATAAAATGGGGAGCTGATTTTACTTATAGTCAAGCTTATGATAAGGTTTTAACTATAGAAGTAATGAATGATAACATAAGTACAGGTTTACTTTATGGAACAGGATTCGTGTTGGGTGGCGGTGTGTATATGGCATTAGGTAGAACAGGTTTTGTGATGACAAATGCATATGAAACTACTTTGTTCACTAGAGGAATGACATCACCTATACCAGTGTTGACTACACCCTACACAGCCATAGAATTAAATGGATTTATTGCGGGACAAATAATAAGGAGATTATTTTTATGAAAATAAATCAGTATACTATTTTAGGAGGATTATTAATTGTTGCAGGAATCTTAATGGCAATAGATGGCGTAATAGGATTAGGTATGTTATATTCCATAAAAGTAGATGGAAATATGAAATATGTTGTAGCAATACCAGAAGTATTATTTGGTATATATATATTGTATTTGGATTACAAAAATAGATATTAGCTAATCCATTTCATTAGAAAGAAGAGAAATTTATGTATAAGTAGAATAAAACCATTTAAAATGATATTTTTAGTTAAAATGGGAGCAGTTGTACATGTTGGAAACTGTAATAAATGTTTCAAAGTTAACAGATTGATTAGTTTCTTTTTTTATCTTTATTATAGTGGAATATTTTTATTGATGTTTTTCTTAATGTTTCACTATATTGATATAATACTTGGGGACAATACTATATCTTTAATAGTGACTTTTATTTTATATATGGTTTTAGAAATTGTTACAGCACTGATAATTCCGTTACAGAAAACAAAGTGTAAAGATAAAGGGGAAAATAAAGGGGGGAAGTCTTAAAGCATGCTATCCCCGATGGGAGCATATATATCAGTCTGAATAGCTATTTAACTTAAGCGGTGTCGTCAATGCAGGAGCTCGAGGAGGAAACTTTTTGCTCGTTCCCCCAGTCCTCTGGTGGAATGCATAGTCTAACTAAAACTGAAAAATAACTCTAACATTATAATCATAGTCTGCATTTGTTCCACCTCAGGAGAGGGGGAGTGTATTTTGTAAAAATATGTCAATATGACATAAAATGAGCTATAAATATAGATAACTGTCATACTGCCTATAAAAAAGGTAATATGATGGGAAGAAGTAGATATAAAATATATGAACCAACACACCCACATTTTGTAACCTGCACAATACTGCATTGGTTACCTATATTTACACGAAAAGAGAGTGTGCAAATCATTACAGATTCCCTAAAATTTTTACAGGAAAAAGATAATTTAAAACTATATGCTTATGTCATACTAGAAAATCATTTACATATGGTGGTACAAAGTGATGATTTACCCAAGACTATGGAAGCTTTTAAAAAATACACAGCAAATCAAATACTCAAATTACTTAAAGATGAAAATGTAAAAACGCTACTTGAACAATTTAAGTTCTATAAAAAAGCTCATAAAACAGATAAAGAGTATCAAATATGGGAAGAAGGCTATCAACCTAAACTTATGCAGACAGATGCAATGATGATATCTAAAATAAAATACATTCATGAAAACCCTGTGAAAAGAGGATATGTAGATGAAGCAAAGCATTGGAGATATAGTTCAGCTAGAGACTATGAAGAGATAGATGGGTTAATAGATATTGAGAGGTTTTGGTAGCTTTAGTGTATATATGCATTCCACTAGAGGACTGCTGGAACGAGGAAATTTTATCTGCTAAAAAGGCGCTCAGAAGAGGATAATAGGGGATTAAGCGCATTTGAGATAAAATAAATGAATTTAACTCTCAAGGTTTTTTTAGATGATCGTCCCTATAGAATTAGCGCATACAAAGAATATCACTTATGACATTACCATAGATGCATTGCCGCAACTTGCTTTTGACACCAATGTTGTTGTGGTCACAAACCCGACAGTAGCCGGATATCATCTTGAAACACTGCTTTCCCACTTCTCTGCCACGAAACTCCATGTCGTGACCATACCCGACGGAGAAGAGTATAAGACCCTGGAAACCGTAGAAAATATTCTGAATGAATGTTTTGAGCATAAACTCGACAGAAAGTCACTGCTCATCGCTTTTGGCGGTGGAGTGATAGGGGACATGACTGGATTTACCGCAAGTCTTTACCAGAGAGGTATAGACTTCATACAGATACCCACAACACTGCTTAGCCAGGTAGATGCCTCCGTAGGCGGGAAGACAGGGGTGAACAACAAATATGGTAAAAATCTTATCGGTGCTTTTTATCAGCCAAAAGCTGTTTATATAGACCCTGTATTTTTAAAGACACTTCCTCCCAGAGAATTTGCCGCAGGGGTAGCTGAAGTGATAAAAATGGCTGTTATGTTTGACAAAGATTTTTTTACATACTTGGAAAATGCAGATCTGTCAGACAGTGCCACCATCAAAGAGATGATACGAAAATCTGTAGAACTCAAAGCATGGGTAGTAAATCAGGATGAGAAAGAAGCCGGCATACGTGCAGTACTTAACTATGGACATACATTTGGACATGTTGTTGAAAATGAAACCAATTATACTACCTACTTGCATGGTGAGGCAGTAGCCATCGGTATAGTCATGGCAAATGCATTGGCTGTGGAACTTGGGTTATTCTCACAAGAAGAAGCTGAGCAGGTTAGAATACTTCTGGAAAAAGCTTCTTTACCTACAGAGTATGTCATTGAAGATGCAGATGACTTTTATGAACATTTCTTTTTAGATAAAAAATCCGCCAAAGGAAGTATAAAATTCATCCTGCCTCAGGGCATGGGTGATCACAAAATAATATCTGACATCGATGAAAACATTGTCAAAAAAGTACTGCATAAGTTTGGGAAACAAAAGTGAACTTTAAACACATACTTATCGCATTCTCACTTTTAACTGCTGCCCCGGCTTTCTCTGCAGTAAACAGTCCGGAACAGAATGCAAGCACAGAGCACGTTGAAGAAGACAATACGATCAACAAGACCAAGATAAATCAACTCCTGCTTCAAAAAGAAGCTATAGAAAACAAACTTATCGAGAACAATATCTGGTCAAAGATCTACAGTAACTACCATACCTACGTAGAGCTCAAACAACAGGAAGATGCCCTTAATAAACGCATTGTACGTTTGGAAAAAATGAAAAAACGTACAAAGAAACAAAGAAAAGAGCTGGAAGTTGCCAAAGGACATATGGTGACCCTTCTAGGTAAACTTCGACTGCTTGAAGAGTATGAAAAAGATCCTTTCAAAAAGTTCCTCACACCTCCTGCTATCGGTGCAGTACCCAATATCGGTAACCCTTTTGCAGTGATAGGTGCTTTATCTTATAGAGAAAAACTACGTTCAGATCAAAGAGAGTATAGCAGCCAATACACCTCTCTGGTCCATATAATGAAAAAATTCAAAGAGAAACAAGGCATTATTAAAAAACTTATTAGATTGAATCCTCTCAACAAAGAGTATATAGATGCGATGAAGGATGCCGAAGATCAGATCAAAACATTTGCCCCGGTCATAGAGATATTTAAAACAACAGAAAATGTCTACAGTAAAAAGATCGATGAGATTGAACTCAATCTGAAAAGAGATATTCAAAAAGAGGCTGAACGTACCTTCACTATCGGGGCTATTATTCTTTTCTTTATCTTTCTTCTGTTTTTTATCAAATATTTGGTTAAAAGATACATGTCTGACAATGATCGTTTTTATGCCATCAATAAAGCACTTAATATCTCATTCATAACCATCCTGATCTTAACGCTGCTGCTTGCATACATTGAAAATGTATCTTATCTGGTCACTATTCTCGGTTTTGCATCTGCTGGTATAGCTATCGCCATGAAAGACTGGTTCATGTCATTATTGGGCTGGGTGACCATAATCATGGGTGGTGCCATCCATGTAGGTGACAGGGTTAAATTTCACAGAGGAAACATAGAATATATCGGTGACATTGTTGATATTTCCATGCTTCGTATGACCATGCATGAAGATGTAACACTAACAGCCTATATGCATAACCGTCGTGCAGGTAGAGTTATTTTCATACCAAACAACTATATATTTACCGATATGATCGCCAACTATTCTCATGCAGGACTCAAAACTGTATGGGATGGTATTGATTTCATGATAACTTTTGATTCGGATGTACATAAAGCTGCACTGATCGCCAAAGAGATCACAAAGAAATATTCCAAGGGATATACCGATATCACAAGAAAACAGCTCAATAAACTCCGATCTCAGTATCATATGAAAAACACCAATGTTGAACCGCGGATTCTTACATTTATCGAACCTTACGGGATGAAAATATCTGCATGGTATTTGACAAACTCCTATGCAACGCTCACACTTCGCAGTACTATTTCTGCAGAGATCATCTCACGCATACAGGCGGAAAAGGACATACATCTTGCATTTCCTACTCAATCCATCTACATGGATAAAGATGTACGCAAACCTCTGTCCGATGCTGAAGATATACCTGTACAGGGAACATTACTATAATGCAAAAAAAAGTCTACTTTAAAACTTTTGGTTGTCGGACCAATCAGTTTGATACACAGGTCATGATGTCCAAACTCAAAGAGTTTGAGCTGACAGACGATGAACTCTCCTCAGACTTCATCGTCGTCAATTCCTGTACCGTGACCAATGGTGCGGACTCCTCTGTACGTAACTACATCTCTTCTATGCAGCGCAAAAACCCGGATGCAAAAGTCATTCTCGCCGGATGCGGCTCACACTCAAAAGGGGAATCCTTATTTGAAGACAAAAAAGTATTTGGTGTCATAGGACATTCCGAAAAAGAGAATATCAATACCGTACTTAAAAATCAAACACCTTTTTATCAGATAGGCGACCTTGAACATATAGACTCAACCATTGTCGAAGAATTTGTAGGCAAGAGCAGGGCATTCATCAAGATACAGGAGGGATGTGACTTTAAATGTTCCTACTGTATCATCCCGGCTGTACGCGGTAATGCACGTTCACACAGAGAAGAAACAATACTCGAACAGATCTCAAGGCTTGCTTCAAATGGTTTTGGAGAGTTCATCCTTACAGGCACCAATGTGGGAAGCTACGGACAGGACCATAATACTTCCATGGCAGAACTGCTCAAAAAAATGAGTATGATACGCGGTGTAAGACGCATACGCATAGGAAGTCTTGAACCTATACAGATAGATGATGAGTTTATGGAACTGCTTGACGAGCCCTGGATGGCAAAACAGTTGCACATTGCACTGCAGCATACATCAGACAAGATGCTCAAGATCATGAATAGAAGAAATGACTTCAGATCAGACCTTGAAATGTTTCATAATATCGCTTCAAAAGGCTATGCTTTGGGAACTGACTACATCGTAGGGCATCCCGGAGAAGATGAAAGAGAATGGGCAGAAGCCATAAGCCGTGTCAAAGAACTGCCGCTAACGCATGTCCATGCTTTTTCCTATTCAAAACGTGACAATACTGCGTCTGCTGCCATGAAACCTGAAGTAAGAGGGAACATAGCAAAAGAACGTCATCGTGAACTTACAGCCATTGTGAAAGCAAAGAACTTTGCTTTCAGACGAGAACATGCATCAGAACTTGAAGTTTTACTTGAGAGTGGTAAAAATGGTGTCTACCAGGGTTTTGATCAGTACTTCAACAGAGTATCTGTGACAAGCAGTGAAGATCTGAGTGCAAACTGGGTCTTTTTAAATAACGTGGAGGTTTCCGATGAAGGTAATAAAGCCGAACTTTAACACATCGCTACTAAATACTAAAAGTATAAAAGTCATTGTCGGACTGTTTGCAGTATTGATAGTGCTTTTGGCTTTTGGTATGTTTAGAGATTCAGATCCAGTGATCACACATGATCAGGCAAATAAGCTCTATACTGACAATAAAATAGAAAATATCACCATAGATGGTGAATATATACACTTAAAAACATTTGAAGGCAACTATAAAATCTATAAAGATGCCATCAACAAAACAGCATTTTTTACTAAATATCCTATTGAAGTAGAAGAGGATGACAGTGCGATTTATGATCTTTTCTCTCTCGTCATCATCATCGCTGCATTTCTGTTTGTATATACACTTATGAGACAAAGCAGACTACAGCAACTCAGACAGATAAGAGCCGCCAGTAAAGCCAATGACGAACCTCAATCTGAACCGGTACAGGCACTGACTTCAAATATTACCTTTGCAGATGTAGCGGGTATCAAAGATGTAAAAGAAGAACTTGAAGAGATTATTGACTTCCTGAAAGAACCTCAAAAATACCGGGATATGGATATTCGTTTACCTAAAGGTGTCTTGCTTGTTGGACCTCCGGGTGTAGGAAAAACACTCATTTCCAAAGCAGTTGCAGGAGAGGCAGATGTGCCTTTCTTTTACCAAAGCGGTGCTTCTTTTGTGCATATTTATGTAGGAATGGGTGCAAAAAGAGTCTCTGAACTCTTCAAAAAAGCAAAACAGATGGCACCAAGTATCATTTTCATAGATGAGATAGATGCTGTGGGTAAGAGCCGTGGTGAATTCAGAAATGATGAAAGGGAAGCCACACTCAACCAACTCCTTACCGAGATGGATGGTTTTGAAGACAGTTCAGGGGTCATCATCATCGGTGCGACAAACAAAGTAGATATGCTGGATGAAGCATTACTTCGGGCAGGTCGTTTTGACAGACGCATACATATCTCACTGCCTGACCTGGAAGACAGAAGTAAAACACTTGAACTCTATCTTGCACACAAACCCAATGATGTCAACATTGAACAGGTTTCACGTATGACCGTAGGGTTTAACTCCGCGGCACTCGATACACTCACAAATGAAGCAGCGATCTATGCCATGAGAGAGGGCAGGACCATCGTAGAGACAAGCGACTTTGAAGCAGTAAAAGAGAAAGTATTGCTTGGGAAACGTAAGATACTCTCTTTTACAGAAGAGGAGAGGGAGATCCAGGCTATTTATCAGGCTGCCAAAGCAGTCATAGCTACATGGCTGGATATTGAATTTGACAAAATAGGTATCGTCAATACACGACTGCTCAGTCAGGAACATGAGATCCTTTCCAAAACCCAGCTTCTCTCGCGCATTAAAGTCTATCTTTCAGGCAGTATCGCCACAAAGATACACTACAATGAACAGTTCACCAATGCCAGTGCAGACATTGCCCAGGCAAAGGAACTGGTAAGAAAAGTGATCTATGAATATGTGATGAGTGAAAACTTCATCGTGACACCAATGCAGGAAGAAGAGCTTTTACGTGAATCTGTCTCAGAGGTCACTACGCTACTAAAAACACTGGAAAAAGCATTAGATGAGATCTCCACTTATCTTCTGGCACATGAGAACATCACACCTGAAGAGTGTAGAGTGATCCTAAGAAAAATATTTTAATGATATACTTTAACGGATTCTCTCTTCAGGGAGAAGAAGCACTCTTTTCATCCTATTTGATAGAGAGTGAATATTGTGTTGCAGGCTTTTCCTATGGCGCACAGCAGGCACTGGAATATGTCTACAACTCAAAAGTACGTATAGACAGACTCATACTTCTTTCTCCTGCTTTTTTTCAGACACAAAAACCCTCTTTCATACGTACACAGTTACGCTATTTTGAAGCGGGGCAAGAGGCTTATGTCAAACAATTCCTGGCTAATGTGACCTACCCTTCAGTTTTAAACCTCTCTGACTATCTGAAAGTAGGCACAACAGAAGAGCTTGAAGCACTGCTAACTTACATCTGGGATGAAGAGAAGATAAAAAAAATACTGGACAGAGGTACAACGATAGAAGTTTTCCTTGGAAAAAAAGACAAGATCATAGATGCACAGGCAGCCTTTGACTTTTTTTCTCCTCTGACTGCAACCTATTTTATAAAAGATGCAGGACATCTGCTTAAAATATAAATATTTAAAAAATGATAGAATGATAAAAAAGTTTTTTTTCATCTAAAACTAGTTAAGATACTATCTTTAAAAGGACTGTTTTTGAAACCACTTTTAAGTACTCTTGTTCCCTGTTATAACCATGAAGATTTCATTACTGATACCATAGAGAGTATCTGGAAACAGAATATTGATAATATGGAAATCATAGTGATCGATGACGGTTCAAAAGATAAGAGTTTTGAAGTCTTGAAAAAGCTGCAAGCCTCGTCTCCTGTACCAATGCATGTCAGTACACAGGAGAATGCAGGTCTTGTAAAAACACTCAACCGTTGTTTAGCCAAAGCACAGGGAAAATACATCTCTTTGATCGGTTCTGATGACCTGTATTTTCCAAATGCCTTAGGAACATTACTCAAGGAGATACAAAAAAAAGATGATCTAAAAGTTATTTATGCCAATGCAAGAGAGTTCAAAGGAAATGTGCTTTTTGAAAAGATGCATCAAAGTCAAATAATAGACTTACTTGCATTAACACCCGGAGAGGTGGAAAAAAATTTGCGTTCAGAAGTGCCTCGTCCACTCTTGACGCAGTGTGCTATTTTTGAAAAAAGTCTGCTTGATGGCATTCATGGCTGGGATGAAACTTTAATGCTTGATGACTGGCCTCTCAATATTGAAATTTTTGAATATTTAGCCAAACACAATTACAGTCACGACTTTATCGATATTGATCTCGTAAAATATAGGTTTCATGAAAGCAATATGCATAGAAACTATTACAAAATGTACCTCATGATAGAAGAGGTTATACTTAGGTACACACCCAAAGAATTACAAAAAAAATTTCTTTCCAAAGAAGCATTTGAACATGGAAAAATTCTTTTAAAAAAAGTTGACCCTGCTACAGGAACGAAGTTGCTCTTTAAAAGTCAGATCCTATATTTTGATATGTTCAGGTTTTTAGATGTTTTACGCCTTACGATAAAATATAATTTAAAAGCTCTCTTCCATAAGTAAGTCAATAGTATTACTTTTAAGCCTTAAGACACTTTCGCTAAAATAACATTACTTTGATTAAAAAAATATAAATGGTGCCAACATGTCTACGGATCAGATAGAATTACCTCTTAGCGTTATCATACCTAACTATAACAATGCCACTGACAACCTCCTTGAAATTTCCATTAGCTCTATTTTCAACAATATCTATATCCCTAATGAATGTATAGTGATCGATGACTGTTCAACTGATAATTCTTTAGATTTTCTCAATAAAATATCATCAAAAATACCTCAAATAAAGATTATACAAAACGATGAAAATATTGGAGCATTAGCGTCTAGAAAAAAAGGTATTATAGCTGCTAAAAATGACTATATAGTGATTATAGACGGTGATGACTTTATAGAAGAAAACACGCTAAGTGATGCTTACAAGATATTAATAAATGACAAATCCGATATTGTCACGTTTACACCCTACAGAACTGACTATGATGGAAAAAATGCTGTTGAAATGCTCAAAATAGATACCGCCTCTTTTCCTATAACAGGAAAAGAAGCCTGTGCTCGAACATTGGGAAAATGGGAAGTCGCTGCCTGGATGATCTCAAAAAAAGATATTTATCTCAAAGCATATACTGGGTTTAGTCCAAAACAATTTAATGCAGATGAACTTTTAGCCAGACTGGTATTTATGAATGCTAAAAGAGTAAGTATCACTGATAAAAAGTATTTTTATAGAAATAACAAAAATTCTGTCACACAAAAAAAATCATTATCTCATTTGGATATTTTAAAATCTCAGCTCTGGTTAATTGAATTTGCTCAAGAGAATAATTTTGATTTAACGATACAAAGAAAGTTGAAGAGGAATTTTTTAAAAAGTTGTAGAAATATATTAAGAGAACATATATTTTATGCTGAAGGTATGGGTTCTAAAGCATTTTTAGATAAAGTTTCTAAAGACATCTCATCTTTTCACCACTTAGATAAATCAACTTTTCTACAGACTCTGTCGGATACCAGCACATTGATGAGGATCATCAAACTACATATATATTTTGCATACCTCAAATTTAAACTAAGATAATTTCCTGATAAAAACAACCTTCAGATAATTCCCCTCTCTAAAGCGTTCATTGACCCTGAAATCTTTAGGAAGAGAGAATGTCTCTTCTATACTGTACTTACTATTCAACTCTTTAAATGCTTTGGCTATAAAATCTTTGAATTTTTTCATATCAAAGCTTGAAGCATTGGTAGATGCTACTATGACACCGCCTTTATTGGTGATCTGAATGGCTTCTTTGAGTAGTTTTACATAATCTTTGCCCGCAGAAAAAGTATGTTTTTTAGACCTTGCAAAACTCGGGGGATCAAGCACCACCAGATCAAATGACAATTTCTTTCTCACTGCATATTTGAAATAGTTAAAGACATCCTCTACGATGATATCCTGCGCTTCGACATCTATGCCATTTGTAAAAAACTGTTCTTCTGTTTTAGATCGGCTTCTGTTTGCCAGATCGACAGAAGTAGTTTTTGTTGCCCCTCCAAGCGCTGCAAAGACTGAAAATGCGCCTGTGTAGGAGAAAGTGTTGAGAACAGTCTTTCCTTTGGCATATTTGTCCTGTATGGTTCTTCGTACTTCTCTTTGATCTAAAAATACGCCTACCATGGCGCCATCATCCAGGTAGATGGCAAAATTGGCACCATTTTCTTTGACTATAAGTGGTTCTTCTGCTCTCTCTCCACAGATAAAATCATCCGCCTCGTCAAGGTATTGGCCTTTGGTATCAAATCTCTTTTTTTGATAGATCCCTTTATACTCAACCGACCTTTTGAGTGCTTCCAAAATATCTTCTCTAAAGCGGTAGATACCCATACTGTACCAGGTAAGCAGATAATACCCGTCAAAATAATCTATAGTGAGCCCGCCAACACCGTCACCTTCGCCATTGAAGACTCTAAACGCTGTGGTACTTTCATCGTTATAAAAGTCTTTTCTGTATTTGATTGCAGATGTTATTTTACCAATAAAATAGGGTACATTTATTTGTTCATCTTTTTTAAATGTCAGTACCCAGCCGTAGCCTTTATTTTGTTTTCCATAGTAGCCTTTGGCTATGAAATTTTTTCTATTATCCAGCAGCAGAATAACCGTACCTTCATCCTTCACTTTAGTCCAATCAACAACAGACTCCTTGGAAATGAGGGGGTACCCCTTCTGATAGGCTTTAACATATCCCGGTTTTACAGTCAGATTTATCTCTTGCATCATATTGATCCTTATTTGGAATTATAGTATAAATCTTGGAGACTAAACATTTTATCTATCGTTTTAAGTTATAATCATTTCGTATAATATTTTAATTATAGGAGAAAAGAATGTCATTAGGTAAAAAATTGGGTGCCGAATTTTTCGGTACATTTTGGTTGGTTTTGGGAGGATGTGGTGCTGCAGTACTTGCAGCAGGATTTCCTGACACAGGTATAGGATTCATGGGTGTTGCTTTTGCATTTGGTTTAACGGTACTGACGATGGTTTACGCTGTAGGGCATATCTCAGGCGGGCACTTTAACCCTGCTGTTTCCTTTGGACTTTGGTCTGCAGGTAAATTTGAGACCAAAGAGCTGCTTCCATACATTATAGCGCAAGTCATCGGTGGTACTCTAGGTGCCTTTGTACTCTACATGATTGCTTCCGGTCAGGCAGGATTTGAAGCAGGTGGGTTTGCTTCTAACGGTTTTGGAGAACTCTCTCCGGGTAAATACAACCTAACAGCAGTAATTATCTCTGAAATAGTCATGACATTTATGTTTTTGTTCATCATTTTAGGTGCAACAGATGAGAAAGCACCTGCCGGTTTTGCAGGTATTGCCATTGGTTTGGGACTCACACTGATCCACCTGATCTCCATCCCTGTATCCAATACTTCGGTAAACCCTGCCAGAAGTACAGCAGCGGCACTTTTTGCCGATACTGCGGCGATGGGTCAGCTTTGGGTATTTTGGGCTGCACCTATCGCGGGAGCTGTCCTTGCCGGTGTAGTTTGGAAACTCTTTTTCTCTACATCCAAATAATATTTAGCCCAAGTGTTTTATACGCTTGGGTGACTCCTTTCACAAACCACCTCAAACATTGCTAATCATTTTTGATTTCTTCGCCACACTTTTCACAAACTTCTATCTCTTGTACACCTGTATCTATCATGATGACAATAGAAATCAATATTACTATTAATGCCAAATTCCCCGCCCATTCGAAACAACTTGGACCATGACAAAGCCCGCCATATTCTCCAATAAGAATAAATGTCCCGCCTGCTATAGTCCCTACAATAATAAACAAGATAAACGAGAGGAAAATCATTTTTCCTATCCCAAATCTACTCTTTGTCTTAGGCCTGCCAATATGATTGCATTTACTACATTGCGTCATGTTGTCGCTACTTTTGCTACGGGAATAAACATCTTCTTCTCTCTGCTGATTCCGTCTGCATGCTCATTGAGCACTTTTTCTATGGTAATAATAACTTTCATGTAAGTAGTTTAGCAGAATATAATAAAATGATTTCTTGAAATTGTATAAAAAAGGGGTAGTAAAAAGTAACGCCGCACACTACAAACAGAATAAAGAAGAATTTATCATACAGCCATTATTGTTTGATATAATTTGGAAATGATTTGATACTCCAAGGAATATGCTATGGCTTTCACTCCCAAAACACCTTATCTTACTACAGACGGTATGATAGAAAAACTGGTCTTTAACCATACTAAGATAGTACAAGACTATCTACACTTACGTAAAAAATAAAAGAGGATCCTTTTGCAAAGCAGTTACGATCTTCTCTATGCACTCAAACAGATGGGTTATCTTAAAACTACCAGAGATCCCCTCTGGTGGCCGAAAAGCAGTAGTTTTGAAGTGCTTATCGGGGCGATCTTGACCCAACAGACAAAATGGGAAAGGGTAGAGGAGTCACTGGCAAACCTGAAAGAGCATAGACTTCTCTCTTTGGAGGCACTAAGCAGGGCTGATGTTCAACAGATTGCTACACTCATTAAACCCAGTGGTTTTTACAACACCAAAGCCCAAAGGATCCAGATGCTTTGTACCCATACTCTCAATGATTTTGGCACTTTTGAAACGTTTCAGGATGAAGTTGACAGGGAATGGCTACTTTTACAAAAAGGGATAGGGATGGAGAGTGCGGATTCTATCTTATGTTATGCCTGTAAACGGGATGTATTTGTAGTAGACAGCTATACCCAAAGGCTTCTTGAGTCCCTGGGATACTCCTTTGAAAACTACATGCAGATACAGGAGTGGATGCAAGAGGGGATAGAAGAAAATCTTGAAAAGATACAAGATATTTACAAATCTGAAATAGAACTTCATACAGTTTATGCTAGATTTCATGGCAAAATAGTAGAATATGCCAAAGAGCATATCCGAGGTAAAAATGTGGATATCAAATCTCTTATGGAATATATTAAAGGATCGTAGAAAATGACAAATATCATTATCACTGGCTGTTCAACAGGTATAGGGCTGGAAACAGCAAATTATTTAAAAGCTTTGTTTGTAAATGTTTACCCCACGGCACGGTACCAAAAAGATGTTGATATGCTCAAAGAGCTGGGCTTTGAACATGCCATGCAGCTTGATGTCACAAAACCAGAGACTATATCGGCTGTCATCCGAGAAGTATTGGAGCTGGAAGGGAAAATAGATGTATGGTTCAACAATGCAGGGTTCGGACAACCCGGAGGGATCGAAGATATCACGACAGAGACACTGCGTGAACAGTTTGAAACCAATGTCTTTGGCTTGCATGAGTGCACAAGACAGATCATCCCGGTCATGCGAGAACAGGGGCATGGAAAGATCATCCAACACTCTTCCGTGCTCGGCATCATCTCTCTTTTTGGCAGAGGGACTTACAATGCCAGTAAATATGCCGTTGAAGGTCTTGCCGACACGCTAAGACTGGAACTCAAAGATACAGACATCTACCCCGTACTTCTCAATACAGGTCCCATTACAAGCCACTTTCGTGAAACCGCAGTCAAAAAACTTCAGGAAAATGTTGACATAGAACACTCTGTCTTCAGGGAAAAATATCTTGCCAGCATCAGAGGAACACATAAAAAAGTCCCTTTCAATGAAGAGGCTGAGTCAGTGGCGAGGGTAGTACACAAGATCATATTGGCTGACAGACCAAAACCACGCTATTACATCACTAAAGCAAGCTATTTACTGGGATATTTAAAAAGAATTTTGAGCACATCAATGCTGGATAGACTTTTAATGAAAGCAGGGTAAGCTATTTGTCACAAAGCATCTTACTTAAGTATTCATCTTTTGCATATAAGATCCCAAGGTTTTTGCATCCGAGTTCATCACCGGCCTTGCATGCTTTGGCATAAAACTCTGCAGCTTTAAGATCACTGGACTTTACGCCCAGACCATTTTGATACATAAAACCAAGAAAAACGCAGCCTCTAAGATCACTACCATCGCAAGATTTTCTAAAAAAACCCAGTGCTTTCAGATCACTTTGCTCCATACCGTGACCGCCATAATAGATCAGTCCTAGTTTATTACAGGCAGTAGCGATGCCGCCATCACAGGCTTTTTTATAATCTTCAATTTTATTTGTACTCGAATCTATATTCATATTAAACAGCAATATACCTGCCAATAGTATCGCTGCCAATAATATTTTTTTCATTTTTCTTCTTTATGCGTTAAGCTATCTAATAATTTGTTATATATTATAATATCTAAAAAATCTGTCAAAATTCTGTAATTCCATATTAACTTTACTTTATAAGCACTTCTAAGCTATAGTGTCTCAAATATTTCTCTAGGACAAACAAGTTAATGGATAAAATCAAAATAGGCGTAGTAACGACAAGTGACAGAGCTTCACAGGGTATCTATGAAGATATCTCCGGTGTTGCCATCATGGATACGATGAAAGAATATCTTCTAAATGAATGTGAGTATGAATACAGATGTATTCCCGATGAACAAAACCTGATCGAGACCACACTGATAAAGCTTGCACGTGATGAGAACTGTGACCTCATAGTCACTACCGGCGGTACAGGACCGGCAATGAGGGATGTGACTACGGAAGCGACTGAAAATGTCTGTCAAAAACTGCTTCCTGGCTTTGGAGAGCAGATGAGGGCGGTCAGCCTTCAGTATGTGCCTACCGCCATTCTTTCACGCCAGACCGCAGGGATCTGTGCCGGATCACTCATCATCAATCTGCCCGGAAAGCCAAAGTCTATCCGTGAATGTCTAGATGCCGTTTTCCCGGCTGTGCCATACTGTATAGATCTCATTGGCGGCCATTTCATGGAAGCAGATGAAGATGTGATCAAGATCTTTAGACCCAAAGCAAAGTAAGTAAACAGGAACATACTAATAAATATGAATATAGAATTTATAGAACAAAAACTCAATGAGATCAACAAAGAACTTGAAAAAGAAGTAATGTCTGTACTCATGGATGAAAGTCTAGATAAAAAGCAGACAAACCTTCATATGAAGCCCCTAACATCGACAAAACAGATTCTTAACAATGCCTTGGAGAGTATCAAGATGGTAGATAAACTAGGTCGTGAAGCGCTGGAGGAGTAAGATGTCAAATACACTTATATTGGCACTTTTTGTGCTTGCTATTGTTCTGTTTTTTTGGGGCGTTTATAAAGCTGTCAAAACACAAAAGACTATTTATACTTTAGCGATGTTGCCTTTTATCTTACTACTTGTAGCGATGTTTTTCATCTGACTTAGGGTCGAGTAGAGGTCATACCTGTACCCAACCAGTCTTGCATACCTCCACGGTACCACTTTATCTTTTCCGGTGGATAACCTATCTTCAAAAGTGCAAAAATCATACGTGGAGACTGATTGCACCAGGGACCATTACAAAACAATACTATTGTTTTGGCATCTGTAAAGTCATAATCTCCTTCTTTATGAATAAAAACACCCATATATCTTAAAGCATATTCAAAATGAAAAGTATAATCATCATTCTGTTCAAAGTAATTAAACGGCATATTAATAGCACCGGGAATGGTACAGTAGTTAAACCACTTTTCTTTTCGACTGTCTATTAGAAGCATCTGCTTATTATGCTGCATCTCTTTAATAAAATATAAAACTTCGAGCTCACCATACGTTTCCAGATTTTCATCCAACTTCATAGAAAGAAGCTTCCCTTTGGTATGTACAAAAGTTGATTTACATGCTTCAGGTACACTTTCATGTGCAAAATTTCCTGTCCAGAGCATTTTATTATTTATGGTAACTTTTTTACACTCTTCGGGAATATTGCGCTTAACTATATAATTTATTTGTTTTTTATTCTTTGTTTTAACAGTTACTGCGACACCACTATGCTCAATCCCTTTAGGTTCAACCTCTTTATGTTCAGCCAAGAGGAAAGGTGTTAAGAGCAAAGAGAGTAACACTATAAATTTAAACATTTTTTTCCTTTGAAATATAAATATCAATTACTTATATAGTAACATAAAAATCTAGAAATAATTATCGTATGTCAAGAAATAATAAAAAGTGTTATGTTCTGAGTTGAATTTTAAAGTGCTAATATAATAATAACTATAGTAAAATACAATCATATTAATTTAAAGGATAATTATGAAAAAGATTTTAAAGGTCTTTATAGGTGCATTTTTAGTACTGGGTGCAAGTGTTTGTGCAGAGGAAACTCAAAATCTTCAAATATTTAGTGTTGATAACTCAAAAGGAGCAATCAATGCCAAGAGTATAGAAAAAGCGTTTAATGCCAGTGGTGTCGTTGTTGATGTTAACAATGATATGAATTCAATTTTTTCAAAAAGATATGGAAAAGTGCATCATAAAAACTACAACTTAGCAATATTTACTAACCCTGAGCTAGTTACAAAACTTATGAAAAAATATCCGACAATAGGGTTAATAACACCACTCTCAATGTCAATTTATGAAGATGCTGCAAAAAAGACTATTAATATTTCTACTTTATCGCTAGCGGGTATGGCTAGAATTACTAAAATTCCTGCAACAGACCCAGATTTAATGGCATATGCTAAAGCAGTAGACACAGCACTGCATAAAGCATTACCAAATGGAAAGTATCTGTCTGTAAATCACAATACGAAACCTTCAAAACCATTAACTACTGAGTTTACAATAGAGTTTGAACTTGAGGATGGTGACACATATGTAGATGCTAAAGATAGCTTTAAAGAAGAGTTTGAAGGTGAATTGGGACCAGTTGGTTTTTTAATACCTAAGTCTTATTCACTCGAACATGATGATTATGACTTCTTTGACACTTACTCGATCATTAGGTTTAATGCGATCTACCCTGTGTCCAAAGATCATCCGGATACCGGTGCTTATGCACCTTTTTCTCTTGTAATCTATAAGAAAAAAGGTGAAGATGCAGCGCACATAGCATTCCCTTCAATTCATAACTGGATCACTGATCTTGATATTACAGATAAAGAGACAGCCGATACAGTGAGTAAAACGCACGGTATGGTTAAAACTATTCTTGAAGAACTTACAGAGTAATTTATTTCTATCTTGCTGTATTTACTCGTCTTTAGACGAGTAAATATTAGTTACCGGTATAATTGGCACCTCTTATCTCTCCCCCAACACTTACAAATATATAAAGCGTTCGTCTCTTTTTATTTTTGATTTTCATGTTATCAAAGCCTACTACCCAGTCATCCGTATCTCCATAATGTGTTTTTCCCATCTTTGAAATTGGCACATGTTGCCAACTCTTATGGATCTTTTTTTGAGATACTAGACTTTGAACTTCTTGCATGGCCGCTCTTTCTATGGTCTCTTTACTTACTTCATTTTTAAAAGGATTAGCAGGATGTTTGTGGGCACAACTTTCATTGTGCTCTTCTTTTTGTGAGTGATCATGACCTTTGTGACTACTATGCTCCTCGGGAGAGTGATCATGCGTGCTTTGTGCATATATTGTTGTAAAACCCAGTGTCAATGTCATTACGGTTGTTTTGATTGATTTTTGAAGATTAGGCATTTTTTGTCTCATTATAGTGAATTTCAGTTTTTGTCATTTTTTTCCTTTAAAAACTATATTTGAAAGGGTAACGATCACCCATTTTTTTCATTAGGTCTATATTAGCATAAAATTTATGTAATGAGGAAAAGAAGTAAATTTATTTCGTGGGCAGAAATGCCCACGCTACTTATGGTAAGCGTAACTTTTATACGTTGGTTGCAACTTTATAGGTAGGATCATCTTCTTCATAAGTACAGAATGGTCCTGCGGAGTGCAGAGTCTTTTTACAGTCTTCAGAAAGGTGTCTGAGGGACAGTTTTTTACCTGCTTTTTTGTATTTGTCTGTAAGTGCATCAATGGCTTCAGAACCTGATGAATCCATCACTCTTGCATCTTTAAAGTCTATGACTACAACTTCGGGATCATTCTCTGCATCGAACTGCTCGTTAAATGAAGTCACTGAAGCAAAGAAAAGCGGACCGTCAAGTTCATATATCTTTCTTCCGTTTTCATCTATATGTGTACGGGCAAATATCTTTGCATGCTCCCAGGCAAAGACCAGTGCAGAAATGATGATACCTGCGATGACAGCAACTGCAAGGTCTTCAAAAACAGTAATAATTGTAACCGTTACAAGGACAAATGCATCGGAACGCGGCATGTGTTTGATACGCTTAAGTGAAGAGAACTCGAAGGTACCGATGCTCACCATGAACATGATACCCACAAGTACCGCTACAGGAATCACAGCAATGACACCGGAAAAACTTACTACAAGTATAATGAGAAGAACCGCTGCTGTAAAAGAAGAGAGACGGCCAAGACCACCAGAGGTGAAGTTAATGATCGATTGACCGATCATCGCACATCCTGCCATACCGCCAAAGAGTCCGGAAGTAGTGTTCCCTACACCAAGAGCGATACACTCTTTATTTCCTGAACCACGCTCTCCACCCATCTCATCGAGAACCGAAAGTGTAAGCAGAGATTCTATAAGTCCAACCAACGCTACGATGAGTGCAGCAGGAAGAATGATCACCATGGAAGCCCATGTAAAGAGTTCAGCTACTGGCATTACAAACGATGGCATAGAGACATTTGAAAGGTCTGCAAGGTCACCTACTATCTTAGTATC
>Ga0209013_10001719_pt1 | contig 20118 bp, 20 predicted proteins | sample Cruoilmetagenom2_FD_187291 | JGI IMG/M metagenome (GOLD analysis project Ga0209013, IMG submission 187291) | Oil polluted marine microbial communities from Coal Oil Point, Santa Barbara, California, USA - Sample 2 (SPAdes) (version 2) | ecosystem: Environmental > Aquatic > Marine > Oil seeps ...
GCCGTTTTCCAGATATTCGACTATTCTGCCGTCTAGTGTCATGTGCTGAATTTTATCCTGTTAACCGTTTTAGCCGGCACTGAGTGTTTTTTTGAATCTCAAAAGACGCCTGAACGGCTTACCATGTAGTCATGGTGCCGTAAAGAAAAGACGCCTGAACGGCTTACCATGTATTCATGGTGCCGTAAAGTTATGAATTATTACTTTGTGAAAAACAGCAATATACTACGTAATGATTAAATTTGTTAAGAGGGAATAGTAATATTTCCGGAACAAATATGTTTTACATAGAGTATATAAATTAAAGCTCACATAACAGCACTATCCACTTAAATAATCATCAGGGAAATTTTTAAAAGAGATGCAGAAAGATGCAATTAAATCTGGTGTGGTGGCAATAGTTGGTCCCCCCAATGCGGGCAAGTCAACACTGCTGAATGGTTTGTTGGGGCAGAAAATTTCAATTGTAACACCAAAGCCCCAAACAACCAGAAACAGGATCATCGGTATTCTTAATGATCCATCCTATCAGATAGTCATGCTTGACACACCTGGTCTGCATAAGGCCGGTAAACCTCTTAACCTGGAAATGGTAAAGATAGCAGTTGCCAGTCTTTCAGAGGTTGATGCAATTCTGTTCCTTGTCGATGTTTCCCAACCCGAACCTGAAAAGCAGATAAAGGCGGTTGAATATCTCGAGGGAACTGCAAGTCCGGCAATTCTGGTTTTAAACAAGATAGATCTTCTGAAAAAGGATCAAATATTGCCAATGATAGAAATGTACCGCAATATCTATCCATTTGCCGCCATTGTCCCGATTTCAGCCCTTATGAACAATGGTACGGATATCTTGCTGCAGGAGATGGTTCGTCTCCTGCCGACCGGGCCCAGGCTTTACCCGGAAGATATACCGACAGATGCTACCGAGCGCTTTATAGTTGCGGAGATTGTCAGGGAAAAGATATTTTTTTTGACCGGGCAGGAAATTCCCTATTCAACAGCAGTTGTTATTGACAGTTTCAAAGAAGACGAAAAAAGATCGCTGGTTACTATTCATGCGACAATAGTTGTGGAAAAATCTTCACAAAAGGCAATAATAATTGGGAGAAAAGGCTCAAAACTGCAACAGATCGGTAAAAACTCACGGCATGATATAGAGAAACTTCTGGCCCAGCGTGTCCTGTTGAAACTATGGGTTAAGGTGCATAAAAACTGGACCAGGGATATGCGTTTTATCCGTGACCTGGGACTATAAAAAACATCAACAAAATATACTTGTCTCCGGGGAATCCCCAACGAACTTATTTTTCAGTATCAGGCTTGGAAGGTAGATCCAGACTTTTGAGAACAAGCAGAGCGGTAGTGAGCTGATTGTCGTCCTTTAATTTTTCCTTTGTTTTCTCGTCAATCGTAACTTTATCTGAGATTAAGCCACTTTTTTCAATGGTCTGAGGTTTTGAATTTTGTTCAATATTGCTACCATTTTCCAGGTGATGCCTCAAGTCCTTTTCACGGAGAAACTTCATGGGGCCTTTATGATTGTCATCCTCTTTTGAATCAGTTTCTGGAACGAGAACATCGGGAGTAATGCCGGTTGCCTGGATGGAGGTGCCGTTTGGTGTGTAGTATCTGGAAGTGGTAAGCCGCAGTCCAGCACCGTCGGCCATTGGAATGATTGTCTGTACAGAGCCTTTACCAAAGGACTGGGTTCCCAGAACGAGTGCCCTTTTATGATCCTGCAGGGCTCCGGCAACAATCTCCGATGCAGATGCTGACCCACCGTTTATTAAGATGACTATGGAGAAATCGTAATCCGGACCTCCTCCGTGGGCCGAAAATTCCATATTCTGGTCTTTAAGACGTCCCTTTGTCGAGACAATGATGCCCTCATCCAGGAAGATATCCGCGACCTTGACTGAAGCATCAAGGAGGCCTCCCGGATTATTACGGAGGTCGAGGACTAATCCTTTCAGCATGCTTTCGTTTAAGAGTTCATTGATGCTGTTTTTTAGATCCTTTGAGGTCTTTCTCTGGAAGTTTGTTATCCTGATATATCCATAGCCGGGTTCCAGTATTTTTGATCGTATGCTGTGAAGCGGGATTACACTCCTGACGATGGTGAATTCCTGTATGTCTGTCCAATCCTCACGATGAATTGAAATTGTCACCTCTGAATTTTTTGGTCCCCGCATTTTTTTTACTGCCTCGAATATGGACATGTCCATGGTGGATTCGCCTTCTATCTTTATGATTCTGTCACCGGCTTTTATACCTGCTTTAAACGCTGGTGTATCCTCAATGGGCGATACAACAGTGAGCATGTCGTCCTTTATAGTAATTTCAACGCCAATGCCACTGAAACTGCCCTTGGTCTCGACCTGAAGTTCCTTGAAGTCGTCAGGTTTCAAAAAGGATGAATGAGGATCCAGGCTGGTGAGCATCCCTTTGATTGCTCCTTCAAGGGCTTCCTTTGTGTCAATGTCATCGACATAATTCTGTTGGACAATACTGAGTACATTGGAGAACACTTCTAAATTCTTATAAGTCTCCTGTAAGTCATAGGTGCTGCCAAGGGCATGCTGTTGACCTCCAAAGAGGACAGGGACGATGAGGAGAGTAAAAATTAGGATCTTGTTTATTTGATTCATAATGTTCCTATAGGTGCGGCTGTGGGTATTGACGGTCGTGGATAAACTTATTTCATTCTTTAAATCCGTAATTTGCTAAGCAGAATTTAGTATTTTAGCACGCTGTTTATAATCAGACAATATAATATTAAGCTGATGAAAGTTCAGATGCCATTAAAAAAAGTAATTTAATTTTACTATAAGGGAGCTACTGTTTTGCCTTATGAAGGAAATGAGAACCTTGATAACGGCAGGAGTGTAGGAGATGATATTAATTTGTGTTTTCTGCTTTATCTTCAGGGGCAGGGAATTCCTGTTAATTGGAGGGGATTGGGGTTGCCTGAGGAAGGGAATCCTTTTTCAGCCATAATAATGGGTCCTCCGTTTTTGATCCCTTGCGAATCTCAAAGTGCAGGCCTTCTCCATACAGTGGATCGTCGTCGCCGGTCAGGCCGATAATTTCTCCTTTTGCAACCTTTGTGCCTTCTTTTTTGTAAAAAACAGCCGCTCTGGATACCAGGGAGAAGTACTGCTGCCCATGATCAATGATCATGAGATTCCCGTAGCCGCGCAAATAACCGGAATGAATAATTTTACCATCATAAACAGCTGTAATCTCCATGCCCCTTTTTACCTTGATATCAATCCCATTCGATATGACAGATGAATCAAATTTCCCTTTCATTTCCTGGCCAAAAAATGTGATGACAGTACCATCTGCCGGCGGTTCAAGAAATCCTTGCTGACCGGGAAATCCATTCTGGGCAGTTCGTGTTTCCGGCAGCTTTTTTTTCTCAGTTTCAATTACGTCAGGACGATGTGTCGCAACAGTTTGCGTTTTTGAGGCTGTTTGTATTCTTTGCAGGGTGGCAGCAAGATCAGCAACAGCTTCTTCTATTTCCAGGACAGCCTGTTCATAGAGATGCTGCTCTGTGTTCACCTGCTTCAGCAATATATTTTTTTCCCGGCGGATCTGGCCCAACTGCTTTTCTTTTTCACCTAATTCATCTGCCATTTGCATGAGACGCAATTTTTCCCTTGCATGCTCTTCCCTGGCACGGTTTGATTCCTTTAACTGGGCAAGATACTGCTGGATGATTGTATGGTCATGCTGAACCATGATGGAGAAATATTCCTTGAAATCGAGGAGGTCCGGAATTGATTCGGTAGAAAATAAAACATTCATAAGCCCTACCGATCCCATGCGATAATAGGCAGCCAGCCTATTTTTTACATGTACCTGATGGGCCTTTTTTTCTGCCAGTACCGCGCGTAAGTATTCCTGTTTATCAGTTAATAGCATTTCCTGTTTTTCAGATTTAGTCCTTAGTGTGGCAAGTAATTTTCTTTGAGCTTGAAGTTCCGTCTCAATTTTTTCCAGCTCACCGAGCAATGACCTTTCTTTTTTCTTGGAACCAAGAATCTTGATTTTGTGGTCAATAATGCCTTCCTGCAATTTCCTGATTTTAATATTTTTTTCTATTATTGCCTGCTGCTGTTTTGGGGTAAGTCGTGCCTGAACCGGCGTGCTGGTATTTTCCTGTAAAGTCGGCTCCTGAGCAAAAGCCTTGGAAACAAAGTTTTCTGGTTGGGGGAGGAAAACCGGCACCAACAGCATACAGAATGTGATTACCGGCAATACAACTATCTGTAATTGCCCGGTTGGATATTTTTTGAATGTATCGCGAGAGATTCTCATGTCAGATGCGCATGAATTTTCGCATGGACGAAAAACTGCCTCCCGTACAAAGAGTAATGCTCGCTGCTATTATTATTCCGATTATTGTTGGAGAGAAAAAGGCAAATTCAACAAGTTGTAAAAAACCGGGTCCTGAAAAATGCAACTCGATCCAACGGAAAAGAAAGAAGAGAGCTAACAGGCCTAAAGTAGAGCCTAGCAGTCCCTGTAGAAAACCTTCAATAAGGAAGGGTGTGCGGATATAGCCGTTTGTTGCTCCCAAAAGTCGTAATATTTCAAGTTCCGCCTGTCTGGCAACCACTGCCAAACGAATGGTATAGGCAACCATAAACGTTGTCGTTAAAATGAGAAGAGCACCGCTTAAGAGAACAATGATTCGCAAAAGTTTTGTAAAATAATTGAAGCGTTCAATCCATTCCTGACCATATTGTACCTTAATGGCACCGGGCAAGGTGGAAAGATATTCTGAAAAACGTTTTATCTGGGCCAGGGAACTGAGGCTTTTCTTCGGATACACCTCAATTGAGGGTGGCAGGAATGAAGGATCCAGGTCATCAAGCACATCCACATTGTCGCCAAGTTGAGTGGCAAGACGGCTGTAGGCATCATCCCTTGAAGTAAATCGTATCTCTTCAACCTGATTGAAATTGGTTATTTTCCTCACTAATTGCGACTGCATTTCCAGAACAGGTTCTTCCTCAAGATATATGGTCAGGCGCAGGTCGTCCCCAAGTCTTTCGCCCGCCTTGATCATGTTTGTATAAATCAAAAAGAAAAAGGAAAAGATAAGGACAGACAAACTCACGGTCAGCAGGGTCATGAACTGCGTGGCCCAGGTTTTTTGAAGGTTACGGTTCGTCTGTAGCAGTATGGTGCTGAAAAATTTCATGGCATATTGTTGAGTGTTGAAATTGTTCTGTCAGCAGGTAGTACTAAACGTCCGCTGTGGAGTTCAAGGACACGATTTTCGGATTTCTTGTAAATATGTTCGTCGTGCGTGGCAATAAGTATAGTTGTGCCGGAAATGTTGCACTGTTTAAACAGTTCCATCACAAGCCTGGTTGTCTTGGAATCCAGATTGCCGGTTGGTTCATCAGCCAGAATAAGTTTTGGAGAATTTGCTACGGCGCGGGCTATGGTTACTCGCTGCTGTTCTCCTCGTGAGAGTTTTCCTGCCAGGGCATCATGTTTGTGCTCCAGCCTGAGTTTTTGCAGCAGCTCAATCACTCTTTTTTTTATGGTCCTGATATTCTGGTAGGAGACCTCCATGGCCATGGCAATATTTTGAGCCACGGTTCTATCAGGAAGAAGTTTGAAATCCTGGTATGCCATGCCGATCTGCTGTCTGAGTTGAGGTATTTCCACGCCTTTGATTCGGTTCATATCTTTTCCGGCCACCTCGACTAATCCCTTGTCAGGATGCTCCATGCCGCAGATCAGTTTTAACAGGGTGGTTTTGCCGGCACCGCTCATGCCTGTCAGAAAAAGCATTTCGCCGTAGGTAATGGAAAGTGAAATATCCTCAAGTGCAACTACATCCGGAGTGTAGATTTTAGTAGCCCTGACAATCTCGACTATAGACTTTTTTGCCGGCGGTGTATCCATAGGATTAATGAAGTAAAAGAAGAATCACAAACGTATTTAGAATGTGAGTTGTATTATATTGCAAGGAAAATCCTTTTAGCTTCCAATAAGTTATATATATTCTGAATCAACTTTTCTATAATGATTGAGAGGTTCTGTCAAGCCCAATAAAAAAAGCTATTTAATGATTTTTGAAAAAATTTCATAGGCTTGCTGGACCACAGCTCCATCATCATCCAGGGTGAGATATGATTTTCCACTTAGCTCCTGATGGATGAGTTCATCGCTGCTCGACAGGATTCCTGCCAGTGGAAGATCTGTGCTCTCAGTGGTTTCTTTAATCTTGGCATACAGTTCCTCTGGCAATGGGTCGGGAGTCCTGTTGACAATAAGATGCTTTTCCTTGATTTCAATGGCCAACGGCTTGGTGAGTTCGGATATCCTTTTAGCTGTAAGGATACCACGGGCTGAAGGATCGGAGATTATCAGCAGAACATCTATGGAGCGCAGATTCATTCTGCTCAAATGCTCCATGCCCGCTTCATTGTCCACAAGTATATACTTATAATTATCCGCCAGTTTGTCCATGGTCATGGCAAGGTGCTGGTTAGCTGCACAGTAGCAGCCTGGCCCGTCAGGCTGGCCCATGACAAGCAGATCAAAACCTTTTGCTTCAACCAGTGCCTGGTGGACCTTCATTTCCATGAACTGATCCCTGGTTATATGGGCAGGTATGTCCCCCTTTAAATCCCTCCGTATTTCACCCAGAGTAAGGTCGACATCCAAGTCCAGGAGTTCATTTAAGTTTGCATTGGCATCAGCGTCTACCGCCAGAACAGGCGTCAGCTTATTATGCAGCAAATAATTAATAAGCAGAGCGGAAATTGTTGTTTTGCCGGTTCCACCTTTACCCGCCATGGCAATAACTTTGGGCATTTTTCCCTCTCAAAAGTAAAATTTTAAAGTGAAAGACTTCCTGCCCTTTACTGCAATGCAATAAAGAGAGTTATCAAGCCGTATTCCTCCTATTTAAATCAGGATGATTATATTAACCTGCAGTTGGGTTGTCAAACTGTAAGCCTGAATTATTCATGAGTATTACACTGAATTCGTGAATAAGTCCGATTAGTCTGAAAACAAAGGCGTAAGGCTCCGCCATTGAAAGGAACTTTACCCTTGCAACTTGCATATTACCTGTTATTTTAGCGGCAGCGCGTCATTAAATCCGTTTTATATCATAAAAATGACTGGATCGTAAAAGTCTCGCAGTCCATAACAGGGCCATATAAAATCACTGAATCAGTGACGCGATACCTGTCGGTGGAGTGATTTTTACGAGGCCGACAATTAATGGGCCGCAGTCGAAAAATCTGTCCGTCGAGTGATTTCGAAGTCTAGGCTTATCTCGAAGTCTCACTTCGTTCCCTATCTCCGAGACCGACAATAGTAAAAAGGAGCAAAGAAAATGGACTACCGGGCAACTCTGAATCTGCCCCAGACAAATTTTAAGATGAAGGCGAATCTTTCTCAGAAAGAACCGGAATTCCTAAAACAATGGGAGAAAGATGACCTTTATGGACAGATACAGGCTGAAACAAAGAACAAGCCGCTTTATATTCTCCATGACGGACCGCCATATGCCAACGGCCACATTCATCTCGGGACAGCATTTAATAAAGTATTGAAGGACATCATTCTTAAATCAAAAAGGATGGCAGGTTTCCATTGTCCCTATGTTCCTGGCTGGGATTGCCATGGCCTTCCTATTGAGCATAATGTTGATAAAGAGCTGGGAGCCAAAAAAAAGGAGATCCCAGTCCTTTCTATACGTGCTGCCTGCCGTAAATATGCAGAAAAATGGATAAAGATCCAGAAGAAAGAGTTTAAGCGCCTCGGTGTCCTGGGTGACTGGGAAGACCCTTACCTGACAATCAATTATGGCTACGAGGCATCAATTGCCAGAGAATTTAACAGATTTTTACTCTCGGGTGGGGTTGTCAGGAGTAAAAAACCGGTATACTGGTGTTCTTCATGCCGCACGGCACTGGCTGAGGCTGAGGTAGAGTATCATGACCATGGCTCACCCTCAATTTATGTTAAATTCCCCTTGCTGGATGATTTGGGAAAGATCGTTCCCGAACTTGCAAAAGAAAAATGTGACGGTCGAAAAGTATATGCCTTGATCTGGACTACTACTCCATGGACACTGCCGGCCAATCTTGCTGTTGCCTTTCATCCTAGCTACATCTATGGAGCAGTCGCAGTGGGTGATGAGATTTGGATTATGGCTGAAGATCTAGTTGAGCAGGCATTTGCCGACTTCGATGAAGAGGTGGTAGGCAAGGAGCATGAAATTCTAGCCACATTTTCAGCCGGTGAAATTGAAGGTATGAAATGTAAACATCCCTTCATGGAGCGTGAATCGCTTATCATCCTGGCTAATTATGTGACACTTGATACCGGTACCGGTATTGTGCACACTGCTCCTGGACATGGCAGGGAAGATTACATGAGCGGCCTGCAATACAACCTGCCTGTATTGTCACCGGTCGATGACTCGGGCATTTTTACAGACGAAGCCGGGCCATACGCAGGGATGTTTATTCTTGATGCAAACAAACAGATCAATGCTGATCTGAAAGAAAAGGGATTTCTGGTCAAAGAGACAGCAATTTCCCACAGTTATCCCCACTGCTGGCGCTGTAAGAAGCCGGTTATCTTCAGGGCGACGGAACAGTGGTTTATATCAATGGATAAAAATGATCTGCGGTCAAGCGCTCTGCAGGAGATCAAGAAAGTTGCCTGGACGCCGCGCTGGGGTATGGAACGTATCTACGGGATGGTTGAACTTCGCCCTGATTGGTGCCTGTCCCGTCAGCGTACCTGGGGGGTGCCGCTCACCGTACTTACCTGTGAAGGATGTGGTGAGGTGCTGAAGGATCAAGCAGTGGCTGAGAGAATTGTCTCTGTTTTTGCAGAGGAAGGGGCAGATGCCTGGTTCAAGTATGATGCTTCCCATTTTACAGGAGAAGACTGCAGTTGCAAAAACTGCGGGGGGACGACCTTCATAAAGGAAAATGATATTCTTGATGTCTGGTTCGACTCAGGGGTTAGCTATGCAGCCGTTCTCGAGGAGAGAGAGGGATTGCGGGCGCCTGCAGATCTTTACCTGGAAGGCAGTGATCAACATCGCGGTTGGTTTCAAAGTTCTCTTCTTGCCTCAGTGGGGACAAGGAGTATCCCGCCATACAAAGGTGTCCTGACCCATGGTTTTGTAGTCGATGGGCAGGGCAAGAAAATGTCGAAAAGTATTGGCAACGTCATTGCTCCTGAAGAGATCATAAAAAAATTTGGTGCTGAAATTCTCAGGCTCTGGGTATCCAGTGAGGACTATCGCGACGATATTAAGATATCAGATGAGATATTAAAGCAACTGTCAGATGCCTATCGTAAGATACGCAATACTATGCGGTTCTTCATGGGGAATCTCTATGACTTTGTTCCTGCAACTGACAGGATTGTTTACAAAGATATGGAAGAAATTGACCGTTGGGCATTGCACCAGTTTGAGCTTTTTAAGCGTAAGGCAATCAAGGCCTATGCTGATTTTGAATTTCATAGTGTATTTCATGGGCTGCATCAGTTTTGCGGTGTTACCATGAGTGCCTTTTACCTTGATATTATAAAAGACCGGCTGTATACGGCTCTCCCTGATTCTGTTGAGAGGAAAGCGGCGCAAACGGTTCTGTATGATATTCTCGCCGGCATGTTATGTATCATGGCACCGGTGATGAACTTTACCGCTGCCGAAGCCTGGGAGCATTTGCCCCCGGCAGGTGATGATGAGCAGCGCAAAGCCCATGAAGTGTTTTTGCAGGAGTTTCCAGAAGAAAATGAAGAGGCTGTTGATCCAGAACTGGACAAAAAATGGAAGCGTCTTCTGGAAGTGAGGTCTGAGATAACCAAGGCCCTTGAAGGAGCAAGGAGGGATAAGGTTATTGGTCATCCCCTGGAGGCAAAAGTCATGGTCAAGGCAACCGGCTCTCTGGCTGAATTTCTTGCAGGCAAGTGGGATACCCTGAAGATGATTTCCATTGTCTCAGAACTGTCTCAATCAGATGTTCTTGAAGGAGATACTTATACCAGTGAGGAATTGCCCGAGTTGCAAGTCTCTGTTATCCCGGCCTCAGGGGAGAAATGCGAAAGATGCTGGCTTCGTTCTGAGACAGTGGGTGATGATGATGGTCATCCGGAACTTTGTAGCCGATGCACCACAGTTGTTCCTCAACTTGTATAATATATGATGTTCAATCGCGTCGGGTTTCAATGTGAATGCTAAGTTTGAATTGAGAGATCTCATACCTGTTGGTATCGCTGCCTTGGTTATCATTATAGACCAATTAACCAAGCTGTGGATAATGATGAATTTTGCCCTTCATGAGCAGCAGAATGTTATTCCCGGCCTTTTTGATCTGGTTTACGTGACCAATACTGGAGCAGCCTTTGGTTTTCTGGCTGGGAGCAAAAATTTGCTGCGCCAGGCATTTTTTGTTGGGGTGGCAATAGTAGCACTGGTTGTAATTGTGTATGCCTATGGGCATCTGAAAAAGCAGGGTAAAATATTTGTATATGCCTTGGGGTTGATTGGAGGAGGAGCCATAGGTAATCTGATAGACCGGCTGCGTTTCGGTTCTGTGGTGGACTTTCTGGATTTTTACCTGGGAAGCTATCACTGGCCGGCATTCAATGCTGCAGATTCTGCAATTACAGTAGGCGTTGGATTGTTTCTGCTTGGCACGTTGCTGCAGCATATTGAAGAGACAGAAGAAGTGCCTAAAGTTTAATGTGCCTAAAGTACTTAAAGTTATTAAAAACATTTTTTACTACCGACTGTTTTTCAATCTTCAATTGTAATAAGTGCCCCCGTTATGTGTAGCAAAAAATGATACGAACAGAGATTTTTAGTGTTTCTCTTAACTTTAGTCACTCGTAACTCGTAACTTTAGTCACTTTCTATTCTAAGGAGTGAAAGGAATGCAGGAAAGTAAAATAGCTGTCCTTTTTCCGGGACAGGGCTCACAATTTATCGGCATGGGCAAGGAATTTATGGAGTCTGATCAGGAGGCGGGAATACTGATGGATCTGGCAGATTCAATCAGCTCTACCTCTTTACGAAAACTCTGCCTTGAGGGTCCCATGGAAGAATTGACCAAGGCAGTTTACCTGCAACCGGCATTGACTGCAGTCAATCTGATCTGCTGGCAGGCCTTAAAGAAAGCAGGCATCCGCCCGGATTATTTTGCCGGACATAGTCTTGGTGAATACAGCGCCCTTTGCGCATCAGGAGTTTTAGAGGTTGAAGACACCTTGAAGCTGGTAACTGAAAGAGGGAGACTGAGTGAGAGAGAAGGACAGATAAATCCCGGTGGTATGCAGGCTATTTTAGGTCTGGCCCTGGAGGAAGTGGAGAAAATCCTGGCAACATTTCCGGAAAATTCCATGGTGACGATTGCCAATCATAATTGTGAAAAGCAGATAGTGGTTTCCGGTTACCATGAAACACTTGCTGCCTTGGAAGGCATGGTCAGCGAAAAGGGCGGCAAGGCCATCACATTAAATGTCAGTGTAGCCAATCATAGTCCTCTTGTTGCAGGAGCAATCCCTGATTTTGAAAAGATCATGGCTGATATTTCTTTTCAAGCGCCTGAAACCCCGGTGCTTTTCAATGTAACTGCTGCCGAAGAAAATGGAGCAGCGGCTATTCGTGAAATCATGAGCAGGCATATTGCCTCCAGGGTTCGCTGGTTTGAGATTGTAAATTCTCTGGTAGATAAAGGGGTAACACGTTTTATTGAAGTTGGGCCGAAGAAGGTCTTAAGTGGGCTCATGAAGAAAATTGTACCCAAATCCTCAGGGTGCAGGACGTATCAGGTTAATTCTCCCGAGAGTCTTACCAGATGCCTTGAGGGGCTTAGTGAGGTGTAGTCTGGATTAATCTCCTGTTTTGATTGTTTTCTTAATCCATCAGTTAAGCTGGCGGTTCAATTCTGTTAAGCTTGCATGTAAATAAGAGATGTGAGGATTTATTTAAGTGCCTCATTTTTTGTAGCCAAAAAAAGTGATGAAGGCCGAGCATTGCTTGACATTCGGTCAAGTTCTAATTATCTTTGCCTGTTTTTTATAACAACCAGAAGCAGACTGACATAATTTGTCTTTTGGTAATCTCTATATCATGAATTAACACTCTTAAAATTATAGCTCTGTTGATGTTTGCCGGTGCAGGGGAATTTATTTCTGTCAAATAGAGACAGCCCATGATGCTGGTAGGTAGAAGGAGTAGATGTGACCCATAATGTTTGAGAATTTAACCGAAAAATTAGAGAAGGTTTTTAAGAACCTGCGGGGATATGGAAAGCTAACCCCTGAAAATATCGAAGCTGCCCTCCGTGAAGTGAGATTGGCACTGCTGGAAGCAGATGTCAATTATAATGTGGTCAAAGAGTTTATTAATAGCATCTCTGAACGGGCTGTCGGCCAGGAGGTGCTTGAGAGCCTTTCCCCGGGGCAGCAGGTTATAAAGATTGTCCATCAGGAGTTGGTTGAACTGCTTGGCGGTCAGACAGAGGTGCTTAAGCTTGACGGGAAGCAACCGGTAGTAATTATGCTTGCAGGCCTTCAGGGTTCAGGAAAAACAACTACCGCAGCTAAGCTGGCTAAATTGCTGAAGAGTAAAGGCAGGCGACCTTATCTTATTCCTGCTGACGTCTATCGGCCTGCGGCTATCGATCAGCTTAAGGTTCTCGGAGAATCTATCGGGGTGGATGTCCACCCTTCGGAAACCAGCCAGAATCCCGTGAACATTTGCCGCAACGCCATGATTGCGGCTGACGAGAAGAACCTGGATACCCTGATAATTGATACAGCCGGCCGTTTGCATATCGACCAGGAGTTGATGGAAGAACTCCGGAAGATCAAAATACAGATTGAACCTGCTGAGATCTTATTTGTGGCTGATGCCATGACCGGTCAGGATGCTGTTACCGTAGCGGAAAAATTTAGGAATGACCTCGATTTGACAGGTGTTGTGCTTACCAAGATGGAAGGTGATGCCCGTGGCGGTGCAGCACTGTCCATTAAGAAGGTGACAGGGCGTCCCATAAAGTTTGTCGGTGTGGGCGAGGGGATGGATGCCCTGGATATTTTCCACCCTGACCGGCTTGCCTCAAGAATTCTTGGGATGGGTGACGTTCTCTCCTTGATTGAAAAGGCTGAAGCGGTAGTCGATAAGAAAAAAGCCGAGAAACTTGCTAAGAAAATTAAGAAAAGTCAATTCTCCCTGGAAGATTTTCGTGATCAGATCCGACAGATAAAGAAAATGGGCAGTCTTGAGCAGATAATGGGAATGGTCCCCGGCCTTAACAAGATGAAGCAGATGCAAAACATGCCGAAACCGGATGACCGTGAACTGGTTCGGACTGAAGCAATAATCAATTCCATGACCTCTGTGGAGCGAAGGAATTATCAGATACTGAATGCCAGCCGTCGACAGCGTATTGCTAACGGCAGTGGCACGAGTGTCCAGGATGTTAACAGGGTAATAAAAAGTTATTCTCAGATGTTAAAGATGATGAAAAAAATGAAGGGGTTCCCCGGAGGTATGGCAGGGGGGAAGAAGAAGAGAAAGCTACCCAAGGGATTAAGACGCTAGCATTATAATTTTTTTTAAGGTATATTTATTGATTCTGCTTTTGGGCAGTAATCTTTTTTTGAACTGACAGAATTGGATAATTTCAAATAATACATTGCATTATAATTGAGGAGGAATCTCACAGGATGGCAGTAAAAATTCGTTTAACAAGACTTGGAAGAAAAAAGTTGCCCTATTACCGTATTATAGTTGCTGATGTCGAGGCCAAGCGTGATGGCAAGTTTCTTGATATCGTGGGCACTTATGATCCCTTGAAGGATCCGGCTGAGATCACTTTAGATTCAGAGAAGCTTCAGTCATGGCTTGATAAGGGTGCTAAACCAACAACGACAGTTAAAAGTCTGATGGTGAAGCACGCAAATGCTGAAAAAGCAGTAGCTGAATAAAGTTTCATGAAAGAATTGATCCACTATATTGCTACTGCGCTCGTCGATCATCCTGACCAGATCCAGATAAAGGAAACTGAGCAGGATGATTCCATTATCATTGAATTGACAGTTGCTAAAGAGGACCTTGGTAAGGTGATCGGCAAGCAGGGAAGAACGGCCCGGGCAATGCGCTCCCTGCTTTCTGCTGCGGCAGGCAAGGTCAACAAGCGATCCAGGCTTGAAATAATGGAATAGAATGACCCGGAAGACTGACCGGCGAAACTGTGAATTGCATGACGATCTTGGCTTGATCGGAGAAATTGTCAAGCCCCATGGTATTCGAGGTGAGGTCAAGGCATATTTGTATTCTGAGCAGCCTGAAAATTTGAGGCAGTATAAAAAGATTGTCCTGCAGGAACCGACGGGTAGCGGGATTGAAACATATAACGTAGTTAAATGCCGGGAACAGGGCAAACTTGCCATCCTCCAATTGGAAGGTGTTGGAACCAGAGAGGCGGCGCAATCCCTGCATGGAAGGAAGATATGGGTGAATAAAGCTGACTTCCCGACACTGGATTCTGATGAATATTACTGGCATCAGCTGAAAGGATTAAAAGTTATGACCGAAACAGGTCAGGAACTTGGCAGGGTTTCCAAGCTCTTTAACACAACAGCCCATGATATTATGGTTGTTAGCGGTGCTGGTCATGAATTCATGATCCCTATGAAAGGGGACATCATCAGAGAGATTGATGATCAGGGAGGAAAAATTATTATTTCTCCTCCTCCTGGCCTGCTTGAGATTAATAAATGATAAAATGGTTGCGGCTTGAGTTTTTTTCTTAGAGGAATCGAGTTGTAAGCTCACTGGCCCGGATCATTTACTATGCGATTTGACATCCTGACTATTTTTCCTCTGCTGCTTGATTCACCCCTGGAAGAAGGCATAATCCGGCGGGCGGTTGCAGCAGGCAAGATAAATGTCAATATCCATGATATAAGAGATTTTGCTCTGGATAAACATACCATGGCCGATGATCGGCCTTTTGGAGGTGGTGAAGGTATGGTGATGAAACCTGAGCCGATTGCAGGTTCCCTGAATTCTATTGAGGAAAAAAATCCCGGCGGCAGGGTCATTTTTCTTACTCCCCAGGGTAAAACTTATACCCAGGAGACGGCGGAAAGGCTTGCAACCCATGAACATCTTATTTTGCTCTGCGGCAGATATGAAGGAGTTGATGAGAGGATCAGGGCAAACTATGTGGACGAAGAGATTTCCATTGGGGATTATGTCCTCACCGGTGGAGAACTTGCAGCAATGGTCCTGATTGATTCAGTGACCAGATTGCTTCCTGGAGTTTTGGGATGCGAGGATTCAGCGGGAAATGACACATTCAGTCGTGGATTGTTGAAAAATCCTCAGTATACCAGGCCGAGGGACTATGAAGGATATACAGTGCCTGAGGTTCTTTTGAGTGGAGACCATGCTGCCATTGCGGAATGGCGGCTTGTAACTTCAGTGAGACAGACTCTGAAAAAAAGGCCGGAGTTGTTAGCACGGGCAGTTTTTAATAAAGAGGAACTGCAGATATTGAAAAGGAACAGCCTGCTCGAGGCTGTTGAAAAATATGTAAATATACAATAGTGAAACTATCCATTAATAATCAGATTTAAGCAGCTGTATAAAAGATAACGTGACAGAACAGGAGGTTGGAAAGGTCAAGGTTGATTTGGCACTGATTCATTACCCGGTGGTGAACAAGAACCAGGAAATAATCGGTTCAGCAGTAACAAATCTGGACCTGCATGATATTGCACGAGCAGCAAAGACTTACGGGGTTGATTCTCTTTATGTTGTTACTCCATATAAGGATCAACAGGAACTTTTCCAGGAATTGCTTGACCATTGGCTTACAGGTCATGGGGCAAAATATAATTCCATGCGGGGACAGGCTCTATCATTGGTGCAAATTTGTGATGATCTGGAGCAACTTTTTGAACGGGTTACAGAAAAAGGGCAGGGACGGCCAACGGTTCTGGCTACATGTGCCCAGGAAAAACATTCTAACATATGGCCCTATCCAATAGTGAGGCAAAGGATTTCCGGCGGGGAAAGTTTTTTGATCCTTTTGGGGACTGCCTGGGGATTGGCCCAGGAAGTGATAGAGGCAGGAGATGGCATATTGCCCCCCATTTCCGGTCCAGGTAACTACAATCATCTTTCGGTCAGGTCGGCTGCCGCAATTGTTCTTGACCGATTGCTTGGAGTAAGAGAATAGTAACGAAACTAAAGTAAAAAATTAAATATAGAGTATCAAGAAACGGAGAAGAAATTTTTTATTCGGGTGACCTGGAGGCATCCATCGGAAATTGAAAGAATCCGAGAATAACAGACTATGAGTACAAACATTATTGAACGAATCGACAGAGAACAGATGCGCTATGATATGCCGGACTTCCGTGCCGGTGACTCCGTCAAAGTGCATATCCGTATTATTGAAGGCAACAAGGAAAGAGTGCAGATCTTTGAGGGTGTTGTCATCCGGAGGCGAAGAGGCCTCATGGGTGCTACATTTACCGTGAGGAAGATATCTCATGGTGTAGGGGTTGAAAAAACATTTGCCCTGCATTCGCCAAGGCTCAATAAGGTGGAAATTATTTCCCGCGGCAAGATTCGCCGTTCAAGACTCTATTACCTGCGTGGACTTCGCGGCAAAGCTGCCCGTATTAAAGCTAAAGACCTGCGCTAACAGTTGGGGGAGCTTGGATGGGTCCGGAAAAGTTATGGCCTGATCCTGAACCCGATACGTATTCTCTGGAAAGAGGCCTCAGGCAGAAGGGGTATCAGTGGATCGCCGGCCTGGACGAAGTGGGAAGGGGACCATTGGCCGGGCCGGTCGTAGCCGCCTGTGTCATTTTGCAGGAGAGCTGTGACAATAGCTGCTTTGTAGATTCCAAAACCATTAACGCTAAAAATCGGACCCGTCTGTACCGGGAGCTGAAGCAAAATGGAGCCCAAATATCAGTCGGTATCGTTTCAGAGACGGATATTGATCGTCTGAATATTCTCCAGGCATCTCTGTTTGCCATGAAAAAGGCTGTTCTCACCATGCCTGTCCAGCCGGATTTTCTCCTTGTGGACGGTAATCAACCCGTACCAATGTCAACACCGCAGCAGACCCTGGTCAAAGGAGAGTCGAAAAGTGCCTCCATTGCTGCGGCATCAATCGTTGCCAAGGTAGTCCGTGATGATATGATGGATCAGTATCATCTCCAATATCCTGAATACAACTTCCAGCAAAACAAAGGGTACCCGACTCTCGAACACCGGCAGGCGATCAGGATTTATGGCCCGTGTGCCATCCACCGGCAGAGTTTCAAATGCGTGAAGGAATTTATTTCCAGTAGCTGATGCCGGCAAATATTTTCTGCTGATATCATAATGACTTTGAAAAAAAAAGAATTGGGCGCAAAAGGTGAGGAGATAGCCGTTCGCTATTTGAAGAGCAGGGGATACAGGATAGTTGAACGAAATTACCGGATCAGACTTGGTGAAATAGATATCATCGCCGAACATGGAGATGATCTGGTTTTTATTGAAGTTAAGACACGATCAGACATTCTCTTTGGCTCTCCCTTTGAGTCGGTTACCAAGCAAAAACAGAAACAACTTTCAAAAGTTGCTCTTGAATATATCAGCAAAAAAAACTGCCATAACCGACCGTCCCGTTTTGACGTGGTTGGCATTGAATTTCATGAGGGCAGCAACAGGTTTCAAGATGCAGCGATAGAATTGCTGCAAAATGCATTTGACCTTTGCTATGGCAATTAAAGAATATATCTTTGTCTAAAGATATATTTTCTCCTCTTTCAGGGGATGGAATTAATAATGCAGAATACTCTTAGCGTAAAAGATGTTTCTTCAAGCAGGCCTGCCCTGATTGGTATAACCATGGGTTGCCCGGTGGGTATCGGTCCGGAAATAATTTTACGTTTTGTGGCAGAGAAAAAAGGTTTTGGCCGGTTTTTGCCCATTGTAATTGGGGACATCGATTTACTCAGCCGTTGCGCAAAAGAGATGCGGGTGGACATAGAGATTGTTCCGTGGCAGCCAGGGGGGCCGATCAATTTAGAGAAGCTGCAGGTAATCGTTCCAGAGGCCAGTGAGGGCTACTCCCTTCATGCTGAGAATTTGTATTGGGGTAAACCGGACAAAGAAACAGCCCATGCAGCAGCTGCATACATCACCAAAGCAGTTCAATTGATTGGCCAGAGTGAACTCGATGCTATGGTTACCTGTCCAATTGCCAAATATGCAATGCAATTGGCAGGGTATAAGTTTCCAGCCCATACTGAAATGCTGGCATCATTATGCAATACCAAGAATTATGGCATGATGATGGCCGGTAAACAGTTGAGGGTATCCCTGGTCACCATTCATGCACCATTGGCCAAAGTCCCGGAGCAACTCTCTCAGGATGAAATCATCCGGGTCATAAACCTGACGGGTGAGACGCTTTTAAAGGATTTTGGTATTCCCAAACCACGAATTGCAGTGGCCGGTCTTAACCCGCACAGTGGCGAGGCCGGCCTTTTCGGTGGAGAAGAGAACCAGATAATCGAACCGGCAGTTTCAGCTGCTGTTTCAAAAAAATGGGAGGTTTCAGGCCCGCTGCCGCCTGATACAGTGTTTAAGAAGGCCATGGATAATAATTATGATGCGGTTGTTGCGATGTATCATGACCAGGGTTTAATTCCTTTCAAGCTTGTGCATTTTGAGGATGGGGTTAATCTGACCATGGGGCTGCCGATTATTCGGACATCAGTTGATCACGGTACAGCCTATGATATTGCCGGCAAAGGTCTTGCCAGTGCTTCCAGTCTCGAAGCCTCTTTTGCAATGGCTGCAGAAATTATTGCCAACAGGGAAAAATATAAAAGATAAGGAATTGTTGCAGTCAACTCAAACAATCGGTGAAGCTGATAAATGTATGGCTTCAATAAAAGCTCTTTGTTAATAATATCATGTGCAGGACGTGAAAGTAAAAAAGGTTTGTTCCCCAGAGAATATAAGCGGTTATAACCAGGATTGTATGACAATATGAGCACGGAGTGTACCCAGTCGGATCAGATGGATGAGCAGGATTCATGCCGAAAAGGCCGGATTCTTGTTGTGGGTGGATTGTTTATTGTTTTTGAGGGTATAGACGGAACAGGGAAATCCACCCAGCTTCATTTGCTTGCTGACGAACTGCAGCAGCTTGGCTATGCAGTTGTAGCAACCCGTGAACCCACAGATGGTCCTTTTGGTCAGAAAATAAGGGAACTGTTTGTTGACCGGGAAGCCGTTTCATATGATGAGGAACTGGAACTTTTTGTCGCCGATCGTGATCAGCATGTGCAAGAGGTTATAGCGCCTGCCCTGAGGGATGGCTGTGTTGTGGTCTGTGACCGATACTATCTTTCAACCGTTGCATACCAGGGAGCGAATGGTATAGACCCTGAATTTATTATGAAAAAAAATAAGGGTTTCCCTGTCCCTGATCTGGCTATTATTCTTGAGATTGAGCCGGCCCAGGGTATTTATCGCATTCAAAATCAGCGAAATGAAAACCCCAATACTTTTGAGAAAGAATCAAATTTGAAAAAAGTTGCTGCAATTTTTGAGTCGATGCAACAGCCTTATATTAAAAGGATAAGCGCTTCAGATTCTATTGAAAATGTTCATCTGAAGGTAGTAAAGGCAGTTGAACAAATACTTGCGCATAAAAAGAATCAAACAATCGAGGACTGATTGGTATAGTATCATTCCATTCCGTTTTTATTCATGACCTGAAGGGATACCTGGAGTTTTAATTAATCATGCACCGTAACAGCACCATATAAAATGATGTCCATATATAAAGAGCGCATAACGCATGTATGGCATGGGCTGTTCCGTTGCAGGAATATGTCCCTGCAGCAGACGATCTGTCTGCTTGGTATTGTTTTTCTCTGTGTTTCCTGTGCCACTACATCGGTAGTGACAGCCCCTCCAAAAAAAGTTGTGACCGGGTATGAAGAACCGAAACAGGAAGCTGTGACCGAGGCCAATGATATGGCTTGTGCCTACTTTTATTTTCTCTGGGGAAA
>Ga0209013_10001720_pt1 | contig 20101 bp, 21 predicted proteins | sample Cruoilmetagenom2_FD_187291 | JGI IMG/M metagenome (GOLD analysis project Ga0209013, IMG submission 187291) | Oil polluted marine microbial communities from Coal Oil Point, Santa Barbara, California, USA - Sample 2 (SPAdes) (version 2) | ecosystem: Environmental > Aquatic > Marine > Oil seeps ...
CAACCGGGCGCACGCTTGACTCGGTCATATCCCGTCCTCCGACAGTGCCTCCGCTATTTCGGCGTAGTACTCGTCGGCCTCGGCCGCGACCTGCTCCCAGGTCCCGGTGTCCCAAACCTCGATGCGGTCGGCGACACCAACGACCGTCAGGTCCTTCCCCAACCCCGCGTATCGGCGCAGTGATTCCGGAATCTGCACTCGTCCCTGCCGATCGAGTGCCTGATCCGACGCCGAGGCGAAGAAGGACCGCGAGAAGTTCCTGGCCCGCCGATCAGTGCGCGGCAGCTTGAGGACCTTGCTCGATTCCTCTTCCCATCGATCCATCGGGAAGACATAGACGCAGCGCTCCTGGCCCTTGGTCACGACACACCCGTCAGCAAGCCCCGTACGGAACTTGCTGGGCATCACGACCCGGCCCTTCTCGTCAAGCGAGTGGCTGTATTCACCAAGAAACACGCTTTCGCGCCTCCATCACGCTGCGGTCATCGTCTTCCACGAGGCCCCACTATGGCCCACTACGCGCCACATGTCAATTCATTCGCCCCCGACCGCTCCCCCGAGACACCACCTGCACTCCGGTAGCCTGCCTCTCATGAAGCAACCAATTGCCCTCATCGGCGTCGGCGAGATGGGATCGGTGTTCTCCCACGCCCTGCTCCGCTCCGGTCATCCCGTGTTCCCGATCGTCCGATCGTCATCCATGACGGATGCAGCCCGTGTCATCCCGGAACCGGCGCTCACCCTCGTCACGGTCGGAGAAGACGACCTGCATCAGTCACTCGAAGAAATCCCCGGGGAGTGGCGCTCCCAGGTGGGCCTGATCCAGAACGAGCTCCTCCCCCGCGACTGGCAACGCCACGGCATCGCCTCGCCAACCGTTGCGGTCGTCTGGTTCGAGAAGAAGCAAGGACGCGCCACCAAGGTCCTCATCCCGACGCCGATCGCAGGGCCGCAAGCCGTTCTTCTCGTTGATGCATTGACGACGATCGGCATCCCTGCCGAACCGATCCCGGATGAAGCCCTGGTCGACGAACTGGTCGCGAAGAACCTCTACATCCTCACAGCGAACATCGCCGGCTTGCGAACCGGGGGAACCGTCGCAGAGCTGTGGAACGATCACCGCCCGCTTGCCAGCGCCATCGTCTCAGAGATCCTCCAGATTCAAGAGTGGCTTGTCGGAGTACCCATCGACCCCGATCGTGCGATCGAAGGCATGGTCCGTGCGATCGAAGGGGATCCCGGCCACGGTACGACCGGCCGCAGCGCTCCTCGACGCCTCGAGCGCGCGATCGGCCACGCTCGTTCGGCAGGTATCGAGAGCCCTACTTTGATCGAGATCGGGCACGAGGCCGGTCTCGCCGTATAGTCTGAGACCGACACCCGAGGAGGAACCGTGCACGTAGTCATCGCCACCGACGGAAAACTCAACGCCGACACCGCTTCGACCTTCGCCGCGAGTCTCTCCGGCCCCGACGGCCGGGTCACGGTGATCACCGTCGTCGAGGTACCGCGGGCGTTCCTCCACGACATGAAGGGACAATGGGGTGCTTCCGACGGTTCCGGTGTCATCGCCGACGATGAGTTTGTTGCCACGCCAGCGGTGCCCCAAGAGGCGCCCAGGGGTTGGCCCGGTGACGATGCTCTCATCGAGCGCTATCTGTCCGACAAGCTCGAACAGAACACGGCTCCGATCGTGGCGGCACTCCGGACCGCAGGCATCGAAGTAGCAGCCAGCGTCGTGGAGAGCGAGAACGTGACCAATACGATTCTTGAACAGATCGACAGCCTCGGTGCCGACGCGGTCGTCATCGGATCACACGGTCAGGGTCTCTTCCAGGGCCTGCTCGGTTCAACGGGAACCAAGATCGTCCGCCGCTGCTCCAGGCCAGTTCTCCTCATCCGAACGTCTACGTCCTGACGTACGGCGCCCAGTCCGGATCGAATGATCCATTGATCGCCGCGGCCACCCACGAATCGGAACGCGGTTGACGCGGCACGGATGCAAGATCAAGTCCGGCTTCGATAGGGGTACGGCCGCCCTTCTTCGTGTTGCATCGCCGACACGCTGCGACGACGTTCGTCCAGGTGTGTTCACCTCCCTGTGAACGTGGAACGACGTGATCGAGATTCTCGGCTTGACGCCCGCAGTACTGGCATCGATGCCCATCTCGCTGGAACACCGTTCTCCGGTTCACGGGGATCCTTCGCTCGTATGGCACTCGCACATACCGTTTGAGGCGCACGACCGAGGGCGACGGCATCGCAACCGCTTCGGATCTCCAGAGTGCACCGTTCGTCACCAGCACGTCGGCGCGCTCGCGCAGCACGAGCACGAGGGCGCGCCTCACGGGAACCACCGAAAGCGGTTCCAGGCTCGCGTTCAGAACGAGGGCTCGTGACACGCCGGAATCGTACCAGCGACGCCTCGCGCGTCCAGCGAGTATGAAACCACTCAGCGACAGTTGTTGACCACTCACCGTGCCCCTGTCATACTCACAGCGGGCAGCAGCAGCGAGAGCGCAGGAGAGTGGACGTGCGCGTCGTCGGGTATGTACGAGAGGCGTCAAGCCTGACCGAGGGTGAGACCGCGTTCGCCCAGGGCGAGCGGATACGCCGATGGACGGCCGACTCCGGCCACCACCTTGTCGCAACCTGCCAGGACGGCCGCGACCCGACACAACCTTTGGGGAGGGACGGCTTCCGTGCGCTCCTCGACATCGCACGGTCGGGGAACGCCGACGCCCTGGTCGTCTCGGACCTCTCGGTCCTCTCATCGGACAAAGTCGTGCAGGAGATCATGCTCGACTATCTGCGGAGTCTGGGCCTCAGCATCGTCTCGACCAACGAACCCGATCACAACGAGTTGCTCGAGGTGCCCGACGATCACACGCGACTCGTCGTGCGAGACGTCATCGCGAAGGTGGACGATTTCCGCAATGAGTTTCCCGAGACGGCCGCAGAGTCTCTCGACCCCAACGAAGCCGACGTCATCGTTCAGCTGATGCCGCCGAGCACTCAGCGGGTGGCGAACGCCGCCCACACAGCTCGACCCACCGCGTAGGCACGCCCGCCGTCCACGATCGCGGATCCGACCAACCGGTCACCTGCCTCGTCAATGACGACCGTCACCACAGAGGTGCCTCCGATGTCACGAGCGTCGACTGAACGTACCAGCGGAACGGAGGTCGCCCCTGCGAGCTCTGAGACCGCTGACACCACCGCCTGATCGAACGCCGGTCCGGCAGCTCCTGCTGCGCGTACCGACACAGCGATATCACCGGCGACGGCTTCCACCACGACGCCGTCGCGTCCTTCCATGACCCGCAGGGATGTGAGCATTGACTCCACTGATCTGCGATCGGCGGACGGCAGATCCATGGAAACCGGGGCCACCGCGCCTCCACCCACTTCGGATCGGAGACCATGGAGCGAAAGCACACGCTGCACTTCGTCGCCCACCACAGCGGGGTCGACTCCTCCGGCGAGATGTACGCGAACACCGGTCGGCGCAATCTCATCCCCATCGAGTTGTGCACTCTCGACTCCGTGCACGCTCAGTAGATCGTCTCGCAGCGTTCCAACGGCCACGTCAATATCCTCTCGTCTGCCCCTGGGCGAATCGTCGCCGCCACGCAAGATACGCCACGACATCTGCCGTGACAAGGTCGGCCTCGCCGCTTCCGTATGCCGTGGCCGTGCGCCATCGGATGAGTTCGCCGTCGGGAACCGGAAGAAACGGGGTCCGCCGCCACCACCGATCCGGAGCGAAAGCGAAGATGGCCCCGGCCGCAGCAGGCCAGAGTCGTGGCCGTTTGAGTACGGCAAGGGCGGTTGAGCGAATGACCATGTGTCTACTGACGGTACACAGTTCGAGTAGATCAGTAGAGCAGTGCTGATCTACTTGCTACTGATCTACCGGGCGTCCGTCCCCAAATCACTCCGCACCCTCTAGTCTCATCATTGTCGAAACCAAACGGAGGCTTCCCCAATGCAAGTGAACACGGACGAATTGGCGTGGTTCGGCGAACGGTTCACAGCCGTTGCCGACAACATCGAGCATGTCATCCAGGGCAAGCGGGAGACCGTCGAACTCATCACCTCGTGCCTCGTCTCGGGTGGTCACGTCCTCATCGAGGACGTACCCGGTGTTGGGAAGACCCTTCTGGCCAAATCGTTGGCACGATCGATCGACTGTTCCTACCAGCGAATCCAGTTCACCCCGGACCTTCTCCCGTCGGACGTCACGGGGGTCTCCGTTTGGAATCGAGAGGCTGGAGAATTCACCTTCCGTGCCGGCCCCATCTTCTCGAACGTTGTTCTCGGAGACGAGATCAACCGTGCAAGCCCGAAGACGCAGGCGGCCCTACTCGAGGCCATGGAAGAGCTACAGGTAACCGTCGACGGGACAACTCGCACACTCGGACCGCCATTCATCGTGGTCGCCACACAGAACCCGATCGAGCACGAAGGCACCTACCCGCTCCCCGAAGCGCAACTCGACCGTTTCATGATGCGCCTCACGATGGGATACCCAACCCGCTCCAAGGAACTCGAGATGCTCGACACGCACGGCGATCGATCGACCTTCGAAGACCTGCGGCCCGTCATCCACGCCGAAGACGTTGTCCGAATGGCTGAGATCGCTCTTCACGTCCACGTCGCGGACGTCGTGAAGGGATACATCATCGATATCGCCGAGGCTACGAGAGAGGATCCCGACCTGCTCCTCGGTGCGTCTCCCCGTGCATCCCTGTTCCTCCAGCGAGCCGCTCGCACAACAGCGGCGATCGCGGGCCGCGACTACGTGTCCCCGGATGACGTGAAGGGCGTGTTGCAGCCGGTACTCAACCACCGGTTGATCATGCGGCCCGAAGCCCAGATGCGAGGCGTCACCATCGACAAGATCCTCGAAGGGGTCACCGGAACCGTGCCGGTACCGGGGACGCGCGTCTCCGCCGGATGATGGTGGGTCGCTGATGCCCACGACTCGTGGATGGGCAGCACTCGGAGCCGGTGTCGCGCTGATCGTCCTCTGGGTCGTGTTCGGTGAACGGTTGATGCTGGGTGTGGGCCTCTTCCTCGTTCTGGCGATCGGTGGCGGTGTCGCATACGTGCGTTCGACCGTTCCCAGCGTTGGTGTTTCCCGTCACGTCACCCCGTTCCAAGTTCACGACGGGGACCGGGCGATCGTGGAAGTCACAATGTCGACGAGTCGCCGAATCTCACAGGCCGTCGTCCTCGACGAAGTGTCCGGTTTGGGCACGGCACGATTCGTCGCAGATCAGGTGGAGCCTCACCATCCGGTGGTTGCCCGCTACGAGGTGTTGTGTCGCCCTCGCGGCGTGTACACCGTTGGTCCGGCCATCGTTCAGGTTCGAGACCCCCTCGCATTGACAGAAGCGGGGGGTATGGCAGGCAAGGTGGATCGTCTCGTGGTGTACCCCGCCGTAGAAGATCTCGACGGTCTCCCCCTCGGCCGTGGCCACGACCCCACCGTCAACACGTCCCGGGCGAATTTCTCCCAGACCGGCGGCGACGACTTCTTCACCCTTCGCGAGTACCAGCAGGGCGATGACCTCAGGAAAGTCCACTGGCCGTCGTCAGCCAAACGCGACGAACTCATGATCCGCCAACTCGAGATGCCCTGGCAATCCAGGGCTCTGGTCCTCCTCGATCCCCGCCAATCGGTGTACCCGGATTCGGAGGCATTCGAGCATGCTGTTCGCGGCGTTGCATCTGCATTCCGGCACTTGTTCAGGAACGGATACACGCCAACGCTCTGGACCGGGAATGGATCAGGTACGGTGATCGGTAGCGCCGAGGGTTACGGAATCGCCATGGAGGAACTCGCTGCCGTGGAAACGGCGCCGGTTCTCGACCTCAAGATGGCTCTCGCTCGCATCCGTCGCACGGGGATAGCCGGTGGCGTGCTCGTTCTGGTCACCGGTCTGCCGGATGACCCAGTGCTCGGCATGTACCGGACGCTCGGAAACGATTTCTACCGGACGATCGTGATGTCATCCGGATCGGAGTCGGACGACGAGATGGTGCAGTTCGCCCGCGCTGGAGCGACGACTGTCTCGTCACAGTCACCGGAGCGGTGGGCGCCGGCATGGAAGCAGGGAATGGAGCGGACGTGGTCTACCGCTACAGCTGGATAGCCGGCCTCGCATCGATCGGTTTCGCCTTCTGGGAATTGACGCGGTTGCTGCTGCCGACCGGATCGGGAGCGAAGTGGCAACTCGTCGTACTGTCCGGTCTTGCCATCGGCCTCATCGTCACATGGACGGCCATCACCTATCGAGTGCGGACGATCTGGATCGCATTGCTCAACGTCGGTGCATTCTTCATCGCGGCGACACGGTTCGCAGCGCCGTCAGATTCCGTTCTGGTCTTCCCGACACTCGCCGGACTGGGTGCGCTCTGGACCGACCTCGAGCGCGCCTTCGACATCATCCGGCACGGCGTCGAACCGGTCCGCCCGATCGCCGGCATTGTCGTGATCCTGACCGCGCTGTTCTGGCTGCTGGGATCCCTCCTCGCATGGGGCCTTTCGAAGGATCATCCGTTCGTCGCTCTCCTCCCGCCGCTCGTCGTAGCCCTGCAGTTCGCAACTCTTGACCGACGCAGCGGCGGCCTGGTCATCCTCGGCGTCTTCATCGTGCTGGTCGCAGGAACGATCCTGGCCGTCGCTCTCGACGAGCGTGATCGAGGAGCCGGACGGATGTCCGGCGATCGGCAGCGCCCCCCTTCCAACACCCCATCGCCACTCGCGGTGTTGCTCATTACCGGCACCGTCGGCGTTGCCGTGTTCGGCGCAGGGATGCTCGGGCCGAAACTCCCCACCGACGGCGTGTTGGCCTGGCGAACTCCCGGAGGATTGGGAGGATCCTTCTATGGGAGCAGCTTCTCCCTCAACCCGTACGTGAGCATCCACGAGGGGCTCGTCTCGAAGACGGGAACCCCGCTCTTCACAGCGAAGATCGATACCGCTTCCGGCAGCCCCGAAGATGTGTACTTCCGGCTCCTCACGCTCGAGACCTACAAGAACGGCCGGTGGTCGCCCACTCGACCGAAGGTCTACGAACTGGACGAACCCCCCATGGAAGAGGAGGGGTACGAGTACGTCGGACCCACGAACCGCATCGTTGCCGATATCGAGATCGCAGCCCTCGGACAGGACTGGTTGCCGACCCCCTACGCCGTCAGCAGTGCCGACGGCGAGGACGCCGAAGCGTTCCGGATTCGTCGAGCCGATACGGCCATTCTCTTCAAAGGGGACCGGACGTATCAGGGGATGCAATACAGCGTGATCGCCGAAATCCCGGTGCTGGACCCAGCCGCTGTCTCCGGCGCCCCCGGCGGCGGTCTCTCTCCCCTGTTCTCCCAGGCCGTGGACCAGGGCGAAACGCCTCCGGATCCCATCGATGCTGATCTCCGGGAACTCCCGGACGCGGAGACGTACACCGAGCTGCCCCCGGGCATCGACCCTCGAATCAGAGCGGAAGCGGTCGCCCAGACACAACGGCTGACCACATCCTTCGAGAAGGGTCTGGCGATCGAGCATTGGTTCCGTGAGACCGGAGGGTTCGTCTACGACCTCGACGCCAGTGGCCAGGGACACGGAGACGACGTACTCGCCGCCTGGTTGTTCGACGACGAGCCGGAGAACACGTCGTATCGCAGGGGCTACTGCGAGCAGTTCGCAACGTCGATGGCGGTGATGACCCGCACACTCGGAATTCCGACGAGAGTCGTGCTGGGGTTCACCCCCGGTGACCGCATCGGTGTCGACGAAGTGGTTGTCCGCGACAACAACGCCCACTCCTGGGTCGAATTGTGGATTCCAAGCCAGGGATGGGTCAGCTTCGACCCGACACCCCGCAGCGACGGTGCGAACCCCGCAACAAGCTACGACGCGATGGAAGATTCCCTCGGTTACGACCTTGCCGCATACCTCGACCAGATCCCCGAGCCGGAGCGAACACAGTTCCCGTCCAGCGGCAACCTTCCCGGCGGTATCTTCGCACCCGACACCAATCGTCCCGAACCGGGCTTCATCGGCACGGGTGGCGAGACGACACCGTCATCAGGTCTCCCTTGGTGGATCCCGGTCGCCGGCCTCGTCGCCGCACTCGCAATTCTCATCATCATCGCCTTGCCGCTCTTCAAGTGGATTCGCCACCGCAGCCGGATGAGACGTCTCTCCGAAGGCGACATCTCGGCAGCGTGGGAGGAGATCGTCGTACGACTCACCGATCTGTCTGAAGAACCGGATCCCGCGTCAACGCCTGATGAGTTGGCGGCACGGGTCGATGGAGCGATGGTGCCACTGGCCACCGTCTACACGCGATCGGTGTACGGCGGCGCCAATGCCGTTTCGGATGAGCAGGTCGAGATCGCACGCCAGTCGATGGAGTTGACAGGAGAACGACTCACGACTCGCTACTCCCCCATGGAGCGCACCCGTTCGCTGTACCGGCTGACTTCGCTCCGGAGACGGTTCAAGTAGCGAGTTCAGGGAGACGGACGATTCGTGGCGTTCGAGGAACGAGAGAACGTAGTACGTATTACGTTCTTCAGCCGCTCGCTTCGTCGACTTCTGCCTGAACGTCATCTTCGACGAATCGCAGCATCTCGAGGAACTGTGACCGATCGAGTTCGAATCTCGATACGTCCTCTTCTACGGATTGTGTGATGTCGTTGATTGCGACGAAGAACGCGAGTTGTCCTTGCCTCAAGGCGTCGAGAATCTCGTCTTCGTCGACGGCGACGGCGAAGATCGACTCGCCGTCGGTGACGAGACGAATCTCTGAGAGGTGGTTCTCCATGTCCCCGGTTCGACGGAGATAGTCCCACGCCCGACGGACCCGTTGGATCGACATCCCGTTGTCGAGAAGGCTTCTGACAACCCTGAGAGCGACGAGGTCACGGAACGAGTAAAGCCTGCGCCGACCCGGTCGACCACCGGTCTGCTGGAGAGAGGGTTGTACCAGAGCCACCTTGTCCCAGTAGCGAAGCTGATGAGGTGTGCAGCCCGTCAGACGAGTCGCTTGCTGAGCAGTGAATCCTTCCACGCGTTCTCCCCATCAATCTCCGGCCGCCCGGCCGGTTCGTAAAATCTCGTAGCCCCTCGCGGGAGAGACAACCTTAGCGCTCTCGGCGCCAACGTTCCCTAACGTCTTCCATCCAATTCGAGACGGAGAATGAAGCTGTTCGCTCAGCCCGCACTCCACGCATCGTTGCAGCGATCGCAGCGGCGGACGCCACCATCAAGATGAATCCCAATCCGGCGAGATAGGAGAACCGGGTGAAAGTTCCGAGCATGATCGCTAGTCCGACGAAGAAACCAACTCCGGCGATCACCCGACGACGTTTGTTCCGTAACGGCAGATCGGCTCTGGCGACCGTTTGCGCGAGCTTCGGATCCTCCGCATAGAGGTTGCGCTCGATTTCTTCGAGGATCTTCTGCTCTCGATCGTCCAGCGCCATTCGGCAAGCCTCCGGTTCACACCATTTCGCACTTGCAGTATACCGGTACCCCGCTTTCGCGTAACGGTGTCTTAGATCTCTCCGCGACTCCTGCCATCCGAATCTCCCGGGCGCGGTACGACCCTTGCCGGCATGACCGCACCAGCCCCGAACCGTTCCCTCACCCCGTCTACGGCCTCTGCGGCAGCATCGGCCCGTTCGCGACCGAGGACCATCTGCCGTGTGCCATCCACCTCCACAAGATCGCTGACTGCGACTCCGAGCAGGCGAACGGATCGGCCCCCAATCGCCGCACGATCAATGAGCATCCGTGCCGTCTTCCATATCTCGGCCGTGGAGGCGACCGGTTCCGGCTGGCGGGACGATCGACTGATCGTGACGAAGTCGGAGAATCGCACCTTGAGGGTGATCGTGTGACCGACGACACTCGCCTTCGTCAACCGGGCTGCCACCTGGTCGCACATCCTCAGGGTCTCGCGCTCGATCGTGTCTCGATCTCGGAGATCGCGAGCGAAGGTTCCTTCCGAGGAAATCGATCGAGTCGGCGTCCCTCCCTCAACAGAGCGAGGGTCTCGAGCATGGGCTAGGGCGATGAGATGCCGCGCTGCCGACCTGCCGATCCTGTGCTCGAGGAGCGGCAAGGGCGTTTCGGCCAGGTCGCCGATCGTCCGGATGCCGAGGTCACCGAGCAAACGATCCGTCGCCTCCCCTACCCCCCACAACTCGCCGACAGCGAGGGGATGCAGGAAGTCGAGTTCGGTTCCCGTAGGAACGCGCAACATCCCATCCGGCTTTGCATGCTTAGATGCAAGCTTGGCAACGAATTTGCTCGCTGCGATCCCGACCGACGCCGGGATGCCGATCTGGTCCCTGATCGCCATCCTGATCTGGGTACCGACGTCCTCGACCGACTCGTAGTGGAGCCTGAGTCCCGAAACGTCCAGGAACGCCTCATCGATCGATATCCCTTCGACCAGCGGCGTGAACGAACGCATGATGTCGAAAATGTCTGCGGACACTGCGCCGTAGCGGCCGTGAGAGGTGTTGACGATCACGAGACCGGGACATCGGCGACGAGCTTCCCCCACGGGCATCGCCGATCGAACTCCGAAGCTCCGGGCCTCGTAACTGGCCGATGCCACGACGCCACGACCTCCGGTCCCACCGACCGCGACCGGCTTCCCGATCAACTCCGGGTCGTCGAGTCGCTCGACCTCGACGAAGAAGGAATCCATGTCGACGTGAAGTATTGGCTCAGCGAACCGCGTCATGCTTCCACGGTACCGGTAGATTCGATGAGATGAACGTTGTAAGCGCCGGCATCTTTCTCGTTCGGCACGGGGAGGTGCATAACCCCGATCATCTGGTCTACGCCGACCTCACCGGATTCCCGCTCTCGATCGCCGGGCGGCGACAAGCCGCGGAGGTTGCGGAACATCTTCCCCATCAGGCCACGGTGGTAGCTTCGCCCCTCGATCGCGCCGTCGAGACGGCTCAGATCATCGCGAGCCGCACCCGCAGCCACGTGATCATCGACGATGATCTGACGGAATGGGCACTGGGATCCCGATGGGCCGGCCATGTCTGGGAGTTGCTCGACGAGCCCTTCCCTGGTGAGCTCGCAGCGTATCTCGAGCATCCGGAGGATCTTCCGTTCTCCCCGGAATCGCTCGCCGAACTCGCACAACGGGTGGCAGGAGCGATTCGACGACATTGGAACATGTCGGACGGGCCGATGATCTTCGTCTCACACCAGGACCCGATCCAGGCAGCCCGTCTCGTCCTCACCGGCCATCCGCTCGCTGACCTGAACAGGAACAAGCCCAAGCACGCCGAGGCCCTCGAACTGATGCCAACATCAACCGGACCATGGATCGAACGCGGTTCCTGGGCTCCGGTTCAGGATCCGATCCTCCCGCCGCTCCAGCGTCCCTCGTCGCACTGACCACACGCTCCGCTACAATGCCGTCGCCCGTCCCCAAACGAGGAATACCGTGGAGAATCGCACCATCATCAAGAGCGTGCTGCTGGTTGTCGGTGTGGTTGCCGTCTTCTTCATCGCCGGCCTGGCAGTTGCAAGTTCTCCGTCCGCTGATGTGACCGAGGCGGCAAAACTCCCCACCACTACGACGACAACGGAGCCACCGCCGGAAGGCGTGTTCCTCGTCCTGCTCGACAACGGATCGTTCCGTCCTTCCAACGTCCTTCTCGACCTCGACGAGGTTTGGATCGTCAAGTGGACGAACAACGACGATCGCGAGTACCTCATGGCAGACAAAGAGGGACACTTCGAAGTCGTACTCGGCCCGGGCGATGAGTTCGAATTCGACTACAGCACCCTCGAACCCGGGATCTACCGTGTCTTCGCAACAGTCGGGTTCAACCGGATCCCCGGAACGATCGACACCCGACCGGCGCAGTAGGAGCCGGCCTCCGGCCGGCGGTACTCGGTACTCGGTACTCGGTACTCGGTACTCGGTACTCGGTACTCGGTGAAGAGTCTGCTACATCCTGAACCGGATACCGGATACCGGATACCGGATACCGGATACCGGATACCGACACGTCACCTACGGCGCCGCGAACACAAGCACCACGTTGTGGCCGCCGAAGCCGAACGAATTGCTCATCGCGTACTGCACTTCGAGGTTTCTGGGGCTCCCCGGCACGTAGTCGAGATCGCACTCGGGATCCGGGTTGGTCAGATTGATCGTTGGGGCAATGATGCCGTCTCGGATCGATAGCACGCTGGCGACGGCCTCGACTGCTCCTGCGCCGCCGAGTAGGTGTCCCGTCATCGATTTCGTCGATGAGATCGACACCTCGTATGCAGCGTCACCGAACACCGACTTGATGGCCATGGTTTCGGTGACGTCGTTCGCCGCAGTCGATGTCCCATGAGCGTTGATGTACGAGATCTGCTCAGCGACGATCCCTGCGTCGTCGAGTGCGCTTTGCATTGCTCTGGCCGCACCATCACCTCCCGGGCGCGGCAGCGTCACGTGGTAACCGTCGGCCGACATGCCGTACCCGACGACTTCTGCGTACACGGTCGCGCCGCGTTCGAGAGCATGCTCGCGTTCTTCGAGGATGAGTGCCGCAGCCCCTTCGGACATCACGAAGCCATCCCGATTCGCGTCGAACGGTCGGCTGGCACCCTGAGGATCGTCGTTGCGCTTGCTCAGCGCTCGGGCCTGGGCGAAGCCACCCATGGCGAACCGCGTGATAGCAGCATCGGCTCCGCCCGCGAGCATCACATCGGCAGCGCCTCTGGTAATGATCGCAGCGGCATCGCCGATAGCGTTGGCCGAGGCAGCGCACGCTGTCACAGCGGTGGTGTTCGGCCCGTAGAGGTTGAAGTCGATTGAGACCTGTCCCCCCGCAAGGTTGGCGATGATCTTGGGGATTCCGAACGGACTCAGACGGTGGGGGCCAACCTCGATCAGAGTGGCCAGTTCCTCTTCGAACGTTGCAACGCCTCCGATGCCCGAGCCAACGACAACGCCCGTTCGGTAAGCGGCCGGATCTCCCGGCTCGTACGCGATTCCCGCATCGTTGAGTGCCTCACGAGCGGCGACCCAGAACAGCTGGGCGTAGCGATCCATGCGTCTCGCCTGGCGACGGGGCATGAATGCCTCGATGTCGAAATCCGTGATCTCTCCGGCGATCTTCGACGGCAGGTCCGACGCGTCGATCAACGTGATCGGACCGATTCCCGAGACTCCGTCGAGAAGACCTCGCCAGGTGCTTTCGACGTCACCTCCGACGGGATTGACGGTGCCGAGGCCGGTGACAACGACGCGACGGTCGTTCATGATGCGCTCCTACTTCTGCTGCTAACCGTTGAGCTTCGCTTCGACGAGGTCGATCGCTTCGCCAACCGTCGTGATCTGCTCGGCTTCCTCGTCGGGAATCTTCACTCCGAAGTTGTCCTCGAGGGCCATGAGCAACTCGACAACGCCGAGCGAATCGACGTCGAGGTCCTCTTCGAACTTCGCGCCGGTTGTGATGTCGTCTCGTTCGATTCCCAGCTCATCGACGAGCAGGTCGGTTAGCTTCGATTCGATCTCCGTGCGATCCATGTATTCAGCCTCCTAGTAGCCGTTCTACAGAGCCAGTCCACCGTCAACAACGAGTGTCTGTCCCGTTACGTATGCCGCGTCGTCGGAGGCAAGATAGCCCACCGCTGCCGCGACCTCTTCCGGTCGTCCGAGTCGGCCGACGGCAACCCTGCTGGCTACCTCTTCGGCGATCTCGGATCCGAGTCCCTCCGTCATGTCCGTCTCGATGAAACCGGGGGCAACAACGTTGACGGTGATGTTCCTCGATCCGATCTCTCCTGCAATCGATTTCGAGAATCCGATGATTCCGGCCTTTGACGCCGCGTAGTTCGCCTGACCCGGATTCCCCGATATGCCGGAGATGGAGCTCACTGAGATGATCCGTCCCCATCGGGACCGGAGCATGCCACGCATTGCTGCTCGGGAGCAGAGGTACACGGAGCGAAGGTTCGTCTCGATGACCTGATCCCAGGCATCGGGACCCATCCTCAGGAGCAGATCATCACGCGTGATGCCGGCGTTGTTGACGAGCACTTCAACCCGTCCGAGACGCTCCTCCACGTCTTCGAACATCGCACCGACGGCGTCGGCGTCGCCAACGTCCGCTTGTACGGCTACCGCCGTTCCACCATTCGCCGTGATCGCTTCGACGACGGCCTCGGCCGCTGCTCCGTTCGCCGCGTAGTTCACGGCAACAGCGTGCCCGTCGGCTGCAAGGCGCAGGGCAACTGCTCGCCCGATCCCTCGCGAGCCTCCGGTGACGAGCGCTATCCGGCTCATCCATACCTCGCTCGTTGGCGGTCGGCCATGATCTCGATGCCCGTTCGGTCGCTCGGTGGTAGTGCGGCATCGCTGCTCGAATCCGGAACGACCTTCTGGCCCCACTGGATCGCGGTCGCGCCCCATGTCAATCCTGCACCGAAGGCGACGAGCACGATCTTGGCTCCCGGCTTCAGTCGACCCCTGTCGATGGCCTCCGAGAGAGCGATTGGGATCGTGGCAGCTGACGTGTTGCCGTATGCGTCGATGTTCGTGTACACCTTGTCGGGGTCGATGCCGAGGCGCTTCGTCGTGGCGTCGATGATCCTGATGTTGGCCTGATGGGGAATGAGCAGGTCCACGTCGTCGATCGACCAGCCTGCGTCGGCAAGCGCCTTCTCCGCAGCGACAGCCATGCCAACGACGGCGTTCCTGAAGACTTCTCGACCATCCATCACGACGCGTACCGGCGACGGGATCTCCATCCACGACGAGCCGGCGCCTTCGATCGTCAGGGCGTCGGCCAGGGTTCCATCAGAACCGACGTTGATCGACTGGATGCCCTCGTCGGCATCCGATGCTTCGACGATGACGGCCCCCGATCCGTCACCGAACAGCACGGCGGTGTCGCGGTTGTTGAGGTCGAGATACGGCGTCAGCCGTTCGGAACCGAGCAAGAGGATGCGGCTCGCCGATCCCGTGGCGATGAGTCCGGCAGCGAGATTGAGACCGTAGATGAAACCGGTGCAGCCCGCATTGGTATCTGTCGCCGCTGCGTTGACGGCTCCCAGTTTCGCCTGGAGATGACAGGCCATCGCCGGGATGAAGCGATCGGGTGTGCATGTCGCGACAAGGATGTAGTCCAAGTCGGTGGCTTCCAAACCGGCGGCCGCGAGGGCGTGCCGTGAAGCAACCTCTGCCATATCGGAGTTGTCAACGTGCGAGACCCTCCGCTGACGTATACCCGACCGTGTCGTGATCCACTCGTCCGACGTATCGATGATGGTCGCAAGGTCGTCGTTCGTCACGATCGGTTCCGGGGTACATCGTCCCCAACCGGTGATCGTCGCTCGTTTCATTCGTGTTCCTCCTTGCGCAAGTCGGTCATTGTACGGATGGGTCGCTCGCGACCGTGGCGATTCCGTCCAGGTCCGATACAACGTGGATGGTCGCATCCCGGATCGTCCGCTTGACAAGGCCGGCTGTCACATCCCCCGGCCCGACGTGGACGAACGTCGAGATGCCGTCGGCCGCCATCTGCTCGAGGGTTGCCGCGAACTGGACCGGCTTGACGAGTTGCTCTCCGAGTTGCCCTGCCGGGTCTCCGACCGGCATTCCTGTGGTGTTCGCGTACACCGGGAACTCCTGCTCACCGAACTCAGTGTGCTCGAGAGCAGAAGACAAACGCTCCGCGGCCGGTTCCATATACGGCGAGTGGAACGCTCCGGCGACGTCGAGCGGAATCGCCCGGCGGATGCCGAGCGTGCGGGCGTTCTCACTCAGCCACTCGATGTCCGATCTGCTGCCGGCGAGCACGATCTGTGACGGAGTGTTGACGTTCGCGACCCAGAGCCGCCCACCTTCCGCCCGCCTATCGGCGGCGACACGCTCGGCATGCTCGAGGTCGGCGCCGATGAGCGCCGCCATGCCGGCTGGATCGCTCGGCGATGGAGCGTCGGCCATAGCTCGACCGCGCTCGGCAACGAGCGCCAACCCGTCTTCGTACGAGAGCGCTCCCGCGGCTGCCAGAGCCGTGTACTCGCCAAGGGAGTGTCCAGCAGCTGCAGCAGGTGCGCTCGGAAGCGCATCCCTCAACATCTCCCAGAGTGCGTAGGAGACGGCGAAGAGGGCAGGCTGGGCGTGTTCGGTCTTCGTAAGTTCCTCCTGGGGACCGTTTGCGACCAGCGTCTCCAGCGACCATCCGAGCACACGGTCGGCGGTTTCGATCAGCAGATCGGGACGCGCCGAGAACATGTCGGCTCCCATGCCGACCTTCTGACTCCCCTGACCCGGGAACAAGATGGCGTACTTTGACATCAGTAGCTACTCCGCATTGGCTCGGTTTACCGACCCCCGAGGTGTCGCAGGGGTTTCATTGCCGATTCGACGCTAGCCTCGCGGCCTACCTCCTGAGGAGTTCTTCCACATGATCGATCGTCGTTCTCAACTCAGCGCGTCTGTGCCCGTGGGACCCAAGGCACCACTGAGTATCCCCGACGAGTTCCTCAGGCTCTATGACCTTTCCTACAACCTCTGGTGGTCGTGGGATCCTGCCGGACGTGATCTTTGGGGACGTATTGATCCTCAGGCGTGGGCCGCGACACGGAACCCAATGGGCATGCTCCAAGTCGTGGAACCATCGACATGGGAAGCGCTCGCTGCGAGCGGGAGCTTCAGTGAGCTCTACGACCAGGTCGTCGAACGATTCGACCGTTATCTCGCGAGCGATCAGACGTGGTTCGACCGGAACCACGGTAACGAGATCGACGGCCCGGTCGCCTATCTCTGCGCGGAATACGGCATCAATGAGAAGCTTCCCTTCTACTCCGGGGGGCTCGGTGTACTCGCCGGCGACCACGTGAAGTCGGCATCGGATCTCGGTATCCCCCTCGTCGCGGTCGGCCTCCTCTATCGGCGGGGATTCTTCCGCCAGGCGATCGATCCCGACGGCTGGCAACAGCACACCTATCAGCGCCTCGAGATGCGACGGCGGCCTATTCGAGAAGTGCTTGATCCTCACAGCGGACGCCCACTGCGCGTCACACTCACTTTCGATGGTCGCGAGATCGCTATCGGGGCATGGAGGATCGACGTCGGGCGTGTTCCACTGATCCTGCTTGACACCGATCTCCCCGAGAACGACCCTGCGGATCGACCGATCACACACATCCTTTACGTTCGCGGCCGGGAGGCGCGCTTCGCCCAGGAGACCGTCCTGGGAGTCGGCGGAGCCAGAGTGCTGCGAGCGCTCGGCATCGATCCGGCGATGTGGCACGTCAACGAAGGCCACGCGGCGTTGAGCCTCCTGGAGCGCTTGTCGTGGGAGCTCGGCTCTGGCCAAGATCTCGAGACGGCCAAGCGATCGGTCGCCGATCGAACGCTGTTCACGCTCCACACTCCCGTTCCTGCCGGAAACGAAATCTTTAGCCCATCGCTTGTCACGACCGCACTCAACGGCACGATCGATGGGGTCGAGATGGATACCCAGCACGATCTGGCGAAGAGCGGATCCAATGACGGCAACGTGTTCGACATGGGAGCCCTCGCCATTCGTCTCTCTGATCGTACGAACGGCGTCTCAGCCCGCCATGCCGACATCGTCACTCATGAGTGGGGCGATCTCATCGGTGGTCCTGCGTTCGCTGTGACCAACGGCGTTCATCCATCGACGTGGCTCGGCCGATCCATGTGCCGTCTCCTTGAAAGCGTCCTCGGTCGTGACTGGGCCGAGCGTGACGGCGATTCGAAGATGTGGGATGCGATCAAGGACATCGATGACGAACGTATCTGGCGTGCCCACGAGTCCCAGCGCGAGTTGATGACCCGCCGCCTTCGGACCCGGCTCCGGGAGGAGTACGCGAGGCACGGCGCCGGATCCCGCCGGCTCCGCTGGCTCGACGACCAGCTCCCCGCGGATCGTCTCACGATCGGATTCGCACGACGATTCGCTACCTATAAGCGGGCAGGGATGCTGTTCACCGATCCGGACCGTCTCGAATCGATTCTCAGGAACCCCGAACGGCCGACCCAGCTCGTGTTCGCGGGCAAGGCACATCCCGCTGACCGCGAGGGACAGGGTCTCATCAAGTGGGTCTTTGAGATGTCCCAGAACCCGAGGTACGAAGGACACCTGTTCTTCGTCGAGGACTACGACCTGCGTCTCGGCAGAACTCTCGTCACGGGCTCCGATGTGTGGCTCAATACACCGGTCCCGCCTCGCGAGGCCAGCGGCACGTCCGGGATGAAGTCGGCGGCAAACGGCGGCCTGAACCTCAGTGTTCTGGATGGATGGTGGGCAGAGGGCTTCGACGGAACGAATGGTTGGGGGTTCGCCGAGCATTCATCGTCCGACGCGGAGGACGCCGACACCTTGTACCGCCTCCTCGAGACAGAGGTCGTCCCGACGTTCTACGATCGGGATCAGACGGGCTTGCCCCGTACCTGGATCACCATGATGAAGTCAGCGATGATCACCGGCCTGTCCGACTTCTCAACCCATCGGATGCTCAAGGATTACGCCGAGAAGGCGTATCTACCGCTGGGGCGACGTGAGCGCTAGCGGCACTTGGGAAATGGGCGGGGCCGGCCAGAACCATGGGGGCTACGGGCAGTAGTACGTTCTACGTATGACGTAGTACGACTCCGACTCAGGGAAGAGAGATCCGCCTCTCGAGATTCGTGATTGACGCTTTGATCTTCTCAACATGCTCGCGTAGAACGCGGGCGGATTCCTCGTCTACAAGACCAACCCTGGCCGCCATGGTCGCTTGGGCCTCAAGCTCGCACGCAGAGCCACGAGCGATGCGAAGAAACCGTGCGAAGTCACGGCCATCCCCACGCCCGGCGCCTTCAGCGATATTGGAGGCAACCGAAACGGATGCCCGGTTCATCTGTTGAGCAAGCCCGTATCTCTCAGAACGCGGAAGCGTCTTCGTCAACCGGTACGTCTCACTCGTGATATCGATCGCCAACTTGTACACCCTGAGCGGTCGATAGTCGTGCATCAGTACACAGATACACCTCGCAACCAACCGATACAAGACCTCCGAGTCGTACTACGTCACTCGTACTTCGTGCTACCGGCACCCTCGTCATACCCCGCTCAACTCCGAGGAGCCGCGCTAGCCCTGCTTGAGATCGAGAGCGTTGCGGATTCCGCGAACGGCTTGAGCGGTGCGCTGGTCGTTCTCGACGAGAGCGAACCGGACGTGGCCATCACCGGAAGGACCGAATCCGATACCGGGACTCACTGCGACCTTTGCCTCATCGAGGAGATGCAAAGCGAAGGTCAGTGAGTCCATGTGGCGGTAGGGCTCGGGGATTCTGGCCCAGACGAACATCGTGCTCGTGGGCTTCTCTATCTCCCAGCCGAATCGGTTGAGTCCGTCGATGAGGATGTCCCGACGACGCTTGTAGATGTCGACGACCTCCGGGACGTAGTCATCGCATTCGTTGAGTGCGATGATCGACGCGATCTGGATGGGTTGGAACGTTCCGTAGTCGAGATATGACTTGAGCTGACCCAGCGCCGCGATCATCTCGGGATTCCCAACCACGAAACCGACGCGCCACCCTGCCATGGAGTGACTCTTCGACAGTGTGTAGAGCTCGACACCGACGTCCTTCGCCCCGGGAACCTGGAGCATGCTCGGCGGCTCATAGCCGTCGTACGTGATGTCGGCGTATGCGAAGTCGTGGACGAGCATCGTGTCGTTCTCCTTCGCGAATGCCACGAGGCGTTCGAAGAAGTCGATATCGACCGTTGCCGTCGTCGGATTGTGTGGGAACGACGTCACGATCACTCTCGGCCTCGGCCACGAGTTGTGGTAGGCCTCGGTCAGCCGTTCGAAGAAGTCGATCCCTGTCGAGAGGTGCACACGCTGGACTTCTGCTCCGGAGAGGACGGCGGCGTAGATGTGGATCGGATACGACGGCTCAGGGACCAGCGCCACGTCGCCGGGCTGGACGAGCGCCCACATCAGGTGTGATAGGCCTTCTTTCGCCCCGATCGTGTTGATGACCTCCGTGTCGGGGTCGAGTTCGACGCCGTGCCGGCGCAGATAGCGGTC
>Ga0209013_10001721_pt1 | contig 20101 bp, 14 predicted proteins | sample Cruoilmetagenom2_FD_187291 | JGI IMG/M metagenome (GOLD analysis project Ga0209013, IMG submission 187291) | Oil polluted marine microbial communities from Coal Oil Point, Santa Barbara, California, USA - Sample 2 (SPAdes) (version 2) | ecosystem: Environmental > Aquatic > Marine > Oil seeps ...
CATCGGTCAGCGCTTCGACATAATAGGAACCGGCCAGAGGATCGACGACCTGACAGATCTGCGATTCTTCCTGAACGATAATCTGGGTATTGCGGGCAATACGGGCCGAAAAATCCGTCGGCAAACCCACCGCTTCGTCAAAGGAGTTGGTATGCAAAGACTGGGTCCCGCCCAGGGCGGAGGTCAGACACTCCAGGGTGGTTCGAATGATGTTATTGTAAGGATCCTGGGCGGTCAGGCTCCACCCGGAGGTCTGGCAATGGGTGCGCAAAATGCTTGATCGCGGATTTTTGGGGTTAAACTGACTCATCAGTTTATGCCATAAAAATCGCGCGGCCCTTAACATGGCAATGTCCATGAAGAAGTTCATCCCGATTCCAAAAAAGAAGGACAGCCGCGGCGCAAAGGCATCGATGTCCAGTCCGGCATTCAAGGCCGCGCGAACATATTCCACACCATCAGCCATGGTAAATGCGGTTTGAAGCACGGAATCCGCCCCGGCTTCCATCATATGGTAACCGCTGATACTGATGGAGTTGTATTTAGGCATATTTTTCGAGCAGTAAGCGATGATATCTGAGACGATGCGCATGGAGGGCCCGGGCGGATAAATATAGGTGTTGCGAGTGAGAAATTCCTTTAAGACGTCATTCTGGATCGTGCCGCTTAATTTGTCCTGGCTGACGCCTTGCTCCTCGGCAGCCACAATGTAGCCCGCTAAAATGGGAAGGACGGCCCCGTTCATGGTCATGGAAACCGTCATCTGATCCAGGGGAATCTGGTCGAAAAGAATTTTCATATCTTCGACCGAGTCCACCGCAACCCCGGCTTTTCCGATATCACCGACGACCCGGGGGTGATCGGAGTCGAAGCCCCGGTGGGTGGCAAGGTCAAAGGCCACGGAAAGCCCTTTCTGGCCGGCCGCCAGACACCGGCGGTAAAAGGCATTGGATTCCTTGGCAGTGGAAAAGCCGGCATACTGACGGATGGTCCAGGGTCTTCCGGCATACATGGTCGCCTTGGGGCCCCTCACGTAAGGCGGCAATCCGGGCAGGGTGTTGACATGCTCCATACCTTCAATGTCTTCGGCGGTGTACATCGGCTTTACCGGGATCCCTTCCGGCGTTAACCAGTCTAACGACTCCAGCGGCTTTCCTCTCAACTCCTTGGCTGCAAGATCAATCCATTTTTGTTTGTCGGGATGGTCGGACATAATTGGTAGACTCCTTCATAGGCCATAAGGCGTTTAAACTCACAAAAGTTGGTAAAAAATTCGATTAGTCCCGCTCACACAGTTCGACCAGAACGCCGTTGGTGGATTTAGGATGCAAAAAAGCAATTTTAGCACCACCGGCCCCTTTTCTGGGTTTTTCATCGATCAGCCGAATTCCTTTTTCTTTAAGCTCCTGCAAGGCTGAATCAATATTTTCTACCCGGAAGGCGACATGCTGAATCCCTTCGCCCTTCTTCTCCAGGTACCTGGCAATAGGCCCGTCGGGTGCCGTGGATTCGAGCAACTCCACTTCACTTTCACCGACCGGAAAAAACGCCGTGGTGACTTTCTGCTCGTCAACGGTTTCGGATCCTTCGAATTCCAATCCCAAAACATCCGTCCAAAAATTTTTCCCCTGATCAATGCTATTTACAGCTATCCCGAGATGGTCGATTTTCAAGATCTTCATTGCACCGCCTTTCTGGTGAAGTTGATTAGAAGTTAAGAAGATAAGAATTTGAGGGATCAGACTCCTTCTCACCTTCTGCTTTTCTTAACTTCTTATCTTCTATTTTTCTTTACCCTATGCCCTTTGCGCTATGCCTACATTAGGGCACAGATTCTACGGACACGACCTCGGGGACTTCCTCTTTCAGAATTCTCTCGATTCCATTTTTAAGGGTCATCTGGGACATGGGGCAACCGCCGCAAGCACCCTGCAAGCGAACTGTCACAATACCGTCCTGCACATCAACAAGTTCCACATCACCACCATCGGCCTGGAGCATGGGTCTTACTTTTTGCAGTGCAGCTTCAACTTTTTCTTTCATGATATTTTCTCCTTTATACCTGTTAATTGTTCAGTTGGCGATAAAAATCTTTTCTAAATGATTCAAAGGAATCGGCTAAAATGGCCTTTCGCAGGTGTTTAATAAAATTAAGAAAATGATAAATATTATGGATCGTGTTTAAACGATACGCCAGCAGTTCGCGCGCCATATAAAGGTGGCGCAGGTAGGCCCGGGAATAATTGCGGCAGGTGTAGCAACGACAATCGGATTCAATGGGCTCGGTATCGTCCCTAAACTGCGAGTTGCTGATGTTGATAGCGCCGTTTGGCGTAAACAGCTGGCCGTTTCTGGCGTTGCGGGTGGGCAGCACACAATCGAACATATCGGCACCAAGGGCTGCCAGTTCAATAAGATTTTCAGGGGTACCGACTCCCATAATGTACCTTGGTCTGTCTTCCGGTAAAAGCGGCAGCGTAAAATCCGCCATCTCCAGCATCATCTCAGCAGGCTCCCCGACACTCAGTCCACCGATGGCGTAACCATTAAAACCGATATTCATCAAACCATCGGCAGATCTCTGGCGCAGATCTTGGAACATACTCCCCTGAACGATGCCGAAGAGTGTGTTGGAATCGTTTTCGGTTTCCTGCCAGGCCTGCTTGCATCTTTGGGCCCATCTGGTGGTCGTCTCCAGGGCCGACAGACTTTGCTCCCTGGTAGCCGGATATTGAATGCAGTTGTCCAGACACATGATGATGTCCGATCCCAGGCAAGTTTGAATCTCCATGGCTTTTTCCGGCGTTAGAAGATGTTTGGAGCCGTCAATGTGCGATTGAAAGGTTACACCTTTTTCAGATAGTTCGGCCAGCCTGGCCAGGGAAAACACCTGGAAACCACCGCTGTCCGTCAAAATGGGTCGATCCCAGTGTATAAAGCGATGAAGCCCATCAAACTTATCAATAACATCACAGCCCGGCCTGAGATATAAATGGTATGTGTTGCCGAGAATAATCTGGGCACCGGCTTCCACCAGTTCCTCAGGCGATAGAGACTTTACGGAACCCAGAGTCCCCACCGGCATAAAAACAGGGGTCTCAATCACACCATGATCGGTTTGAATTACCCCGGCCCGGGCGTCGCCGGATTGGGCTATAACATTGAACTTGAACATGCAATTATCTCTGGATTCTAATCGTTGGTTGCCGGTCGCCGAAGGCATAGCGCAGGGCGCATGGGGCAGGGCAAAACTGCTCCTCACAGTCTATTGCCTTTGCCCTCTGCCCTTAGCCCTATGCCCTATGCGCTATGCCGCTCCCCCGCAACTCCCAAATCGCAACCTATCTATCAACGAGCAGCGTGCATCGCGAACCCGGCTGCTAAGCAATCAACATTGCATCGCCATAACTATAGAACCGGTACTTTCTGTTAATCGCCTCCCGATAGGCATTCAAGACCTTCTGCCGGCCGGCAAAGGCCGATACCAGCATTAAAAGCGTCGATTGCGGCAGATGGAAATTGGTAATCATCGCATCGACAACTTTAAACGCATGTCCGGGATAAATAAACAGATCGCAGCTGCTGCTTCCCGCCGCCACCTCGCCATTGTCATCGGAGGCATATTCAAGTGTCCGCACACAGGTGGTACCCACCGCGATGACCCTTTTTCCGCGGGCCCGGGCTGAGTTTATGATTTCAGCCGATTCATCAGAGATCGCAAATTGTTCCGAATGCACTGAATGTTGGCGAATATCATCGGATCTGACCGGTAAAAACGTACCGAAGCCCACATGCAGGGTCAACGGCGCAATTTTAAGACAGTTGGCAGCCAATTTATCAAGCAGCTCTTCTGTGAAATGTAGGCCTGCAGTGGGCGCTGCAACTGCCCCCTTGCGGCTGGCATATACCGTCTGGTACGAAGATCTGTCATCACAGGAATCCACATTTCCGGACTTTCTTTTAATATAAGGCGGAAGCGGCACTTTTCCAATACGATCCAGCACTTTTTCAAAATCATCGTCGGTAGAAAATTTCAGGGTATGGGTTCCATTGCATGAACCTAAGATCTCTGCTGTTAGATCTTCTTCAAAATACAACCGCATCCCGGGAGCAGGTCGCTTGGAAGCTTTTACCATGCACTGGCAGACAAAATCGCCGTTTTCCTTAATGGACTTTAATCCGCCACTGTAATCGGCAATCAAAACCTCGACTTGTCCGCCCGTCTCTTTGCGGCCTTCAAGGCGAGCTGGAATGACAGCCGTATTGTTTATCACCAGAACATCACCCGGTTGGAGAAAATCTCCAATTGCATTGAAACAGTGATGCGACAGCTCTCCGGTTTGACGATTCAAACACAATAAATTCGACCGGTCCCGTTGATCAACCGGATGCTGGGCAATCAAATCTGCGGGTAAATGGTAGTTGTAATCGTTTAGGGAAAACATAGGAGAAAATGCCTAAATTGCCTAAAGTTGGGCTGTTAATCGCTTTTAAACGTACACAGGTTTAGGATAATCTTCATTCGGCCTGCCTTCGACTTGGACTCAGACCGAGAATAACTCACCCTCGCCCTGAGCTGGGGTCGAAGGTTCGTCGCAGGTCAAAATTTGTTTGGGTCATTGGATCTTGGAATTTGATTATTGTTTGTTATTTGTTGTTTGGTGCTTGTAATTTTTTATATTCAAAGATGCTACTATTTTTAATTACACTGTTCGACTTTTAAAATGTATTTATGGGACACAAAACTAGGTTCGTCCGACAAAAACCATAAACAACCCGATAACCATAAGCACCAGTCCCAGCCGGCGCAATGAGCTGTCGGGAGTTGCAACCACTTTTTGCACCCAGTATTTCATTTTTTCCGGAGCTGCAAAATACGGCAACCCTTCAACAATCATAACCATGCCCAATACGCACAAAAAAAATTTCATTCCGGCATTCCAGTCAGGGCCAGGCCCCTGAGTTATTTTTAATTGTATATATAGTCTTTTATTGAAAGTTTTGTCAAACTTGACTGATTGCGCTTATGTGACTAACATAGATCCACGTACAAAGGTCAAGATTCGGTGATTTTATACTATTTCCCTAAATGCCGGTTCACAAGATTATCCTTGTCATCGATCTACATTAATAGTATTAAATTCAAATTCATAGATTAACTGTATTCTTGAATTTCACTTAGTCCTTTTGCAAAAATGAATATTCTTACCAATCTCTGCGGGTGAGAAAGCTTCCTATGGAAAAAACTGAACCCTCAATTGTTAAACGGTCTCTGTTTTCCTGGATATTCCCCGGCAATCTCAAGCTTCAAATACTGCTTTTGCTAATCATCATTGTAATGGTGGCGGCCAGGGTAATACCCCTTGAAATGCAAAGGCTTGTTATCAACGAAGCCATCAAACTACAGCGCATTGACTTGCTTTTGAGGTATTGCGGTATTTACCTGGCGGCGGTGGTTTTTTTCAGCCTACTTAAATACCTGACCAATGTCATTCAAACCCTTATCACCCAGCGCACCACCGCCCGCATGCGCAAAGCGCTCTACCACCATATCCTGACACTGCCGTTAAATTTTTTCAGAAATACCCAGCCCGGAACGGTGGTCAATGCCCTGACCACAGAGCTGACGGTGCCCGGCAATTTTGTGGGCCTGGCCGTGGCCAGCCCGGTAACCAATATCTTAACCCTGCTGGCTTTCGCCATCTACCTTTTCGTGCTGAATCCCCTTCTGGCGGCGGTATCGCTGAGTATTTACCCGATCGTCGTCTTCCTGATACCGCTACTCCAAAGAGGGGTCAACAAGGCCAACAAAAAGCGGGTGGATGCCGCCCGCACCTTCTCCGCTCGAATTGCGGAATCTATTTCCGGTATACATGAGATTCACGGCAACGGCGCTTACCGGATAGAAAACCGCAAATATGACTCGCTGGTGGACCGGCTGTTGAAAATCAGGATCGTCTGGAGCCTGTACCGGTTCGCGGTTAAGACAGCCAATGGGTTTTTCACCGCTCTGGGCCCTTTTCTGGTTTTTATTTTAGGCGGATATTTAACCATCAAAGGCCAGCTGGAACTGGGCGCCCTGGTGGCTTTTTTATCCGCCCAGGAACGTTTATTTGATCCCTGGAAAGATCTGATCGAATTTTATCAGGTTTACCAGGACGGCAAGATCAACTACGAGCGGACCATGGAATATTTTGACGTTGAACCCGAACATGCGATTGAACCCAAAGACCGCGGCCCGATGGAGCTGGCGGGCACTGTTGAGGTAAAGGATTTATCTTTTGTTACCGACACCGGTATTCACCTGCTGGACGGTATCAACATGTCCCTGGAAGAAGGCGAGCATCTGGCCCTGGTGGGCTTTTCCGGTAGCGGCAAAAGCACACTGGCTTTGTGTATCGGCCAGCTTTACAAATACACCGGCGGGAGTGTAATGATCGGCGACAAGGAAGTATCCGGCCTTACCAAAAAAGACATGGTAAACAACATCGGCTTTGTAGCGCAGAGCCCGTTTATATTCGACGGCACAATCGAGGAAAATATTCTTTATTCCAGTATGGCTAAAATAGATGGCAACGGCCAGGCAGAAGAGGAGCAACGGCCCACCCTTGACGATATCATTGCGGTCCTGCATCAAACCGGTATTTTTGTTGATATATTGCGCTTTGGGTTAAACGCGATTTTAACCCATGGCAAAAATGAAGAACTGGTAGACACTATCGTCAAGGTTCGCAAGAATTTTCAGCAGGATTACGGGAAAGACCTGGCGGATTATGTCGAGTTTTTCGATGAAAATAGATATCTTTATTATTCCAGTGTGGTCGAAAACCTGACGTTTGGCGCTCCCAATAAAAGTGATTTTAGCGATGAGAATCTGTCTAAAAACCAGTATTTTCTGAAGTTCCTGAAAACGGCGGATCTCACCCGGCCTTTGCTGAGTTTAGGTGTTACGCTGTGCCGACAAACCGTAGACATTCTGGGCAATCTGCCGCCGGATGCCGTGTTTTTTGAGCAAAGCCCGATCAGCGCAGAGGAGCTGGATGATTTTAAGCTGCTGGTAGAGCGCCTGAAGAAGAAGAAATTACATGAACTGGAGGATGACGATCACCGCAAACTGCTGGAGCTGGCGCTGCGGTTTACGCCCGGTGTTCACAAAATGGCGGCCTTGCCGGAAATCCTGGAAACACTGATCCTGGAGGGTCGGGCCCTGTTCCGGGAAAAAATTTCCGAGGATAACCCGGAAGCATTTACATTCATTCAAATGTCGCAGTATATCTACTCCCAGACGATCTTAAACAATATTTTCTTTGGCAAAACAAAAACCGGCAACCCCTCGGCCCAGGAACAAATCGACCAGAGCATCATCCAGTTGTTAATTGAAGAAGACCTTCTGGAAACCATTATTGAAATCGGAATGCATTACCAGGTCGGCACCAAGGGCGATAAGTTGTCCGGAGGACAACAGCAAAAGCTGGCCATCGCGCGCGTGTTTCTCAAAGCTCCGAAAATTTTAATTATGGACGAAGCGACATCCGCGCTGGACAACAAATCCCAGGCGCGTATCCAGAACCTGTTGGAAACCCGCTGGAAGAAAAAAAGCACGGTGGTTTCAGTGGTCCACCGACTGGATACGATCAAAAACTTTGACAAGGTGGCGGTCATGAAAGCCGGCAAAATTCTCGAAATGGGCACCTATGATGAGCTGATGGCCCGGAAAGGAATGCTGTATGAGCTCGTTGGAAAGAAATAATTCAACACCTTCTAGTGAGTTCCAGGAAAATCTGGAATTATTGCGGCAAATCTATTTTTTCTCCGGAATACCACTTGAAACCCTTAAGGTTTTCGCTTATCTTTGTACCAGAGAGAATTTCAAGCAGGACGAATATATATTCAGCCAGGACGAAGATGACGGCCAGGCTTTTTATATTATCAACGGCCAGGCCCAGCTTGAGCGCCAAGACAACGGAGAGACAACCGAGGTACGAGAATACAAAACCGGAGATTTCATCGGCGGCCTGACCTTGCTGGGTGAAACCCGGCGCCTGTTTTCGCTAAAATCCGTCACCGAAACAACCTGTCTGGTGTTGAACCGCGCGAAATTTTCTAAAACCCTGGAGCAGTTTCCGAATCTGCTGGCTAAAATATGTAATGCCTTAGCCAAAAGCATCGACCTCTGGGAAGAGCGTTTTCTTGCAAATCGTGCTGATCAGTGCGGTGAATGTATGAGCCAATTGGGTGTTACGCTTATCTAAGCCGGGCAGGATTTAGTTGCAACCCAGAATTCAGAGGAACGAATCGACTCTATGTAGATTGCCCCAATTTCGGAGGTAGGCGTTTATGCCAAAAAAAGAGTATTCATTTGAACTCAAAAGCAGCCTGGCCGAATTGGACAAATTATGCCAGAACCTGGAAACGTTTGGTAAAAAATTCGGGCTTCCCAAAAAGCTTATATTCGAGATCAATCTGGCCTTAGACGAACTGTTCACCAATATTATTTCCTATGGATTTAAAGACAACCAAGAACATATCGTCAAGGTGACCCTTACACCGCAAAATGATGAGCTTTGCCTGTGTATCGAGGATGACGGCAAACCATTTAATCCCATTGATTTTGAGACACCCGATGTCTCCTGCTCTGTTGAGGAATGCAAAATCGGCGGATTGGGAATTCATATCATGAAAAAGTTGATGGATGAAGTATGCTATGAACGATGCGGCGGCAAAAACGTTTTAAATTTGAAAAAAAAGCTCGAAACCGACGAATCTTAAGTTAAACCTTATATTTAAAAATTAACACCTAATTGAGCATTTTTATCTCAATTAGGGCTATACTTTTTGATTACGGATAAAACCCACCAACCGGGAGGACGGTAAATGGAAATCATTGAGGAAAAACAAAGCGGCATCAATATCTTTAAGCTAAACGGTCGCCTCGATTCAAACACCTCGCAGGGATTCGAGCAAAAGCTCTTTCAGGCGATATCAGACGGGTCGAAAAGCTTGGTTGTTGACTTTAAGGATCTTGACTATATATCAAGTGCCGGTTTACGCGTGATTTTGAAAGCCACCAAAGCCATCAAACGCGAAGATGGCCGAATCATGCTTTGCTCCATGCAGGACTATGTCAAAGAAGTCTTCGAAATTGCAGGATTTGATTCTTTTCTGCCGATCGTTGCAACCATGGATGACGCCCTTAAGTCTTTCTAAACTCACTGCAGGCCGAGCAGACCGCGTTGTCCCAGTTCCCGGATGAAACGAGTCACGGAAACCTCGGCCTCCCTGTTTTCTAAACGATGGGTCTCCGCAAAAATTTGAATAATTTGACGTACTGAGCGACTGCCGTCTACCAGGTCCCATACCGATGTTCCCAGAGCATCGAGTTGAAGCTTTTTTATTTGTTGTACCAGGTCCTGTGATCTTCCCAGACGCTTGGCCACGGCGGCAATCAGCGGCCGCACGGTCAACGGATATTCAAGGACAACCTCGCCTGTTTCCAACCGGGTTTCGGAGATGTGCCGGCTTTTGACCGGTTTATAGGCCAGGGCCTTCGCCCGGGACATATGGCCTGCCACGGGATTTTTTCTAAAGACTTTCATATTTTTCGCAAATTTGATTCAACAGGTGAATATCAAGAGGACCTTTGCCTTCGGCCCGGACACCGAGTATACGGTTTTGCTTTTCCAGACACCACATGCGAAACCAATAAAATGATGGTTTTAATTTAAATCGACAAATCTTTCGCCGCCAGCCGCTGCCGGGCGATATGCTCCACTCAACTGCTTCGCAATCGTTAATGGCCGTCGGCTGCGGTTGCCCTTCAGCAAATTCAGGAATCGTTCGAGAAAATGCATGCAGATCCCGCCCGTCCAAAAGAGCGGCTGCCGGTGCCCAGCGGTGTAAGTGGATGTTGTGCCTGCCGGCTATAAACTCAAGCTCAAATTTGCCGGCTTCAAACCGGAAATGCACCAGCTGCAAGGATTGCGGCAGAGTTGCCCTGATATCAAAAATGGACCACAGAAGCCAACCATCTCGGCTATGATCGCGAAATGACTTTAGAACCGCCAGGAATACCTTTTCGCGTTCAACCGAGCTGTCCCCAAAGAATTGTATCAGGGTTGCGGTGCGGCAGACAGCGCAAAACAAAATGGCCCCCCGACCGCTGGCCACCGGGCTCTGCCATAAAAATCCGCCGGCCTTAAAATCCGCTAAGGCCTTTTCCCAGTGCGGCGGCAGGATCCATTCAGCAACACTGATTTTATTCCGTCTGGATTGCAGCGCGGCAAGTCGCTTCAGGTGGGTTCTGTGGGAAAAAGCCCCTTTCACAGCTCCCCATTTTATCTCCATCACCGGCACGGCTTCATCTTCGAATATCAGATGGCGGGCGCCGATCTGCCCCACTTCCCAGTCGGCGGGTATTTTAAATCGGATACCGTTCCAGGCGAGTTGTTTCCAGTTTTCAGTCAAGGCTTAAAGTCGCATAAGCAATAAATTGATGGTGTTGATACCAATGTCTGAGAAATGGAGCCATGGAGTAATGCAAGGTTGAGGGTGAGGGGCCGATTCCTTTCCAACACTCCAATAATCCATCACTCCAGAACTCCAGTGAGATTATTGCGGTACATACAAATTCCAGCCGGACAATCCGGGGGTCATGACCTTCCAGTCACGATGCCGCAGTTTTTGCCGTTGATCGAGCGCTTTTACTTTGTAGCACTTTAAATCTTCGTCGATCAGACCGCGATTGGTCAGCTTGATGGAATTTCCAGTTTTTTCTTCCGTATCCATCGAATTGTACTGCAGGGTCATGGTAATGCGATGGTTGTTCTTGTCGATGAAAGACCATTTCCAGCTGAGGACAATGTGAAACGGGTCTCCCCGGTATTCATCGGGTTCACCGAATTTCTTTTTAATCCGTTTAAGAAGCTCTTTATAAAATTTTTTGCTGGAATCTTTGTACTTCAGTTTGATCCTGACAATGTTTCCCGGTGCCGTACAGGTAGCATAGGCAATCAATCCGCTTTTTATGCCTTTCGTCGATTTTATCTCCACCTCTTCGATGTTTTCCATATGCCGGATCGGCAAGGCGGTTTCCATAATGACATAATCTTTGAATTCGGCAATATTGTGGTTCAGAATGAATACACCGATTTGTTGGGGAGCTTCGCCGGCCAGGCAAATACCGGCGATCCATAGAAATGCCAGGTTTGTAAAGAAAAATAGTTTCTTTTTCATGTGACCCCCCTTTTTGGAATGACGAATGACGATTGATCCGCCGCAGGCGGAAAGAATAAAGGAATTCTATCCATCGCAATCCTCTGAATTGAGCATACTGTGCAAATAGAATATAAACAGAATATCAGGAGCAAGCAAGCCTTGATTGGAATGACGATTGACGAATGAAGAGTAGAGGATAAGATATATATAAATTAATTTCCATCTTTTAAATCATTAATGCATAACCATCATAATTATAAAATCGAAAGGATTCCTTAATTCGACATTCGACATTCGTCAATCGTCATTCCAAAAGGTCATTCGTCATTCCTTAATATGCCAACCGCCCGAGAGATTTCAATATGAGGGTGACCCCCATGGCGAACATACCGGTCAGCCCCATACCGCAGGAAAAACCGGCTAAAAGCACCGGTGCATATTGCCGCCACATGGCGCCGTATCTTTTCAGGAAAAAATAACGCCCCAGCAAGGCCCCGACGACTTCCAGGATTAAGCCGTGCGGCGTGCTCTGACCCAGTCCGCGGACCATTCCATAGACCAGCATAATGGGCAGGCCAAAAAGGGTTAAAATCCCATAGGTAACAACACCCAGGCCGACACCGCCAAGCACATAAATCCAGTTTAGCGCCTGATAGAACAGGGAATTGCCCTCCAGAGTCGATGTTTGCATCAACAGGGTATTCAAAGCCTGCAAATGCCATAGTTCCTGGGCATAGGGATAGGCACTGGAGGGAATAGGCGCCAGGCGCCAGATGAACTGGGAAAAAATCAAACTGGCGACCATCACAATCGGAAAGACCACAATTTCAGATTTTATTATTCCGCGAATGCTGGTGCCGGTCAATTCGATTTCGCGGAACTTTACCGTCGCCTCACCGTAATTATGAATCGGTATGGGCGCATACCATATCTCAATCCCCTGATAGCCGAAATACTTGGCTCCGGCAATAAAACTGGCTTCTCTAATCAGCGGCAGACTGACAAACTGACCGGCGATCCCTTCCATGCGGGCCGTAATATACGATACAATCGGCGTATAAATAAAACCATAGGCCAGAAAAAAAGCCACCGGAAAATTGGGAACCAGCCATACGCAAAGCAAGACATATGACGTCGTCGAAAAAACATAGATGCCGACGGCAATCCAAAAATTAAAGTCCCCCCGTCCCGGTGGGGGTCGAAACAGATCTTTAAGGCTACCCCGCGGGCCGGCACCCGACTTGCTGAAAGATCGGAGCACATGCCAGACACCGATTAACGCAATGGCCAGGCCCAGTCCGATACCAAAACTCAGGTAAAAGTCAAAATTGTTGGCGAAAATGGTATCGACGGTTCTCATTCCCAGATGCCATCGATTTAAAATGCCGTGATGGTACAAAATCGGGTTGGCCACAATGGTGATGATCAGTCCCACCAGGCCGCCGATAACGGCCCAAAACGGCAGGACCATTCCAATGAAGACAAGTCCCAGATCAAACTGAATCCCGGTGGCCACAGCAGGCAGTATTTCTTCGGTATGGCCCGTCAGCTCCACCCAGGGAATGGGTATCAGTCGAATCGGTTCCATCAGGAACAAGCCGGAGACAGTGGGCAATAAAACATATATCCCACCAAAGAGAAGACCGATAACGCCTCCGATGGAAAAAATGCGCCATTTCCAGCTTTTGGCTTTTTCTTCCGTTGATTCGGCCAGTGCCATGGTTCCCAGAGCTGCCACCGGTGCCATCGGAAAGGGGAGCTTTTCCACGTCGGAAGTAATACGAAAAAATACATACCCCAAGCCAAACTGATCAATACGCTGAATAATCTGGGTTCCGATCAGCAGAAGAATGGGTATGAGCCAGTCCCGGTGAAAAAAAGTTCGCTCCAGCAGGGAAGCTGAATCCGGCGGAGGTGCGACCCAGGTGGGGATGAATTCGGTTAATCCCAGCATCCGGGCGGCATCAGACTGCACGAGATACTGGCTCCACAATAGACCCTGAAACGGGGTTGCCAGGGCGGCGCCAGCCATATAATACAGCAGGAAAATTTCCTGCTGCTTCAATTCACTGTATGAACGCTTCGCGAGCTCGGCAAACAGGATAATGGTCACCCAGCGTGCGGCAGGCCCGATCCCGGAGCCGATAACCAGCTGAAGATACATACTTCCGGGCATCATGAGAAAGCCGATAAAAACCGCTCCCACAAATGTCTTCCAGTCAAATCCTTCCTCAAAATGATCCGGCGTCTTCAGAAGATCTCTATATTCCTGGAGTTCTTTGTCTTCGTACATACACGTATTCCAAATACCGTTTTTTCAGCTCACTTATATGCTGAGTAACAAAAACATATGCAACATGCATCACGCATGGGGCATGGGGCATGGCGCATGGGGCATGGCGCATGGGGCATGGCGAAACTGCTCTCCCTATCTTTACCCTTTGTCCTATGCCCTCTGCCCTCTGCCCTATGCTCTATGCGCTTTGCCCTATGCCCTATGCCCTCTGCGCTTTGCGCGCTAGTTGGGCAGCACCAGATAACTCGAATAGCTGAACAGTCCGTAAATGGCCCAGGAACCGGCCATGAGAAAATCTCCGATAATCAAGCCGATAAAAAAATTGCGCATCTTTTTAAATAACCTCACCCCACCATAACGCATGCACAGCGCATTGCAAAGCCACCCGATAAAAAAGCTGAACCACAGGATTCTCATGCCGGAGCTGTAGGCCGTCAAATAGCCGATGGGGTGTATCGGCCACCAGTAAAACCGGTGGTAACAAACCACCAGGGCCAGCATCACTATGGCGCCGGTCAGGGTGAATATCGTAATCCATTGGCTCGGTTCAGCCGGAGATTCGATCAGGCTGTAAACATCGTCGTAAACGGCAACCGTTGTCCGGGTGGCCCAATCCAATCCAAGCTCACGCAGACCGAATTTGTAGCCAAGCGCCAGCATGGCCAGAAAAGACACAACGACCCCCGCAATCAGAGTCAACAGGATAACAATAAATATCCGGCGATTATTCGCTGTCTTGTCCGTAACCTTGCGGGTGTGCAACAGGGACGGCATAAGCGATTCCCGCAAATCAACAAAGAGTAATTTTTGAACGACACCGGCGACCACCAGGCCCACACCGGAAAAAAATCGGGTGCCGAAAAATGCAATGACACCGTCAAGCGGCGCTGCGGTTAAGGTAAAATAAGCAAGTCCACCCTGGCAAATCACCCGGGTGGCCACCAGGGTAAACAGGAGAAAAAAACCAACCACCAGAAAAGAAAATAAAAATGGCAGACCGAAATAATGACACCAGAGTACAATTGCCAATCCACCGCCGACGGCTCCCCAGAATGCCAGTCGGGTGGATAGCCACTCCTGCTCTATTTCACTTTCTTTCTTAAAACCAAAGCCTTTTTGCAGTATATCCAGAAAATGAAACCGGGCCAGCCAGGCCAAAAATACAAAAAAAACCAGGTAGGCGCCGACCATCTGCATTTCTTCGGGTCGGGATATGGTTGGGCCGAAGGTCACGCCCAGAGCGGCCGCCGGAATATTTAAGCCGAAAAAATACAACAGTCCGATGAGCAGCGCTCCGGCAATATAGAACAACCAAAAAGAAAATGATATCTGCTTGGAAGTCAGAAAAGCAAATCCTATGAAGGCCGGATAAATATAAATTTTTAGTTTATAAAAGCCTGAAAAAAGACCGTGTTTCGGAAAAAATTTACCGGCCAGAATCAAGGTAGGAATCGACGGAATGGATGGATTATAAAAATTAAGCCCGTTCATCAGGTGCAGACAAACCGGGATAAATATTCCGGCCAACAGAAATCGATTCGCAAAAAAACGACCCAGTTCGTTATTATCAAGGGCTTCCTGCATTAACAGGGGGACTCGCAGCAACGGAAAATTCATGCGTTCGTTGTAAAGCCCCTGTTTGCTTAAAAGGCTGACCACGCAAGCAATCACGATATAACACAGCAGTACAAATCCCGCCCAGCCGAGCAAGGGTACCAGCCACGCGTCCCAGGGGATATTGCCTAAAACCTCCAGCCAACCCATCTGTCGGCCCCCGGTCAACCCATTGTAAAGCTCGACAATGGCTTCCTGACTCTGGGGATACCAGCTTTGAGGCAAAAGTGGGTGAAGAACTTCCTGCCAGCGGTTTTCAACTGTAGCGAAGTGATAGGGGGCGGTTATATTAATAAAAAATGTACGTGCCAAACCGGTCCAGGCGATCCCGGAAAGCAATACCATCAGTGACCAGCACACCAACAGCTCTTTTCCGGTCAGCAGATTGCGGCCTTTGAATATCGACCGAATAACAGCGGTAAATATCATCAGCCACATAAAAAAATAAAAAGGTGCCAGGGGAAAATGGCCCCCGCCCAGAGGCGTTCCCTGCCGGTAGGCGTTATTAAAAGGGGTGATGAGACATATCGCCAGGGCAAGACCGGACCCCAGCAAGATGGCGCGAAGACGGATTCGGCTGCCGGAGGCCGATTTATCAACTTTTGGTTTCGATTCGTCGTTCATAGAGTTCTGTTGGTCTTCAGTATCCATATTCTTTTTCCGCTTTGGAAATCAACTCCTCATAACTCACTTTCGTCGGGTCATCAAAAGAGCGCCATATCAGCAATTGCTTACGAATCACATGCAAAAAGGTCTTGTTGATTCGGTGCCAGGCATTGGCTTCTCCGGATTCACGATTTAATTTAATCGTTATTTCGAGAAAACCCGGCTCATCAGCCGCTGGCCTGAATTGCAGCTCCACTTGCTGCATGATTCCGAAATCAAAGGGAGCCAACCAGACACGGGATTTAATCTGGAGGCACTGATCATATTCACATTCGCCTTCCGGACAATCGTAAGGGGTCTTGGACATGCCGGGCTGGCTATCGCAGACAAACCCGAACTCAATGTTGGCAGTGGAAAACATGCCATGGGTGATGTCCCTGTGCCCCTCAAAGTATTCATATAAAAAGCCGCCGATGCTGCGATGCTCCCTGTAGGTCATCAGAAAAGGCAATGTTATTTCAAGTTCATTGCCGATGGCCGGCGGGAGTGTCCAGGAGCGGTTCACATCCGGCATCGCGATTTCACCTGCCACCTTTGAAGGATAAATTACCGAGATCAGCACCACCGCAATTACCAAAATCATGGCCGCGACGCCTGACAGGGATGAATAATTCACGGTTATCCCTGCCCACAGGGATGTCTCGGCAAAGAGCTTGGCGGTGATCTGGGCCAGCAGATAACCGAACACCACGCTTAGTACGGCAAAGGCCATGGCTTCGGCAATGAAAAGAAAAGATACATGGGAGGGCGCCAGTCCTACGGAAGTATAGATCCCTATTTCGCGCTTGCGTTCATACACACTGCCGATCATGGTGTTTAAGACAATAAAAATCGAAATAATCAATGGAATAATAATATTGGGGACCCCGCTGTAGCTCATACTGTCACTGGCATGGTACAGGTAGGTGCCGTCGGACTCTCCACTGAACAGAGACAATCCAAAACGGTCGATCAAATTCCGGGCGGCGGCTTGCATGGCGGCGGGGTTGTCGGGATGGATGGCCACTCCCTTTAAATGTCCCCCGGCCGCCAATAAAAAGCGGTACGGCACGATGATGGACAAATCCCCGTCAATATGCCGATAGCGGCTTTGAAATTCCCGCACATCATCACCGGATTCCATTGCTTCTTCTTCTACTTCGGTCAGCTCGGATGACATTTCCCGGGGAAATATTACCGGAGTCAATGGTTCTCCGTCTAAATCACGGCGTTCCCGCAATTTTTTACCGGAGAAAATACCGACGACCTCAAACGGCATCCCCCACAGGGATACGCCATGGTTTTGCAGCTGGTCGAAATCAAGCTTTAGTTGATCAACCATTCGCTGGGGTAAAAGCACCGATTGTTGTTCGTCTGCCCGCAGCCAGCGTCCGGCCACGAGAATTTCATCAAGCCCTGAAACCCTGGGTTCATCAGCTGAAAGCCCCACCATTCCCTGAGCTTCAAAGACCCGGTCCTTGAAATGAACCGGAATTCGCGTAGAACGCGTTCGGTCTTCGTCTTCCAACCACACCCGGGGTGCGGCAATGGCCTGGCCGCCAAAGGAATTCTCTATTCTGCCGAAGGCTTCCGGTGGTAAACTTCTCCAGTTTACATTTTTTAACAGAAACCCCTGGTAGGGGGCCTTACTATCGTACAAAACGCGAGCATGCCGGCGCATGGATTTGGCCGAGGTAAAGCTCATAATGGTAAACGTCAGTATGATCAGCGTGGCACAGGTCAACGCGGTGCGCAAACGGCGACGTCTGAGATTACTGACGCCCAGCAGAAAAGCAGCCACAAACGCTTTCCAACGGCCAATCTCACCGGATTGAACCAGCTGGGCATGGGTCTGAAGCCCGGCCATTTCTTCTTCAAAGCGCAAGAAAAGGATCAGCGTAACAACCAGGGAAAGCCCCATTATAAAAAATGCTAAAATTACAACCATGGGACTATAGGCCAACCGGAATGCCGGATGGACATTATAAATGATGGCGATCAGCAACATCAAAATGCCGCTGAAAGCAATGATACGTTTATAAATATTGGAGTAGGAAAACAGCAGGCGTTCCAAACAGAATGCAAAGGGCACAAACAGGGCGATGTAAAACAGCACCCCGTAGAGAACATCTTTCTGGGTTTTCTCCACATCATCGTAAACCCTGCTGGCCAACGCCCACGAACGCGCAGTGGCCTCAAAAAATTGATCGTACTGAAGGGTGTCCAAAGAGGTTTTGGCCAGGTCCAACTGCTTCAGGCCCGCCTGCTGAAGATTACGAAGGCGTTCGTTGAAAATACCCCGTTTCTCTAAGTTGGTCATGCGAGGCGTCAACAGCGTCCACATGTCCCGGGCAACGTTGAATCCGGTCCGGTATAAAAGCGGCCATTTATCCACCAGGTAACCATCACCCTGCGGATTGTCCTCACTGGCATTGAGCAAAATCATTTTTTTGCGCAATACGCTGTCGGACATGGTCAATTTCAATGGTGTGCCGTCTTCCAAGAATATGGTCGTGATGGTAGATGCATTGCGGTAATATGAGATCCAGGTGTCGAGGCGGCTGTAAAAATAGCGCAGCGGATCGGCTTCGCGCCGGCCATCGATGATGTTGCCTTTATGAAGATAGCGAAATGTACGCGGCTCAAGGAGGTTGAACAGGGTGATTCCCCTGCTGGCGAACATAATGAGATCGGTCTCCATATGGCGACGAAACATCTTCACCCGATAGGATTGTTTGCCTGTTTGTTTTTTATCGATGGTCCATTTGACGGCACCGGTGGATTCGTCAAATTTATAGCCTTCGAAAATCACCTTGTGAAAACTGTGTTTTTTATCTGCCAGCCCCCGAAGGTGAAACTTGCCCATGTGGTCCACAATCGCATAATGCCGGGCCGGTCCCTGATAACAAAGCAGCACGGACCCCGGCGCCGGCTTATCGGCGAACAACTCGCCGTGACGCAGAAATTTGGCATTACCGTTGATTTCACCAATCCCATTGCGGGGGAAAATACCTTCATTCGTTTGGGGCACGCCGGCAAGATGTTGAATCAACCCCGCCACCACCGCACTTTGCTTGAGGGCGAATTCAAAATTGACGTCTTCAGGCATGTCGCTGGGCGTACCCCAGGCGGCCCGGGCGTCGTTGGTGGTAACGAAGGTTAATCCATGGATTCCCGCCAGAGCGGTAACCTCACCGCCCAAAGGGGGACGGTCCACAAAGTAACTCTGCCAGGAACGACGCTGGCTTGGCCGCAAAGTGTCCTTGTACATTCCCTGGATGCCGAGTGATTTTTCAACCTCCACGGCCCCGCTGCGCAAGACCTCATCCAGCAGGGAATAGGCCGCCGTGCGATTAATCCGGGGTCGAAACGGATACTGCCAGCCATAATTGAATGCGCCGAATCCATCACCGTGACTGGAAAGATGGAGAGATACGGCTACCGCCAGATCGTAGATCTTGGCCTGACCGCGGAACGTTCTAGCACTGCCGAGCAGGTCCGACTGACTTTTGGCATCGCTAAGAATGGCGTTCTGATCATCAATTGCTTGCGGCACCAACCGGGCCAGTATCTGCTGCTCATCAGGCAACAAATCCGTATACTTTGGCATCCAAACCAACCGCCGCAGCAACTGTCTTTCAGCGGCCAATTCGTTGATGACGTCTTGATTCTCTGCGGTGTTCTCCCGCATCCGCATCCGCATCAAACGGCGGGAAACACTATCGGACACCGTTTTTATCCGTTCTTCAAGGGCCTCCCTGACCAGGGTCTGACGTTCTTCAGCGGCCGGATCTTCAGGGTCTGCAGTCTCAAACGTTGCATTTTTCAATGCTTTAATTGTATTGCCGGATTTTTGAATCAGCTTCTTCAGGTTGCGTTTCATTTCGCGCTGGATTTTCGACCGCGTCGTAAAGCTCCAGATCAGCTCGCGCATGCCGGCCAGCGTCTGGGCATGGCCGCTGGTAGCCACCAGAATAACCGTTCGTTGCGGAGGGTTATCTTTCAGATGTTGGGCCAAATACAAAAGCGTGGCCACGCCGGCGGCTTCGTCGGCCCCGGGCGACAATCCGGCCACCCAGGCCGTGCTGTCGTAAAATGCTTCCACCAGCACCGATTGCTCCTGTAACTTGGGATCGGTTCCGGGAACAATACAATAGACATTTTCGGTGATAACGTTTTGCCAATTAATTTGGGATGCCAGGCGGACCTCTTCGGAGACGCGCCCGGCAGGCATTTCTTCAAAGCCGGGGAACAGGACTTGAAGCCGGTCAGACGATATCCAGAATCGCGGAAATTGAATGGGAGAAAGCTCATACTTTTCCTCGAAATGAA
>Ga0209013_10001722_pt1 | contig 20097 bp, 17 predicted proteins | sample Cruoilmetagenom2_FD_187291 | JGI IMG/M metagenome (GOLD analysis project Ga0209013, IMG submission 187291) | Oil polluted marine microbial communities from Coal Oil Point, Santa Barbara, California, USA - Sample 2 (SPAdes) (version 2) | ecosystem: Environmental > Aquatic > Marine > Oil seeps ...
CAACTCTGAATTCGGGATCGCTCCAGTTGTAATGCGTATCCATCCAGATGCATCCGTGTCCTTCGCAATCGGTATCGAATGTCGTGTCGTTACCGATCCGGATTGTTGCATCGTACGCACTCACCTCTTCCAGCGACCCGTCAAACTCGATGTACTGATCAAATGCCTCTGAGACGTAGTCGTCAGTTCTGCGCTGGACATAGCTCTCGTAGTCGCTGTGATGCACTTCAGAGCCCCAATCGGTCTTTTTACCCATCACATGCCCGAAGACCGTTACATCGACGATGTAGTGTGTCATGATGCCGGCGTGCTTCGATGCGTTCACAGAATCACCGCTGCTCAGAAACGACAGCGTATCATTGTAAACAGTCCGTGCCCTCACCGCTGACTTATCATCCATGAGACTGCCGTTCTCATAGAAATAAACGTGGTGTCTGGCTGTGTCGCCGATGCCATCATCCGGATTGGGGTTGTCAGGCAGTTCTGTTCCGTACATGTACCAGTTGAGGTTATCAGCTATGTACTGTTTCTCGTTCGCTGGCAGAAAGTCAAGCGCGTGCTCTGCAATCCAGTCGTGTGTGCCATACTTCACATTGTCCGAATTATCGCTGTAGCCGCCATTTGACCATGCGTTCACAGGGGCGCAGCAGCACGAAATCAGTGCAACTGCGAACGTTACGATTATGCATATATGTTGTTTTGTAGTATACATATTAATCCGATAGCAGTGTTCAAAATAGTTATATACTACGGATCAATGACATTTTGTTGTAGACTAACAAAATAACATGGACGGTTGTGCGAAACTGCGTGACGGCACAAACCAATAAATCATCTGCACACGTATCCCAACCACAATGCCGAAACATCTGATGATCCTTGGAACCGCATCCCATGTGGGAAAGAGTGTACTGGTCGCAGCGTTATGCCACATATTCTCAAAATCAGCGTCGGTTGCGCCGTTTAAGGCTCAGAACATGAGCCTGAACTCATGGATCACAGAGGACGGCGGTGAGATCGGGATTGCGCAGGCGATACAGGCGTGGGCGGCTGGAATTGAGCCGACTGTGGATATGAACCCGGTTTTACTGAAGCCAAAAGGCGATCATACATCGCAGGTGATAATACTTGGCAGACCCGCGTATGACCGGGAAGCAGGAGATTATTACGAGTCAATCGACGAGATATCCGGCGTCGTGGACGATGCGATTGCGCGGCTCGAAGAGACGTACGATCTCATCATAATCGAGGGCGCGGGGGGTGCAGCCGAGATCAATCTCTACGACCGGGACATCGTGAACATCGGATGCGCCAGATCGGTCAAACCTGCGATCATACTGGTCGGGGACATCGAACGTGGCGGCGTATTCGCAAGCCTGTACGGAACAATGGCGCTGCTCCCCGACGACGTAAGAGCGCTCGTGAATGGATTCATCATCAACAAGTTTCGCGGCGATTATAGCATTTTAGAGCCGGGGGTCCGCAAGCTCGAGGATCTCACCGGGCTGCCTGTCTTTGGGGTCGTTCCTTATGCTGATATCGCAATTCCATCCGAGGATTCGGTCTCAATCTCGGACAAGAAGACGGCTCAGCATCCAATCGATATTGCGGTCATACGCCTCTCGCGCATCTCGAATTTTACAGACTTTGAGCCGCTCGAAGCATTCGCAAACGTGCGATACGTCCCGCTCGGTTCAGACCTCGGAGACCCTGACGTAATCATCATCCCCGGAACGAAGAATACGACTGCGGACCTTCGGGAGATGAGAGCACACGGAATGGACCGGCGGATAATCGAGATTGCAAGAGAAGGGGCAGTTCCGGTCATAGGGATCTGCGGCGGATACCAGATGCTCGGCAGAACGATTCTGGACTGTGGATTTGAGGATAGCGCAACCGAGGTCTTTGGCATGGGGCTGCTCGATGTTGCGACACGATTCGAGAGCTACGAGAAACAGACGCGTCAGGTGGTGAAGCAGGTGACTGCGGGCGGACCGATCCTCGGAAGCATCATCGGCGAGACCGTGTCCGGTTACGAGATACATACCGGCGAGACCGTGTCATCCAGCCCGGTCTTTGAGGACGATGGCTGTATCAGCGAGTCCGGGCTTGTGTTCGGGACGTATCTGCATGGCGTCTTCGAGAACGAGAATGTGAGAAGGGCGTTGTTCGAGTATATATATGCCAGAAAAGGAATTTCGCTGCAGGATGTCTCATTTGGTGTCATGAGTCGGGAGGATGGGATCAGGGAGTTCGCAGAGGTTGTTGAGGGGTGCGTCGATGTGTCCACGATCCGGAAGCTGATTGAGTAGGGATGTCAGCGCGTTCCGATACCGATCCGACATTTTTCCCCCTCTCATTCTCAGGCGCTCCGATGACTGGGCTTACTCTGGCGATCGGAATTGCCGCGGCAATCTACCGGGGCTACCGCAGGCAGGGCTGAGTTTCCCAATTCTCTCTTATGGCTTGCCAGAAAATAACCTGTTAAAGTTCGTGACATTCACCCATTCATGGAATTCGTGATAAAATCGACAGAAGAGCTCACTAATGACACGTTTGAACGAATCGCACGAATGTCATGGATGTGGAGTACCATCAGATAACTTTGCTATTACGTACTCAATATTGTGTGGATATCTGCATATACAACCACGAGATTCCACGAGATTAACACAGAAATCTTGTGGAACTCTGTGTGATCTTGTGGTTCCTACCACGAGTTATTGAACATGTGCTTTTGCTACTTTGTTGTTTGGTGAGCACTCATTTACGCGGATGTGTCCGGCATCATGGTTCACACATCCGCCGCAGATCGCAGCATTGACGGCACCCGGTCGTCTGAGCCCGGGGTGGCAACCATCTAATAGGATGGATGCCAATCTATAATCCATGCCAAAGTTTCTCCCGCTCGTAATCGACCTTCAGAACCGGACTGTGGTGATCATCGGCGGCGGCTCGGTTGGCGAACGCAAAGCCGAGTTGTTTGGTAAATACGCGAGAACGGTTGTCGTGAGCTTCAGTTTCACAGAGAAACTCCTGAAATCAAACAAAATCGAGCGTATAAAAACAGATACAAAATTAACCGACAACAAGTTCGCAGATCTGATAAAGGATGCGTTTCTTGTGATACCGGCAACGGATGACCTCGCCTACAACGAACACCTCTCTGATATCGCGAGCCGGTGCGGGGTTATGGTCAATCGGGTGGACGATCTTGGCGATGTCATAATCCCCTCGGTAATCACCCGCGGCGATCTCACAATCGGAATCTCCACGCTTGCCCACAGTCCCGCACTCTCCAAATACGCAAGAGAGCAGATCGAGGAGGTGATCACTCCGGAATATGCGGAAATGGCGATATTGCAGGACGAAATACGCGAAGATCTGAAGAATAGAGTCTCCCACCAAAAAACGAGGCAACAGATCTTGCGAGCGATTTTGGATGATGAAACCGTATGGGCGAATCTCAAAACGTCGTACACGAAAGCATATAAGCAGGCAGCAACACATTATTACGAGGTGCTATAATGGATCTTTTCGGAATCGATCTGATAATATGGGCTGGAATTGCGGCGATGTCGATCGTGTCGCTCATGGCTATCTGGAAGATCGCCAGATGGAAGGGCGAACTTGACCTGTGGAAGCGAGAGGTCAATGAATGGCGAAACAGCGTCACAACGGACGGTGTTGGGGGGATGGAGTCAATAGGCATGCAAGACCTGCAGGTTCATTCGGATAATCCGGATCATCTTGCCGGACCGCGCATCTCATTCTTTGAAGAAGAGACCGAACATGCGAAACCGGGAATACAAGAGGATGTGGGAGAAGGGGAGATGCCAGTACCGGAAATACCCGATTCCTCAACCGAGATTGCGCTTCTGTATGCTCTGACCGGGCGAGAGGAAGAAGCATGCAGAGTCGCTGGAATCGAGAACAACAAGGCTGCGATCCATCATGATCTTGGAAATATACTGTATCGCTCAAAACAGTTCGATGAAGCGGAAAGAGAGTACAGAGAAGCGATAAACTATGAACCCGGCTTTGCAAAAGCTCGCGCCAACCTTGGTTTCTTGCTCCGGAAGCTGGAGCGGCACGACGAAGCCACTAATGAATTCAGAGCCGCACTGGAGTCAAAAGAACAGCTTCCGGACGGGGGAGAACGGATCTTGCAGATATTAAATGATCCGGATGCTTCTTAACAAAATCACATATATTCCTGCAGTTTCTGCTCGATATGTGGTTTCGGAAGCGCGCCAATGATCTGCCCTACCATTCCACCGTCTCTAAATACCATCATGGTCGGTATCGCGCTGATCTGATATTGCATAGCGGTATTCATGTTTTCGTCGATGTTCAGTTTGGCAAAGGTTATTCTGCCCGAATATTCCTTTGCAAGCTGCTCGACTATCGGTGCAATCATCTTGCAGGGTCCGCACCATTCAGCCCAGCAGTCTACCACAACAAACGGGTGTGTCGCCACAGTCTCTGCAAGATTCGTATCGTTCAGTACCAGTACTTCACCAGATGTCATAGTTTGTAATCTCTCCATTTTTTTCTGTCGGATCGCTTCAAGTTCATCCATGATTCAGCATTCGAGACTGATTGCATAAAATCCTTTGCATCAGTTTATCAGCGGGCTTCGATCTTCTCCTCGATCTCCGCACGAAGCTTTGCGAGATTTCGCTCATTGAGATCGATCACTCGTTTGATGCTGTTCATCGTGTTCTTTGCAGATTCGTCTCGTTTGAGCCGTTTCTTCGTGTAGATCTGCACCAGCGAGGTGTACATTCGTTTATACCCTTCGGTCTGCTGGTTGACATGTATGTACTTATCGATCAAACCCTGCTCGATGCCGGCATCCGTTGCAGCGGAGACGAAGTCTTCAAGCTGTTTTGAAGCCGACACGATATCCTCTATTACCGAGATCAAACCTTCATTTGTGATTGGTTTGACTAGATACTCGGTTAAATACGGCGCTTTTTTCTGCGCAACCTCTGCCGTCAGTTGTTTTGCCGTAATGATGACCACAGGAATCGATTTCAACTGGGCATTCTGACGTATCCGGCTCAGAACCTCCCAGCCGTCGATATCCGGCATGACAAGGTCCAGCAGAATCAGATCGGGCTTGCCCTCCTGCAGTTTTTCGAGGCATTCGTTACCACTGTACGCGGTTATTACGCCGTAATCATGACTGCCAAGCATCAGTGAAAGCAAGTCCACGATATCCGGCTCGTCATCCACAATCATAACTTTCATGATGAATCATCCACCTTGTACACCCACCGCCGCCGTATGTGACAGTAATATAAAGGTTAGGCATTGCTTGTACTTAACTCTGTTGTCTGCATACGCCTTTATAACCGTCGAAGCCCGATATGGTATCGATGGTACTTGACAGACTCGGAGACTCGCTTCAGGGTGCAATTAAGAAGATCGCAGACGCGGGGCGTATCGATAAACATGCAGTGGATGCGATGGTGAAGGATATTCAGCGTGCGCTTCTGCAATCGGATGTCAATGTGAAGCAGGTGATGGAGCTATCGAACCAGATTCGCAAGAGGGCGCTGGACGAGAAACCACCTGCGGGCACGGGCGCAAGGGAGCATGTGATCAGGATTGTGTATGACGAGCTCGTGCACCTCATCGGCAAGGATATGCCGCAGATGCTCACAAAGCAGACGATTATGATGGTCGGTCTTCAGGGCAGCGGAAAGACCACGACCGCGGCGAAACTGGCACGGTACTTCCAGCGGAAGGGGCTGAAACCCGCTGTGATCTGTGCGGATACGGACCGTCCGGGTGCGTATGATCAGTTGAAGATGTCGTGCGACCGTCTGAACGTTGCATTCTATGGGGAACGCACCGATGATCCTATTGGAATTACGGAGAGGGGACTATACGAACTGAAGTCGTACGATGTGAAGATCATCGACACCGCGGGAAGGCATTCGCTTGAGCGTGATCTGATCGAACAGATGGAGCGGATCAACGCGATCGCAAAGCCGGATCAGAAGTTGCTTGTACTGGATGCAGCGATCGGGCAGCAGGCAAGGGACCAGGCGCGTGCGTTCCATGAATCGATCGGAATAACCGGCGTGATCATAACAAAGCTCGATGGCACAGCAAAAGGGGGCGGTGCGCTCTCTGCAGTCTCTGAGACGCAGGCGCCAATAGCATTCATCGGTGTTGGCGAGGGTCTCGATGACCTGGAGAAGTTCGAGACCGACAGGTTCATCTCGAAGCTTCTTGGCATGGGTGACATCAAGACGCTGGTCGAACGTGCTGAGGAAGCGTTCACCGAGGAGATCGACATCGAGAAGATGATGCAGGGCAAGTTCACGCTCAAGGATATGTATCAGCAACTCGAGGCGATGAACAAGATGGGGCCCCTTAAACAGGTGATGCAGATGCTCCCCTTGGGTAGCATGAAGATACCGGATGAGATGTATAATGAGACCTCCGGCAAGATGGACCGATACAAAGTCATCATGGACTCGATGACCGAAACAGAACTCACCGATCCGAAGATCATTGATTCCTCGCGCACCAGAAGGATCGCACGCGGCTCAGGCTCGCCTGTTGAGGATGTGCGGGAGCTTTTGAAGTACTACCGGATGATGCAGAAGGCGATGAAGGGCTTGCGTGGCGGCAGGTTCAATATGCAGAAGATGATGAAGAAGCTGGGGATGTGAGTTCATATCCCCGAAATCGTAACTATACCCAACAGTATCATGCGACCTCGCTGTACCGGCACTGCTTGACCCTGAACGAAATATGAGCTGAACAGTAATTTAACCGCAGAGTGTGCGGAGGATGTTGCAGCTCTTGCGTTCCTCAGCGCCCATCAGCGGTTATTTTTCTCGCCAGAAAGCATAGACTCGCAATCGGGAGACCAATTAACATACCTGAGTAGTTACCCGGAATCTTCATATACCTCAAGTGATCAAATGTTGATTACTGTTGCGTGATTGATTGCCAGCACAATTTTTTTCTCTGACATATAAAAGTTTATGATCCTGGGGACAATTTTTCCTGACATAAAAAAAAGTTCTTGCGATTAGAAATATATACTGTGGACGTGTAGGGATGTACGGCACCACGCCCCATACATACAAAGGTGATCACATGAAACAGGTTCCAACCGGCATACCCGGACTGGATCAGATTCTGGACTCTGGATTCACGCGTCCGTCCACTGTATTGATCGCTGGCACAGCCGGCACAGGCAAGACAACATTTGCGATCCAGTCGCTCTTTGATGCAGCAAAAAATGGTGAGACATGCCTCTATTTCTCGGCGATATCAGAGCCAATCGCAATGCTCAGCGGATATATGTCAAACTTCAGATTCTATGACCAATCGTTGTACGAGGAAGAGAATCTCATCTACTTCGATCTGAGTCATGAGATTATGAAGAACAAGACGTATGATCTGCTGGACCTAATCGAGGAGAATGTCGAGGCGATCCAGCCGGATCGCATCGCAATTGACCCGATCACAACGATGGACTTGCCGCTTAACGAAAGTGACCGCAGGCAGTTTTATTTTGATCTTTTCGTAGGAATGAAGGGTTGGAATTCCCTTGTGCTGGTCACAGGCGAGTTCACTGACACGAGTCTCCCAACAAGCCCGATCAGCTATGTTGCGGATGCAATTATCTACTTATCAAATGAACCGAGGAGAGGGCGCCGCGTCCGGTATCTCGACGTCTTAAAGATGCGTGGACAGGACTATGCGAGCGGCAAGCACGTGTACCGAATAACAGAGAATGGTATCATCACATATCCAAGCCCTGTGACCGCGGTCGGCGGGAACGGTGTTGCTGCGCGCAGGCGGGTGAGTACAGGTATCACAGGGCTTGACCAGATGTTGCATAACGGGCTCATCCACGGAACAACCACACTCATCACAGGTCCAAGCGGAACCGGCAAAACCACGGCATGCATGCAGTTCATCCTCGATGGTGCGCGCAGCCACGAACCCGGATTGATCGTCTCGTTTGAGGAGAGTGAAGCGGAACTGCGCAGAAACGCGCTCTCGTTCGGATGGGATCTCAAATCTCTCGAGGACGATTCTATGCTCCACATTCTGCATCCGAAAGACGATGAGGTCTACGTCAGCGAGAATCTGCTTCAGATACGCGACCGCGTTGAGGAATTCGATGTGAAGCGAGTCGTGGTCGATTCGATCAACGTTGGATTTGCCGATATCCTGCCTGACGCCAATGATTCCGAGTATGTGTATAAACTATCAAGATATCTCAAATCACAGAATATCACAACAGTTCTCGTCAGCGAAACGAGAGACCTACTTGGTTCAAAGAGAATCGCTGAGAACGATACATCGCATGTCATGGATACTGTTGTCATGCTCAGGTATGTGGAGATTGCATCGGAACTGCGCAGGGCGATCTCGGTTCTAAAGATGCGCGGGAGTGCGCACGATACCGGGATTCACGAGATTGAGATTAATGATGGTGGAATCACTATAAAAACCGATGGAATATCATTCAAGAATTATGAAGGTGTATTCAGTGGAGTGCCGAGATTGACCGGGGAAGAAGCATTTGGTGTAGCGTTCGGTAAGGGGTGAGTGTTGGGATGGTGCATATCGGGAGTGCCATTGAGATGTATTCCTTGATCACAGCGTCCGCCATAACATTGTTTCTATTTGCGATTGGTAGGTTTTACCGGATAAAATTCGAGAGAGAGACCCATTACAGATGGTTTCTGGTGCCTGCGGCGCTGCTTGCAGTGTCTGCGGTGTTACGCGCACTTAATTACGATGGAATCATTCTCGGATGCGCGGGCGCGATACTGCTCCTGGTCCTCACTGTTATGTTGTACGGAACCATGATGGGGGTTGCGAAATGAGTGGAGAGGTCTTATGGGCGGTTGTGGGTATCTCACTGATCTTTGCGCTGTACACGCTTGCACGATTCAGCGAGAAACTCGGATGCGCACTGCACATGAAACCGTACTATATGGTGTACTATGTTGCCTCACTCTTCATCTTCATAGACGTTCAGATCAAGTTGTGGAGTGTGCTGATGCCTGAGGTCACAATCGCAGCTTCGCAATGGTGCAATGCGTTAACCGCGATCGGGATGACGCTTGCTCTGGCGACTACGGTCAAGTACTGGGGGTGGCTTTTGAGGACATCCCGTTGACATGCGGCTCCAATTCAAATTGATTCTCACTCTTGTTGCAATTTCGACCATACCGTTCGGCATCATCGGGTATTACACCTACGATTACTCGACCACATCAATGGAGGGTTATGCTCATGCGCACCTGGACTCGGTTGCGCAGACACGGGCAGACTACATCAATTCGTGGCTTGCGCAGCAAATGGGCGCTGCAAAGGTGATCGCAAGAACAACATCGATTGTCAACGACGTTATGGTGATCACGACCGCTGATCCATCGAGTGAGGAGTACATGGATGCGATAGGCGAGATAGTGAAGTTTGGAAATATTATACGGGATGAATCCGGAACCTTCGATGAGGCATTAATACTAGATTTGAACGGAACCGTGATCGCATCCACTAATGGCGATATTATCGGAGATGATAGATCGTTGCGTGAGTATTATCTGGGGGGGCTGAATCAGACCCACCTGACAAACGTGTACGAATCCCCAACGATCAACAGACCAACGATGCTCGTATCAACACCGCTTATTCAGGATAACAGAACGATCGGCGTTGTCGTTGGTAGGATCAACCTGAGTACGATTCACACGACGGTACGCGATCGCAAGCACCTTGGAGAGACTGGTAAGACCTCCCTGGTTGATTGTGATGGCAGGATCATCAGCAGTTCAACGAGTGAGAATGTGATGGTACTCAATTCTGGCAGGGATTACTGCGAAATCTACAATCGCAACGGAAGGGAGGTCATCGGCGCTCAGGTCCGGATACCTGATCCCGGGTGGTATCTGATCGTTGAGCAGGATCGCGATGAAATGTTGTCCACTCTACACACGTTGCTCGAACGGGCGGCTTTGGTTACGCTCAGCGTTCTTCTGCTGATCAGTATCTCCTCTGTTCTTATCACCAGACAGATCACACAACCGATCAGACGGCTGTATGGGGGCGCAGAGGAGGTTGCGAGGGGTAACTATCTGGTGCAGGTTCCAGTGGTAACAAATGACGAGATCGGTACGCTCACGATGCGGTTCAACAGGATGGTATCCGAACTGGATGAGACGCACAGGAGACTGAAGAATCGAATTAGCATTGTCAATCGTGACCTCGAGAACCAGCGAATAAAACTCGTGAGCGTTCTCCAGAGTATGCCGGACTGCGTCTTCGCAACCGACAACGATTTCGAGATAACCATGTTCAACAGAGCCTGCGAGGAATTCACAGGCATCGCAGCAGAAGACGCCGTCGGGAAGCTCTGCTACGAAGTCTTCCTGACCGACGCGTGCGAGAGGGGATGCCATCTCAGAGAATCGGTCGATGATTGCGCAAACGGCGTCTGCTGGGAGATGTATGCTACCGACCGGAGCGGTCGTAGTGTTCCGATCATGACATGCGGCGCGGCGCTGCGTGACGCAGACGATGTGGTAATCGGCTATGTGGAGGTTTTGAGGGATGTAACCGATCTCAAGAGTGTGACCGACGAACTACGACGAGCGAATGCTGAGTTGAAAAAGCTCGATCAGCTCAAGACAGACTTCATGAACATCGCATCCCATGAACTGCGAACCCCGCTCACGTCGATTCGGGGGTTCACCGAGTTTGTAGCTGATGGGATGCTCGGAGACCTGAATGGGGGGCAAAAAGAGGCTCTTTCAAGAGTTATATCAAACAGTGACCGGTTGCTGCGGTTGATTGCCAACATGCTCGACATATCAAAGATACGTTCAGGGAAACTGGAACTGAAGATCACTGAACTGGACCTATCCCACCTGATCAAAGAGACTGTGACAGAGATGGAACTGCTTGCACAGGCGAAGAACATTTCATGCATAGTGGACATTCCCGATGGCATCGTGGTTGCAGGAGACTATGACCGAATCGAGCAGGTCTTTGCGAATCTGCTCAGCAATGCAATCAAGTTTACATTGGAAGGCGGCAGTGTATCGGTCACTGCAACTGAGCAGGTGGATCGCGATTACGTCATGATACTTGTCAGCGACACGGGACTCGGAATTGCGCCAGATGACCTGGAACACATCTTTGAGGAGTTCTGGCAGGTTGAGAAGGGTAAAGGCACCGGACTTGGTCTCATGATCACGGCAGACATCGTCCGCGAGCACGGCGGCGCGATATGGGCAACGAGCGAGGTTGGCTCTGGCAGCACGTTTTGGGTCAAGCTACCGAGGGGTGGTGCAGGGGTGATGGAGTAGACATACCACCGAAAGTTTAATAATAGTCTGAAATAAAATGTGAAGGTCGGTGAACCACCGAGGGGATTTGTTGCATGACCATAATGACCGCACTCAATAAGGCGTTGTCAGATCTACATCTGATGGCTGCAATCGAGGCAAGTGCGATAGCAAGCCGAAATGGCGTATTGATTGCGCAGAACGCGCCAAAGGATGCGAGCACATTTGCTGCCATGGCGGCAACGATGCTCGGAGCCGCAGAGATCACGGCTGTTGGGCTGGACAAGCAGGTACCTGACCGCATGATCGTGGAATCCAGGCATGGGCGACTGATCGTCATGGGTGCTGGCAGACAGATGCTTCTGGCGACACTGGTTGAACCGGACACGAATCTTGGTATGGTGCTTGTGGAACTCGAGAAAACGATTGAAAGGATCTGTGGTATTGTTTCGTAGGTCGATTGCGCCGAAGGTGGAGATGTTGCGGAAAAATGGTCTCCCAACCATTTCTGAGATGAAAAGAAGATATTAGAGGGATTTTGGAGCTGCTTATTCGTATAGATATGTTGAGCAGGTCTTACACAATATTGTGTGGATATGCGCGTATAAAACCACGAGATTACGCAAGATTGACACAGAAATCTTGTGGAGATGGCTGCGCCGCTGCTTCACAGACTGTGTAATCTTATGGTTCCTACCACAAGTTACCCGGACATATTCGAGAACAGCCTTTTTGATGCTCAACCCCACGGCTCGAGCAGGCATGCCGGACACTGGTCTCTGAGCTCGCAGTCTCCGCACGATCGTGGATATCGGTTGCAGCCAGCACGCCTGAGATATTGCGCAGCGACTTCTGCCTCGCTTCCGCTCGGAATCTCGGTTGGATAATATCCAGACCATGCAACGTCGGTCAGTCCCGCCTCCCTGCATTGCTCGGTCAGATCGTTCATCAGATCCTTGCCGGGTCCGGGATGGTAGTACAATATGAAGTTCGGTCTGAATCCGATCAATCGGTACGGTATCGATGGATCGATCTCTGCGATGAATGCTGCGATCCTTGCGATCTGATGCTCGGTGATGCCCGGTATCACCACCGTTCTGAATACGCGGATACTCCCCCTGGCATCCGTTGCAAGTACGCTCGCATTCCTGAGTACCGGTGTGGATGGTGCGCCTGTAAGCATCCGGTGCACATCATTGTCGTACGCCTTGATCTCATAAGAGATCGATGTCGCGATGTCGATCACCCGTTTCAAGGTCTTTTGCGTGCAGAAACCATTGGTTGCAATCCCTACACCAATATCCGGATATTTTTCTTGGATTATCCGCACCACCTCCTCGATATAGGGTAGATGGATCGTTGGCTCGCCCCCTGTGAAACTGATCTTATCGGTGTCGGGCATCATTCGGGATATCGCTTCTGCTGCCAGTCTGTCCGGCTCTACATAATCCCGGTAAAACCATTGCGCATCAGGGTACTGCGATACCCGGTAAGCATTACAGTAGATGCATCGAAAAGAGCATCCGAGCATGGTAACCGAGTAACTGGCAAGTCTTCTTGAGAGCATTGTATATGCGATCTGCGGTAACTCTGCCCGGCATACGCCACGCTCACCATCGAGTCGATTGACTCCGCACTTCCATTCGCAGAGATTACATCGCGCAAACTCGGATAGATACTGCACGATCCACGATATGGTACCGGGCACTGAAATAGATTGTGGTTATGTGGGTGAATTGTGATTCTTTAATGTTTTTCGAAAACTCGTACTATTCGTCCAAAAATTTTCATTCGTGGGTGTATCGAAATCGGTGGAGCCATTTCGGAAGCGAACGCCAGAGCAATATAACAGCATCCTGTGTGACGAAACATTTATGTATCATGATGCTTACGTGCTTTTAAACATGTTTATAATACTACGTATCGGTGGATGATATCATGAAACATATACTAATAGTAATACTTATACTCTCCCTCGTACCCCTCATAGCGGTAGCGGCAGAGGATGCCTCCGGCGGGCACGAACAGAACGACCATGCCGGCGAGAGCTACGCCGGCGACAATCCGCTCCTCACATACCGACACGGAACCCTCAGAGGGGACCTTATCTACACAATCGGGAACAGCAAATACTCTGGAAGGTTACACCCGAACGCAACATACACTGTTAATCTTCCGATCGAACTCCCGGAAGGGGCGACAGTCGAGTTCGCACGGCTGTATACGTACTGGACATGGAGTTATATCGAGAGCGATGGCACATACCCGGATATGCAGGTCACATTCGGCGGGACTGAGATAACTCCCGATCAAACATTTACAGACCGCAAGGGAGAATCACCCTACGATTATCCGGCTGGAACATACTGCTACGACGTAACTGAGCAGGTTGAATCCGGCGGCGCGTACACGGCAGTCGTTGAAAACGCAGCCGCCGAGTTTAAAAAGTTCTGTACGAACGGAATCGGGATTCTGGTTCTTTATAACGATCCAAACGGAGATGAGATCGAGTACTGGGTCAAAGAAGGGTGCGATACCATCTACGCCAACGAGGAGATCGGCATAACAGCGGAAGAGGCAACTACGGAATTTGTCTTCGAAGGGGACGTCCATCAGGGCGATGTGGCGGATGTGACGCGAGCGATCCTCACAACCGTCGTTGCTTCCGGAGACAAAGGTGAAAACACCCTGACATTCAATGAGGAGACGTATCGCGGTGTGTACGCAGGCGATCCGTATCCGGATCTCACAATCGATGAGCGCGATGTGAGCGCGCATCTGGTAGCCCGCGATAACACAGTACAGATTGGGGATGATGGAGACTTCATGGCTCCGAGCAACGCGTTTCTCGTGGTCTCTTATGGATCGCATCAACCGACATCAGAATCACCATCAGAATCAGAATCACCATCAGAATCGACACCAGGATTCGGGTCACTCCTTACGATTCTCACAATCACCGTATCGATCATTGCACTAAGAAGACTATCATGAACTGGAATATCGTTCGAGAGAATGCATACCATCCTGTCAACGAGATCAGGTACGTACTGGCAGCAATGCTAATACTATCCTCCCTGCCCGTTGCATCCGCACAATACGCATCTGACGGATTCAACCTCGATGCGATCAGGCACGATACTGTCGTAGGAGGCGTTTATGTCGATGGAGGGCACGGGGTGGGCACCTCGCCATACACGGAGGTCTTTAGCGACGTTCCTTCCGATCTTCTCTTCGCATATCTATATGTGGGTGTGAAAGGCGGCACAAAGGAAGCGACCGGCTGGGTTTCGGTGGTATTCAATGAGCACGATCTCGGAACGATATCTCTTGCGGGGGCAAACGACACCAATCCGGAGGTCTACTGCTCCGGAAACGGTGAATACTGGATACATTACGATGTGGCTGAATATGCCACCGGCGACAATGACAACACTGTAACGATCACAACAGGCGGTGAGATCGATGGTAGGGTCAAAGGAACCACGATAGTTGCGGTCTACAGCGATCCTGTTGAGACCGGTAAGGAATACTGGATCTGCGAGGGGAACATAAACCTGAATTACCGGACAGAGCACGACAGTGAGACCGTCTCTTTTGAGAGGATGCTCGGGAGTTCCGATGATCTCAAGTCTGCCACACTCTGGACGGTGTACCTCTCCGGAAACGAGGGTGTGAACGACACGCTCTCATTCAACAGTCATCTAATCGCGGAGGATGCTGCGGATGGCGGGTGCATTGAGGATGGGGTGTACGCGTGGCGGGATCTCTGCTTTGATCTTGACTCATGGGATGTTACCGAGTATATCCGGCAACAGAACAACATGACATACAATCGGAAGATAGACGGATACCTGCAGCCTGTTTCTGCAGTGCTGATCGTGGAATATAAGGAGAATATCCCGGTACCATCTTCCGGGTCAACGGAATCACCACCAGAACCAATACCGGAATCGGCACCAGGGTTTGGATCACTCCTTGCGAGTCTCACGATTCTCGCATCGATCATTGTAGCGAGGAGACTGCCATGAACCGGGATGCAAGATACCTGATAAATAGTGGGAGGGTATAATTATGCATGGGTGGAGCGGAAAACGGATAACAGTATATAAGAAATTATTTTGATTGGTGTGGATCATGAAGAAATTTAGATATATGCTATTGTTCATATTGCTGCTGACCCTTGCCCAGCAGGCGGTAGCGGATTACAAATTTGATGGCACGCCGATCGTTTCTGTTAAGCACGACACCGTTGCCGGTGGGGTGTATGTGGCTGGCGGGCATGGTAATGAGGACGCCAAGAGCGCGCCATACACTGAGAGCTTCGATCTGCCGGGGGACGTTGTCTATGCCCGGCTGTACGTAGGAGTATGGGGCGGAACTCCAGATTATACGGGGACGGTCGAGACCACGATCAATGGAGGGACGCTCGGAACGCTGAACCTTGCAGGTAAAGCGGACAGCAACCCAAATGTAGTATGCACCGGATACGGGGTGTACCTTGTGACCTACGAGGTCACCTCCCATCTCACAAAGGGATCCAACACCGCATCGGTCGTGACTGCCGGCGACATCGATGGTAGGGTTTACGGTATCACGCTTGCCGCGGTCTACGAGAGTGAGGATGATGATGCACCGGAGGTTGAGTACTGGCTAAACGACGGGCACGAGAATCTGAACCTCAAGACGCCGCACGACGAATGCACCACCTCCTTCGCTGCTGCGACATCCGCAAATTCAGATGCCAGCCTTACGGTCGCGTATCTGTGCGGAAATCCCGGCGAGAAGGATTATCTCTACATAAATGAAGGTCAGATCGGTGGTGATGATGTTGCTGACAGTATGGGGGATTCCGCTTACGGTTTCGATATCAAGACTTTTGATGTCTCGGATCACTTTGATTTAGCAGGAAATACCCTGTTATTCAAAAGAGGCGATGAAACTGCGGTTCACCCGTTCGTTTCGGTGCTCACGCTTGCGAACGGCGGCGCACCAACGCCAACACCAACGCCAACGCCGTCGGAAACGAAACCGGATCTGGTAATCACCGAGATCAAAGTGCCCGACCGGGTCTTTGCAGAGGATGACAACATAATCGAGGTCGTTGTGCGAAATCCAACCGATTATGATGTTAAGGATGCGTTCAATATCGAGTTGTCTGTAGGAAGCATCCTCCTCGGATCAGTCCGTATTCCGGATCTCGGCGCGGGCGAGAGCGAGACTGCACAATTCACCTGGAATCCGGACGAGACAATCGAGTACACGTTGCGTGCGATGGTGGATGTCAACGACGCGATCGACGAGGCAGACGAGACAAACAACGAGAAGGTCTCCGTTGTTACGGTGGGCGAGTCGATGGGGTACTATGGCGATGACTCGATTGAGACATTTGAGCATGACACAATCAACGGCAGTGTCGTGTATACTCTCGGAAACGGCAGCTACGCTGACCCGGACAAGTTAAAGAAATTGAGCAGCGATGATGAGTCTGGGTACGTGGTCGGATACAATCTGACGCTATCCTCCAATGCGACCGTCAGAAATGCGCGGCTGTATGTGTACTGGACATGGGGAACAGACGGGTCTGAGGGCAATGATGCCGAGATGAATGTCACCTTCGGCAAGAATGTGGATATCTCGGCAGACAAAAAGTACACCGATAGAAAGGGCTACGATCCGTACAACTATCCAAGCGGCACGTACTGTTACAACGTGACAGATTATATTGAAGACGGAAACGGCAGCATGATCAATTACACAACCATTGTGCGGAACACTGGCGAGGGTTATGCAAAGTTTGCGATCTATGGGGCAAACCTTCTGGTGGTCTACGAGGATCTGAAGGAACCCGAGATTGAGTACTGGATAAACGAGGGCTGCGACATCATCTATTCGTTCGACGACGATGATATAACTCCTGAGGATGCGACAACGAAGATATCATTCCCGGGCATAATCGATCTTGCAGAGGTCAGGCAGGCTGCGCTCATAACGTTTGTAACAGACGGGACTGTGGGCGGCGATGAACTCAGATTCAACACCGAGACATGGGATGATGTCTACGAAGACACCTCTCAGAGTATCACAATCGACGAACGTTATGTGACCGACTATCTGAATATCAGTGGTAATTATGCGCAGATCAGGGAGATCAATGAGCAGGGCATGGTTCCGAGCACCGCAATCCTCATCCTCGAACGCGCACAGAAGGTCCCGAAGCTCGATTCTGTCCCGATCGCAGTGGGCGAGATCACTGACATGGGCATCCACTACATCCCCGATGATACGTACGGTGCAGTCTTCGGGACGATCCGGTTCGCAATCAACGATCGGTTTGACCGGGTCGCTGGATACAGGGAAGCAGAGGGTATTACGGTCTATGCAGTGCCGACAAGTTGCGACCCCGATTATGATCTGTGGATGAATGTCACAGCGACCACTGAGACAAAAAGAACGCTCACACTCTTTGATGATCCGTACACCAACGAGACGCAGAATTACGAGACCGAGATCTGCTACTTCGACGAGAATGATGATGGCGACTTCGACGACGACAACGAGACCGAGGTGTACAGGACACTGACCAGCTACGACGGCACGTTCGCGCTCCGGCTGGATGAGGGGATGTATGACATCTATGCCAGATACTGAACGGAAAGCGCGGAAACTGCAAAAAACACAAAAATCGGATCGGTGGAAGACTATATCGACCGCCCTGATCCTGATCGCAGTGATATCGATCATGTTGAATGTATATCTTTGTCTCTCAGACGGATCAGGGATGGCATCCGACGCTGGTGACGGTAACGAGACCGATCGTTTCGTTGCATTGAACACATCAGGTGAGAACGAGACCGGGATGCACAAAATCGCTGTTGTCGCGATCACACCGGGCAGTACCACGCTTGTCGATTGAGCGCGGTCCCTGTGGAACGGTTGGGGCAAGACTTATATAATGTTATGCTATCTGCATACGTGCAGTAATATCAATGCTGCGGATATCTCGAAACATTTCGAGATTAATAACATATAAGCAAATATAGGAGGTATAAAATGAAAAGAACGATATCTTTGATATGCATCGTTGTTCTCATGACGGTTGCGCCTGCGCTGGCGTCTCCGGATCTGAGCGTAGAGAGCGTTAATCCTAACTGTGACTATCTCTTCGGAAATGAGAGCAACGAGATATCTGCAACGATCCAGAACAATGGCACTGATTGCGAAGGACCGTTCAATGTCAGTTTTGTTACCAGCGACGGATTCAGCGCAACAGAATCGGTCGATGCGGTAGCTTCAGGGAACAACACCACAGTGACAATCACCGACCCCACAATCAGGAATGCCGGCGATTCGGTGACAATAACAGTGACCGCCGATTGTGATTCTGCGATCGTTGAGTCAGACGAAGCAAACAACGTACTGACGTCTGATGAAACTGTTGCAAACAACGGCTACAAAGGCAAGACCTATACCGGCGGCGAGAATATGACTACATGGAAGACGTTTGATCTCAACGGCGATCTGGTCTATTCAGCAGGCGACAGTTACTATCTGAGCATGAGCGACGATCGGCACTGGGCAACATACGACGTTTGCTGGGCTGCGGATGATCTCTCTGTTCCGGCCACCGCAACCGTCGTAGAGGCACGCTTGTATGCACCCTACACATGGGATAAGGCGGGCGTGATGCCTGATGAAATTAGCATGAGCTTCAACGGAGCCGTTCAAATCCGGGATGCGCATTACTGTGATGAGAAGATGCACGGCAGCAGTTACCCATACGGAATGCTCATATACGATGTGACTGATGGCTTCAACGCAGGTGGTAACACCGCAAATCTCACCAACTCGCATTCTGGCGGCGGCAATATATCCATGCGTGGCATGATGCTGGTTGTGGTGTATGAAGATGCAAGTGAACCACGGCGTCAGATATCCTTAAACGAGGAGTTTGACCTGCTCTGCGGCAAATCATCCAAATGCACAACACCAGAGGAAGCGACCGCGTGGGCGCCGATTACAGGACTTACGATCGATCCGTCAACTGTGGCAAGTGCCAGACTGATAACGTATGCACCCGGCGCCAGTCCGGATGAAGGAGAACTGATCTTCAACGGACAGGTCTGGACTGATGAGTGGAACGACAATGGCATCCACCAGATCGGAATCAGCGATCGAGTTGTAACCGCCTATCTGAAATCAACCGGCAATGTTGTGGGATTCCAGAGCAGCGACGACTACATGGAAGCAAGCAATGCGATTCTCATTCTGGAAGAAGGCGATCCCTGGGTGGATTCGGATTCTGACGGCGTACCGGATTGCTGGGATCTTGAAGAGGACACGACTTCGGGTTATCTCACCGATTCGGACGGTGTAGGATATCAGATCGGCGATGTCAACCGGGATGGTGAACTTACGAGCGAAGATGCACTCTTGATCCTGCAGGCGGTAGTCAAAAACATCGGGCTTTGAATGCCCGGTGGCTTTTTTTATTTTTTTTGTTTTTTTGTTTTACAGCTCAACTTTGAGGATTATATTTTAATCCAATAATCGACTGCTTGCGACCCATTTCTGCCCCATCTGCCCGCATTTTCCTGCAATCGTGAAATCCCCTCGCGCCCCAAAAACCACTATCGAGCGACCTCATCATCACCTAACCAAAACCCGCCTTTTCTCGCCTGTGTATGTGTAAGGTTTTTATGAAAAAAGAAGCATTTATAAGCAGTAAACTGCAATATTTCTTTACACACACAGATCT
>Ga0209013_10001723_pt1 | contig 20096 bp, 17 predicted proteins | sample Cruoilmetagenom2_FD_187291 | JGI IMG/M metagenome (GOLD analysis project Ga0209013, IMG submission 187291) | Oil polluted marine microbial communities from Coal Oil Point, Santa Barbara, California, USA - Sample 2 (SPAdes) (version 2) | ecosystem: Environmental > Aquatic > Marine > Oil seeps ...
TTTGCCTGTCGGGGCAGTGATAGGCGCTTACGCTTTTCTTATAACAAACGCCTGAAGATACAATTTCAGGCTCCATCGTCTTTTCTACGGTATAATACTTACTTATTTTTAAAGAAGAGATACTTTTCTACATAAGACACTAGAATAAAATCGGATGCTTTTTAAGAGTGTCTCTAAAAATGGAAGTAGTGTTCCGCCAACTAAGAGGAGAAATGAAAGCCGAAATGCCATCTTCGGCGTCCTCACCATGTAAAGTATGTGTCTCCTCTCTTCTTAACCAAAGCCTTAACACGATGATTTCGACTATTCTTAGAGAGCGGCGGACAGTCGTAAATTACACAATTCCTAAAAAGAGGAATGGCTTAAGAAAGCGACTGCGTCGCTTTCTTAAGCCATTGTTTTTCTTTTAAGTAAAAATGTAAGCTAAAAAACTATCCAAAGCGATCAAGAAAAAAGTGTGGATACTGTCTTCGTTTTTCCTATTACGGTTGTTTGTCGTGTATACACTTAAGCTATACCATCGAGCTCCACAACACCTAGCTATTTTTCACTCTTTTATCATTCACTAAATGTTTCGTCTAAAAACTTAACAATATCAAACATATTTGTTTTACTGGCACCCTTTACTAAAATCGTATCGTCCTTTTTTACAATAGTTTTTAACAATGCATTTAACTTATCTTTATCCGTAAAATGATAACTGTTTTTGGCAGAAAAGCCTCTCATTATTGCCTGATCACCGATTTCTTCTGTCCGAAAACCATAGGTGACTAACACATCTATTCCTTTTTCCTGAATATAATCGCCAACTTTTCTATATTCCTCTTCTCTTAACTCACCAAGCTCCCTCATTTGCCCGATAATAGCTATTTTCCTATTCTTTCCGATGTTAGAAAGTACATCAATTGCTGCGCGAACCCCTTGTGGATGTGAGTGTACTGTATCATCAATTACCGTTATGTTTTCACGGCAATTATATATCGTTAATCTTCTTGGCGGTTTCTTGAAGATAAGTCCGGCTTTAATCTCCATTGGAGAAAATCCTAAGTAATCCGCAACAGCAATTGCATTTAACGCATTGTATACATGATGCTCTCCAAATATAGGGATAAAAAGCGAAATTTCCTTTCCTTGTAGCTTCATTTTAAAGCGCATACCATTATCATCATATTGAACGTTATAAGCCCGGTAATCAGCAGAAGTTTTTATCCCCACCGTTATTATTTTCCCTTTAAACTGCTTTGTCTCAAGGTAGTTTGAATTATCGTCATCCTTATTGAGGATAAGGACACCATTTTGATCCATCCCATGAATAAGTTCAGATTTAGCTTGGGCTACTTTTTCAACGCTATTATTAAAGTTTCCTACATGGGCAAGTCCGATATTCGTTACAATACTAATTGTCGGTTGAATGATGCTACAATGTTCCGTTATAACCCCTGGATACGCCATCCCATACTCCAATACAACCGCTTCATGAGAGTCATTGATTTCGGCTGCATGTTTTTTCGTATGCTCTGTTGTGTTCCAATAGTCCTTCGATTCGAAGACCGTCCATTTTTTGGATAAAATAGATCCGAGAAATGCCTTAGAGGTTGTTTTACCAGCACTTCCTGTAATTGCAATGACTGGTATTTGCCCTTTTTCGTCCATCTTTTTCTTCTTTGCTTCCATTATTTCTTTATTAATTTTACTTTGATTTTCCGCTATATATTTAGCATATTGAATGTTATTAATGACAACATCCAATTCCAAATAAAAAGCTGGAGGGCACCCTGGACGCCAGTTTACTTCATACATCCAAATTTTCAAATTTTCGTCCAACCCAACATCTATTCCAATTTCATCTATTACTTCGCCATGTTGTACCATCTGAAGTTCATCTAAATGACTAGCCAATGCTAACGAAAAATGCTCTAGCATTCTTCTAATATTAAACGCTTCGTCTTCAAACTCCTGTTGTAAAAATGGATCTAAATAATTGGTGTACCCCCCACTATTAATATTGGCAATAATTGACCCCTTAGGTGCAATTCGTGGATAAATAGTAGTAATCGTCCACTTACCTTCCCCATTTTTTTGTACATGGAGCCTGAAATCATATACCAAACCAGATTTAGTAACAGATTGTATATAAGGCTGAAGAATATAAGTGCCTGTTGCAAATTTCTCGTTTAATAGTGCATCCAATTGTTGTTTCGTATAAATCGCACTTTCTGCACCCGCTCTTACTTCATAACGATTTTCTATCTTAGAAATGAATAAAATCCCTTGACCTTTTCTTCCATCTATTGGCTTAAAAACAACTCTTTGAAAAGAAGTGATAAATTTGTGGAATGTGTCCACTCTCTTTACAATTTCAGAAGGAATGAGATAATTCGAGAATTCTTTCGCTTCTAATAGACGTTCATTCGTGTTCCACTTATTCCCAATAGAATGCGTAGTGAATGGAATTTCACTTTTTAATTTATCCACAATTTCTTTCGATTTTGCCAGTTTTTCTGGGCTTCCTGCATTATAAATAACATCTGGAAAAGGCATTATTCTTTCTTGCCATCTCCCGTTTTCATAAACCTGCCCTCTTATAGAGCGATTCACAAAGTTTACTGTTCCTGGAGAAAAGTAATAAAATCTAACTCCCTCTGCTTTTGCAACTGCTGCATAAGAATAAGATTTTATAACAGTTTTTGGATCTCTCCGATGGTGCAACATTCCTACTATGGTCATTTGATAATCTCCTTTTATTTTTATACAACTATATCTATTACATTCATCTAAAGTTCTTTGAATACGGACAGACGTTCAGTTTTTAAAAATAAAAGACACTCTAATATAATTAGAGCGTCGATACTAGGGTTACCATTTAGGTTCGATAATAATATTCCTTTTTAACAATTCAATATTCAGAGGCTGAACTGCAGAAATAAGAGATACATCTATTGTTTTTGTTTTGTCTGTTTTCTCTAGTCTAAAAACATGACCTCTTGAATTTGTTATATTCCCTTCCATATCAAGTGGACGTAATAAGGAAATAACTACATGCCCCTTTGTTCGATCAACAGACTCTATTCGAAAATAACTTGTCTCAAAACCCTCCTCCATATCAAATTGACTCATGTGACCCCCATTCATTGTTATTAAAGAGAAAGGAATTGTGTTTATATCTATTATTTTTGATAGCAAGTTCCCAAAATATTTGTTTGGATAATCTGTTAATATGTCCTGAAATATCTTCAATTCGTAGAGTGCTTCACATATGCTATTCTTCATGGCGTTCAACTTTTTTCAACTCCTTCCTTCTGCACTTTATAACGGGATAAGATAAAACTTAAGCTCTTTTGCAGCTGCTAATGCAATTTTTTCTGCTTGCTCAGCTGTTTCAGATGTCGCTACTACACATGCATAGCGGTTCCCCATCGAATATGGACTTGATAGAAGATCTCCTTTAACAGGTATTATATGAACGTATTTTACACCCTCGTGCAACCAAGCCTGATCATAACCTAGAACTTTAAACAATCTGCCTTGGGACCCAACTGTTACATATCTAGCGTAAACAAACTGTTTTCGTGTTTCTTTCAATATAGGTTCTTCCCCCAAATAGAGGTTTATGACTTCTTTTACAAGATTAATACCAGTTCCTTCTTCTAGAATTCGATTCATCGCACCGCCTGACATTCTAGGATTCACTTCGATCAACTTCCATTGACCTTGAACTAATTTCATCTCAAGGTGACAAGATCCACTTATCAGGCCTATTTCTTCGATAATACTTGAAACACTTTCAGTCAACTTCTTATAATCAGTCTCATCTAACAAAGCTGGAAATTTATACCCAGTAACAATAAATTTCCTATCATACGCGACCTCTTGCTCGATTACTCCAACAATAGAACACATAGTTTTATACACTAATACTTCAACTATATACTGGGTACCAGGCAAATATTCTTCTATGAGTAGGGGCGAATTGGGAAATTTCCTATTTAAAATGGATACTGCATTTTCAAAACCCTTTAAAGTATCGATATAAAATACATCCTTCGAACCGTTTGAAATAGGTAATTTAATAATGAAAGGAAATATTATATGATCTTTTTTTATAAAACCTTCCTGACAGTCACCAGGTTGAAATACTGCATATAACGGGGTTATTGGAAGGTTATTTAACTTTTCTCTAATCTTGATTTTACTTTCCATTATATTTAATGCTTCTACAGAAATCTCCGCCAACCCAAAATACATGGCTATTTTTGCTGCAAAAGAAACATATGGATCTACAAAACTAATACAAGCACAAATTTGCTTACCATTCTCTATTAGGTTTGTTATTTCCTCTTTGATATGTTCTTCATCCAATAAATTTTCTAAATAACTAATTTGATCTACTTCTAGAAATTCTTTATGAAGCATTTTGTTTGTCAATAAAACTACGAAATACCCCATATCTTTTGCAATTGTTAACGCTTCTTTACTTGTCCCAAACTTGTTGCTTCCTATAAAGACGATTGCTTTCAATTCTTAAACCATCCATTCCAAGCATTCTTATTCATAAAATATGCAAAAAAAAATAAATGGACAATAAGAATTGCCTAAGGAAGAAAGATTTTTTTTGAGGGATACATATATTATCTTCTCACTTATACTTAATTTCCCTTTCTTAGAACCTGAAAATTGTTAATAAGGTCTCTTTTATAAGAAAATGTTTCGACAAATTCTGCACTTTTACACAACTGTGGATAAAGTTATACACATAATACCGTCTGGTATGTATATGATTTCCAGTGTTGTACACAACTTAGTAACAGGTTATCCACCCTACCCTGTGGATAAGGGAACAGTTGTTCTTAATGGAATAATTTGATAAATTTAAATTACATCAAAGGCACCTAGTCTGAAAATTTATATATTTTATCTTTACGGTAAACATAATCGTTTAGGAGGTGAGGTCACTTATGGGTAAAATGTCTAATGAATTATTAATTGAGTCTTATATTTCAGCAGTTTCTCTAAAACTAAGTCCCGACTTTATTAGCCTACTAGAATATGAAATGCTCCGTCGTTTTATCACACTTCATAATTAATAAGAAAAGCGCAGGAGCAAGGCGCTGTAGCTAGACATATTTTGCGAAAATTTTATATACTTTCTTATCTTTTAAGAAAACCGCTAGCACCCTTTTTCTATATGGACGTTGTCGGTTCGCTTTGGACGAAACTTATGGTAACAAGATAAACGATAAAGACAATCGATGAGCTACGTGACTGCGTCACGTAGCTCATCGATTTTTTCGGTCGTCCTATTACGGTTGTTTGTCCGTTGCTCTCCTAAAACATTCAAGGAATTAGGGCAAATGCTTTTGGGAATAAAAGAGGAGGAGCTGAAATTCTTATATTTTCCTATTTTTGCAAATTCCACATATGCTCAAGTAAAATTTATTGCTAATTACTCACCCTTTTCTCTATCTAAACATAATGTATAAATGTGCAGAAAAGGAGTGATTATTCAACATGATTCATTTGGAACCAATTGAAATCAATGGTCATACGTTTTTAGGTGTTTCCGTAAAATTACCAAAAACAAACTTACTCGCAGTTACAAATGACAAAGGGTATATTATGTGTGGTGCGCTGGATGTAGCACTGTTAAATGAGAAATTAAGGGACCGCAAAGTAATTGCAGGCAGAGCAGTTGGAGTAAAGACAATCGATGAATTGCTAAATGCTCCTCTTGAGTCTATTACTTTTGAAGCAGAAGAATTAGGTATTACAGAAGGAATGATTGGTAGAGAAGCCTTGTTAAAAATGATTTAACTTCATTCATTACCAGGATCTACGCATATTAGATCCTGGTAATCTTCAAAATCAGATTAATACTTCAGATAATACATCCAGTTAAGGTATATTAGACATAGAATAGGTTTTGGACTAGTTGAGGGGTGAGTTGATGGATTCAAACGAAAAACAAGAAGATATGGAAGAAGAATTGGATGATGAAGCCCTCCAAGAACTCGTGTTAGAAGCACAAAGAGAAGCTTGGACTAAAGATTCTCTCGAAAAAGCAAGTAAAAAATCAAAACGTCCTTTTCCTAAATGGGTATTTTGGATTTTAGCGTCTGTCTTATTTGTTAATTCATTTGCAGTCTTTTTTCAAATATATTCTATTCCAGCAATCGAGTTTTTAAAAACATCTGCGAAGCTGTCATTACAAGAAGATATTGCTAGTTATAAAAAAGCTGTTGTCGTTATATCTACGGAAGAAAGCAAAGGAACAGGTTTTTCTATATCAAACGATGGAACTATTATTACAAATAATCATGTCGTCGAAGGAAATGAAACAGTGACGGTTAATTTCCCAGAAGACGGTTTGTTTAAAGCGAAAGTTGTGCATACATATCCATCTGTTGATCTTGCTGTCTTAAAAATAGAAGGAAAAGACCTACCTTATTTGCAACTTGCAGAACAAACAACTTTTGAAGATGATGAGCATATTTACTTCATCGGTAATCCATTGAGTTTTTCTGGAATTGCTAATGAAGGCAAGATAATCGATTTTATTCAGTTAAGTGATTGGGACACACCAGTCGTTATGATCGAAGCACCTGTATATCGTGGGAATAGTGGAAGTCCTATATTAAATGAAGAAGGACAAGTGATTGGCGTTGTTTTCGCTACATTAGACCATGATACTCATGGTAAAGTGGGCTTATTTGTACCTATTGATGACTATTATAGACAGGACTCCGTGGAATAATAAAACTGATAAAGAGCCATTTTCTAAATGGACGTTTTCGGTTCGCTTTGGACGAAACTTATTGTAATAAAATAAACGATAAAGACAGTAGATGAGCTACGTGACTGCGTCACATAGCTCATCTACTGTTTTTCGGTCATCCTATAACGATTAATTGTCCCTCGCTCTCCTAAAACATCGAAGGGAAAAGGGAAAATGCTTTGGTTAATAAAAGAGGAGTTCCTTTTCTACATAAGACACTAGAAGAAAATTGGATGCCATTTAGGAGTTTCTCTAAAAAATAAAGAAGCGTCCGCCAACTAAGAGAGAATATGAAAGTCGAAATTGCATCTTCGGCGTCCTCTATCTGTAAGAATGCGTCTCCTCTCTTCTTAACCAAAGCTTTCCCACAATGATTACGATTATTTTTGGAGAGCGGCGGACAGTGTTTAGTTACATAATTACTAAAAAGAGGAATGGCTTAAAAAACGTCCAGAGCGATCTAGAAAAAATCATACATACTTCTGAAACATATTAATAATGCCTTTTCATAATAATAGAAGTAGTGATACCGACTGAAATTACCGTTAAACAAGAACGAAATAATGAAACAGTATCAACAACAACGCTCCCCACTACAACAACGATAAAATCGAATGTCAATATACATAAGCCTGGGTTAACACGTAAAAACTTGGAAATCATTTGCGCTAATAAGTCGGTTCCACCAATAGATGTTTCAAATCGAAGCATTAAACCAATACCTAAACCTACAAAAACACCCCCACATATAGCTCCAATTATCCCATTGGCTACAAACTTCTCCCCCGCAATATGTAAAGGATACAAAAAGTCAATGACAACAGAGGAAAACAATAATCCATGAATACCATTGTAAAAAAACGCCCGATAATGTATCCAAGCAATTAGAAAAATTGGTAAACTAATACACATAATTGCAATACCAACTTTAATGTTCCAAAGATAATGCATAATTAAACCTATTCCAATTCCTCCACCATCTAATAAATGAAAAGGAACTAAAAAAAAGTTAATCCCGATACCAATTAATACACTTCCGACTAATATAATAAGAGTTTTATGGAAAAAATACATTTTCCCCACCTTTCCACTTATTCATGTATATGTTTGGCCAAAGAAAAAAACACAGAAAATGTAACCTGTGTTTTTAGAATTGTTCGCATACATTTGGTTAACTTATTTAATTGTGGAAAGCTTGCGGAAATTAAGACAACAAAAACTTCTGTAGTCACTTTTAATTTCTTTGGATAGATTTTTTTATCTGTTCCACTGCTCTTAAGGCTACTATTTGAAAATTATAAAAAAACTATCTATAAGTAGGATTTTAACTCTACTTATAGATAGTTTAATTTATTACTTATTATAGCTACATACGATTTCTGCGACTGCTTTTGCCGCAACTAATAATGCATCCTCGTCCACATCCCATTTTGGATGGTGATTAAAGTATGCATTTTCTACTCCTTTTGGTGCACTCCCTGCATAGATGAATGCTCCGGGAAATCTTTTTGCATAGTAAGCAAAATCTTCAGAACCAGAGAACATTGGAAATTCTACTACTTCTTTGATTTCTTTTTCCTCTGAGTTTTGCAATGTTTCTAATATTTCAGCCACAATTTCCGGATTATTATAAAGTGGCGGATAGTCTGCGACATAATCTAGCTCACAAGTAACTCCAAACTCTTCCCCAAGTCCTTTTACGATTCGGCGTACTTCCTTTTCAATAAGCTCTTGTGTTTCATCCGTCATGTACCTTACATCACCTTCAAGCTCTACACTGTCTTTGATTACATTAAAAACTCCTTTTCCATCAAATGAACCAATAGTAATTACACCTACATCGAATGGATTTAAGCGACGACTAATAATTGTTTGAATAGCCGTAACAAAGTGAGCCCCTGCGACAATTGGATCATTAGCCATATGCGGGGATGAACCATGCCCACCTTTACCACTAATCACTAGTTTAAAATAAGTACGACCTGCCATAGCAAAACCACTTCTGTATCCTACAACACCTGCAGGATGAGTTGGGAATAAGTGAACCCCATACACTGCATCTAAATCGTCTAATAAGCCAGACTCAACAATACTTTTTGCACCGCCTGGAGGTGATTCTTCTGCATGTTGATGAATAATTTTAATCGTTCCGGAAAGTTCATCCTTCAATTGGATCAAACAGTCCGCTAAAACTAATAAGTAAGCAGTATGTCCATCATGTCCACATGCATGCATTACACCGGGGTTTTTAGATTTGAAAGGCACATCTGTTTCTTCTACTATTGGTAGTGCGTCGAAATCTGCGCGTAAACCAATTGTTTTCCCTGGTTTCGATCCTTTAATTGTGACAATTATTCCATAACCATTACCGACATTTGTTTGAATCTCTACATCTTTTCCAGCGTAGAAATCGATAATATACTGAGCAGTTTTTTCTTCTTGAAATGATAACTCTGGATTTTCATGGAGGTAACGTCGGATATCAACCATTTCATCACTGCGATTTTCTAGCATTTTCATTAAGCGTTTCTTCATGATAGAATACACTCCTTATCTATTTTTAAATTCATGCTATTTTTTTACCTGTATTATTGGGTACTAAGATAACGACAGATATTAATGCAATTACCGCAAAAATTACATAAGTGAAAACTCTTTGCTAATAGCAGCCAAATCAATGAGAGCAATTGTACTAGATTATTTGGAGAAATATCAAGTATAAAAAAAGGGGAGGATTATCATGACAACAGTTAATTGAACATCTTTGTTTTTGTAAAAATCTGCAATATAGTTTGAAGTTTTTTCCTCTTTAAATGAAAGTTCTGGGTTTTCATGAAGATAACGTCGAAGTTCAATCATTTTCGATTCTTTTTCTTTCAAAATCCTGAATAATTGTTCTTTCATTTTAAACACTCCTCTATAATTTTTTTAGACATTTTTTACATCTTTTGGAGTAGTGATAAATACAGACAATAACGCGAGCAAACAACTAACTATGCTAACTGAAAGGCCTATCATTGCAGCAAAGTCGATATTTCCCTGCACATTTAAAGCACTGAAAACACTGGAAGAAATAGCGATTCCTAAAGAACCTCCAAGTGCACTCGACATTTTATAAATTCCTGTTGCTACACCCGCTTTACCTTCGGGAGAATTAGAAACTGCTGTATCTGTGGATGGTGTTGCATAAAATCCGAGTCCAGTCCCAAATAATATAAAACCAATGATGACAAAAACAATATAAAGAGAGCTACTTAAAAACGTTAACGCCATTAGGATTATGCCCAAAGCACTAATAAATGCACCTAGCATCATAGGTTTTCTTGCACCCATTTTTTGTAATGCTTTTTCGCCCACCCTAATCATTATCAAAATACAGACCAAGTAACCGATAGAAAGTAAACCGGTCTCAAAGGCTGAAAAACCCCTAGATAATTGAATATACGTGTTAATAACGATTAAAGTACCCGCTGCAGAATTCAATAAAAAGTTCGACAATGTGGCACCTGAGTATGCTTTATTTTTAAAGATAGAAAAATCAATAAAACTTTTATCTGTTTTCTTGAATTCGAATTGAAAGAAAAGTATAGTAGAGACGATGCAAAGTATCCCAAGTATTATAGTACTAATGCTTGTCCAACCTAGCTTCGAGCCTTGTGTGATAATAATATTTAAGCTGACCATTGAGATGATAAATGCCATCAATCCGGCAAAATCAAACTTTTTAGTAGAGGATGAAGCAACTACTTTTGTCTCCGGCGTACCTTTTATTAAGAGTATTGAAAATAGTGCAAAAACAATGGAGAATACAAAAATCCAACGCCAGCCAATAGAAGATGCTATTGCCCCGCCTACTAAAGAACAAAGTCCTGTACCTCCCCAGGAACCAATTGCCCAAAAACTGAGCGCTCTTTGTCGCTGTTCATCCTTATAGTAAGATTTTATAAGACTTAAAGTTGATGGCATTATACAAGCTGCAGATAACCCTTGAATTATTCGACCCGAAATAAACATAATAGATCCAGTTGAAATAACTAGCAGTATAGAACCAATGACACTTAAGACTAAACCGATCATCGTGACCTTTACTGCCCCATATCTGTCCACAAAACCACCTGCTACTACTACGAATATCCCAAAAAATAAAGATGTAGCACTTATGCCGATTCCGATAATATTCGTATTAATAGCTAAATCCTGTTGTACATCTGGTACAGTATTTAATAGTGCTTGGGAGAATAGCCAATACGTTAAAATCCCTACTCCAATACCAAAGATTAATCTGTCATTTCCCTTATAAGATTCTTCCACTTCTTTCACTCCTTCACGCCGAACAATTTATATTTTCATTATAAACTCTATATTTTAATGAATACATGAAAGTACTGATGATTTTCGACAATTTTCAATAGTTTATGACAAAAAACACAAGAAGAAAAATCAATTTCTTTCATAATTCTATCCAATTTAAATCGATTTACGACAATTTAAACTTAAAATCATATATTTACCATACCTATTTCGACAAATTTCAAAGAATACCTTTTTTTAAAAGTAAACAATATAATTATTTCTCGAAAGCGCCGGACAATCAAAACTACACGATGACAAAAAAAGGAGGAGCTTAAGAAAGTGACTGGGTCACTTTCTTAAGCTCCTCTTTTTCTTTTAAGTTAAAGTGTAAGGCCTCCGCACTGTCCAGAGCAGTCTAGAAAAAATTCAATTCCATAACATGTAAAAATTTTTTACTATCTTATCGTCTTAGTTGTTGTAGTAAGAAGAAAAAGACTCCTGCCAATACGAGTACTCCACCAAAAATTTGCCAACCGACCAATCGTTCACCAAGTAAAATGACCGCTAAAATAGTTGCTCCAACTGGTTCTCCTAAAATACTCATCGAAATAGTCGTTGCAGTAACATAATTCATTAACCAATTATTAATCATATGCGATATGGTCGGTACAATTGCTAATAAAAGAAAAATGCCCCACTCTTTTGATTCATATCCACTAAACTGAACTCCAGCTAGTAAGTTATACACAACCAAAGCAATTCCGGCAAAGAAAAATACGCAAAAACTATAAATCCAATGCGATACTTTCTTTACAGCATTTTGTCCAATTAACAAATAACCTACTACCGCAATAACGCTCAGAAAAGAAAGAACATCTCCGAGAATAGCAGATTTACTTAAGCCAAAGTCTCCCCAGCCGATTAATATAGCACCGACCACTGCAACTCCCATTGTCAGCAGCGCAGAAGTAGTCGTCCGTTCCTTGAAAAATATAAAACCGCCAATAAGTGCGACAATTGGTTGTAACCCAAGAATAATTGTAGAACTAGCTACTGTCGTTAACTTTAAAGAACCAAACCACAAAGCAAAATGGAACGCTAAAAATAACCCTGAAATTACTAATAGAACCCAATCTTTTTTTTCTACATTTTTAAACTCATTACGTTTTATCCATATGATTGGTAATAGAAACAAGCTTGCAAGTAGCATTCGGTACATACTCAATACTGTTGCCGGTGCATCCGACCATTTCACAAAAATCGCAGAAAAAGAAATAGCGATAATTGAAATGATGAGTGGCACTACAATCATTTTTGAACCACTTGTTTGATTCACTTTAGTCACTCCAAATCATTTCATTTCAGCTTGCCCCTCACTCTAACTTCAATGAGAGTACTTACAAAAGCTCTCGCCACTTTACACGCTCTTTTTCATTCAACTGATTTTCTAACTTTTCATCCCATTGTGAAAGTAGAGTGTTCCAAACTCGAGCATATAGAATGTCTTTTTCACTGTTATATAAGATGTATTCCAAGCATGGGACATCATCAATCGTAAGTTCGGATGTTGAAATGATTTCAGAAACAACCGTTTGGGTATCCCCTTCATCTGATTCAGTGTCACTCTTTTGAAGTTGTTCGATCAGCATATCATCATCAAAATGAAGCTCTTCATCCAAATAACCATCTTTCACATAGCGATAAATTTCAAGTAATTCTTCATCAGACGAAGCGGGTTTAATATAACCACTCAAAAATGCTTCATGGCTTGTACTATATAATTCTGTTTTCGACTCTACATCTTGCTCTTCCTCAAATATGCCATTTTCCAATTGCTTAGTGCCACGATCTGTTAATTTGAATAAACCATCGAGCTTTTCAATGAGTCCTGTTCTATTCATGATGGAGATTAAGTCTTCAATAAATAACTGCTCGACAAGTAATAAATCACTTAGCTCTTCTGCTTTAGACACACTTGCCTTCTGAAAAGTAATGAGCATCATCTTCATGAGTACATCCATTTTGGTACGCTTAACTGGTTTAAATTCCACTTCTATGGAGTGGACTGGTATGCTCCAAGTAGCAGAATGGATAATTTTCACTTTCATATTTTGTTGTAATTCTTTGGTTAAACGTTTTTGAAGCTCCTGCATATACGTATACCCCTAAACTAACTAACTTATTTTTTTATATTTCCTTTTGGATCTCGTAAAGCCTTTTTATCTTTTACGATGCCAAGTAAGCGACTATACATTTTTCTTGATTCTACTTTTTTGGCTCTCTCTGTAAACATTTGTGTACTGCCTACAATAATTAATAATTCCCTCGCTCTTGATAAGGCTACATTTAAACGTCTATAGTCATTCGCAAATCCTATATCTCCACTTTTATCTCGATTATTACGAACCATACTTAACACAATGACGTCCATTTCCATTCCTTGAAATTTATCAACAGTGCCAGTTCTAAACGTAATATGTTTTAAATTCAATTCTTGCTGTATTAAGCGATCAATTTTTTTCACTTGCTCTCCGTAAAAACTAATAACTCCGATACTTTTCCGTTCGTCTTGCTTCATTCTACCTTCATTTTTAGCATTTTCTGTTGCTTGATCTAAATCAATTAAAACCTCGCGAATAGTGGTCAGTTCTGCTTGGTTAAAGCGACTTTTTCCATCTTTCATCTGTTCTTCAAAATAGGCTTTTTCATTCGGCATATCTAACCAAAGAAGATGGTCATTTCGGTTCACATATTGAGATTCAAGTAAGTGGTCACGCATAGTATCCGAATCGGTTAAACCACATTGAAGTCGATAATTTTCTTCTTCATAAAACGGTGTGATTGTTTCCATGATACTTTCATGCATTCGGTACTGAATAGCTAACATCGTCTTGTTGCTCTTAGGCAAGTTTTTAAATAAACGCTCGAATAAAGATTCTTTCAACAGTTTCTTTAGTTCCCCTTTTTCTTCCAAGCTATCGCTTTCTTCTAAAATTGCTTGAAGGGACTCATCAATCGTATCTTCCCCAACGAGTGGAGGCAGCTGATGATGGTCTCCAACCAATATAATCTTTTTCCCTTTTAACATAGGTAAAAGTAATTCAGGTGGAGTCGCTTTCGATACTTCATCTATTATAACTACATCGAATGTTGGATAATTTTCCATAAATTCTTTTCGAGCAGATGCTACACAAGTTGTCCCGATAACATTGGCATGTCGAACATATAACTTTCTAATCTCATCCAAATCATAATCACTAGCTTCTTTCAGTAATGAAAACCATTCATTTTGTAGCGCTTGCGTAATTGGAAGACGTTCTTTCTCAAGGGTAATTTTCTCTATTTTTTCAGATAAATTAGAGATTTCTACTAACGTTTTTTCACGTTCTATCTCCGGATGTTGATTTATTAATTCTTCTAAAGCTTTTAATTGTTTTTCCTGCTCCAAGCCCTGAGAATTCACCTTTTTACTGTCCGTCTCTTTTTCCACTAAATTCGTCTCATACATTTCTATTTGTCCCAAAGTATTTTTTGCATCATTCTTTTTAATCTCTAGTTGCTGTACATATTGCTTGAGGTTTTCTTGTGTTTTCTGCAAGTCTTTATATGTATGTTCTTTCAGCAATAGCTCTGATTTTAAGTCGTTTAATTCTGGGATGCTTTCCACTGGTCCAATTTGACTTAAGTGACTTTCACTTCTATCTTGTAACTGAGCCAGTTGGTTGTTTTGGATAACACCTGCGTTCTTCAGTTCACTTCTATATTGATCTATTTCAGTAATTGATTTGCTTAATTCATCGATTAATTCATTTTTGATTTGTTCAAATAATGTTACGGCCTCTGCTTTATTTTGTTGAATCTGTTGTAGTGACCTTCCTTGCTGCCAAACATAATCTCTTCGTACGTATAATCCTTCTAAAAACACAGATAATTTTTCAATTTGATTTGCAGGTTTATCTGAAGTTAGTAGCTGTTTCATTCGATCGATAAATTGATGAATTTCTTTAGCAGAATATGATGAATGAAATACGACACCACTTTGTTTTACATTATTACGAATCGTTTCAATCCGAACTCCATTTTCTTTTAATAAGCGTTCCATATATTCAATCGCGGATAAAAGCCGCTTATTTAACTCGGCCCATTCATTAAAAGAATTTAGATTATCACTTATTTGATTTAATTTAGTAATTCGTTGTTCCAAATTAGCATGAGGCGTCACTTCATAGTGAAGCATACGGGTTTTCAATTCTCCCCGTTTTTTAATAGGAGGAATTTCATAGATGAATTCTTCTAAGTGGCGTTTTTTCACCTGAGCTTGTTGATATTCACTTCGAATAGTTGTTAAGGATTCCTCTAAGTTTCTTATTTCTAATTTCGCCTGTTGAAAACCTATGGACTGACGAGTTTTATCCATTTCTGTCCCTATTTGTTCCATTTTTTCTATCAATTCTTGACTCGTTAGGTTAGTTTGGATGAATTGTTCTATCGAATTGATTTCATTCATTAACTTACTTGATGCGTTTTTTAAAGTAAGTATATTACCTTCTAATTCTTCTCGTTCTTTCTTTAGTTGAATAAGACTTTTCTTGAGTTGTTTAATATCATCGATTTTCACTACTTTTTCTTTCTTCGCAGCTTCCTTTAATTCAATCTTTTCTTCTAATAAAGCAAGCTGTTGTTGAAGAAGTAGAGATTGTTCTTCACAACTAACTACTTCTTGTTCAATCTGACTTTTCCTTTCAGAATGACCTTCTATTACTTCCTGTAAAACGCTCAATGTCTGATCCTTCCAGTATTGACCTACATTTTCTTCGATGAATTTTTTGCCTTCTTCTTCAATACTTTCTGTTCGACCAAAACGTAATATGCGAATATCTTTATTCGAAAGCAATCGACTAAGTGCATTATCCACAGCCAAATTAGACTGAGAAGCAACAAGTGTTCGAAGTCCAGCCTTTGCATTTTGCTGACATATTTCCGAGATAACCGTGGTTTTACCTGTTCCAGGTGGGCCTTGGATAACGTATAGATCTTCTGCAGACATCGCTCCAACTACGGCTTCTTGTTGAAATTCGTTTAACTGATTATGAAATTCCAATTCTGCACGTTTACTCGGTATACGTATAGTTGGTCTGTCTTCAAACAGAATTTTTTCCAGATTAGCATTTGCTGCAAGCCCATTTTGAAGATCTTCGAATCCTTTTCGGAGTCTTCTTATCTGACTAAGCGTAGCAAAATTGCTAAACACTGCATCCTTCGATTTTGGATGCCACTGGTTTCGTCTTGCCATCTCTCTAAACTTTGGCTTCAACTCAATCTCTACTGTTTTAGTACCTCGATTCACCTTCAACACATCGCCAACATCATTTTGAAATCCTCTCAATGTTACACTGAGGCCTTTCATTTTATTCCATTCATTTCCATTTAAATCGCAATCTATTAACGTTAAGCGGCTAAAATCTTCGTTTAAAGCTAATCTCGAATAAGAGGAAGAAATGTCATCGATGGTTGCATTGCGTTCCTGAACTTTTAAGTAGCCTTCCCAGCTAGAAATTCGTTTCTTTACGTATTCCGAACGCTCTTCTGCAACTGGTAATTCGCGAATTTTTGTGTGCAATTGGATAGGCATTCCTGCACCATTATTACGCGCAGTGACAAATTTCAAATTGGCTGGAAGACGTCTATTTGTCTTTACTGGAACTCTAGAACCTCTTACATGAAAACCAGTAGCTAGTAGGCCGTCGTTTTGAAGGATACATTCCATTACGGCAACTTTACCATCTAACTTATGTGCAATGACTTCATTCGTAACATTGTCAAAATAGAGAGTTAGGGATGTATTGCCATGTGCATTAATCGGTCGCTTTTCAATATGTACATCGAAAGAATCTTGTATTTTAAAGAAAGCATGTTCATCATTTGACCATTCCTGAATACCTTTGCGCGCTTTATTGGTAATCATAAGGTTGCATCGGAACGTCTCTACTCGGGTTGCCTCTTGTTTCATAAACATGCCTACTTTCTGTACCTAAAATAGAAGAGAAGAGTACCCGTCTCGACTTTGCAAGAAAATCGGGTACTCTTCATAATTAATTCTATTATACATCTTTACTGAATTTAAAGTATGAAATTACTAAGCATAATCTTTCCTTTATATGTATATACTTTATTAGACTTGTAAATATCATTTTAATAGGAGGGAAACTATTTGAATAAAGTAGAGTTTAAAAAGAACTTTGAGATTGGGTACAAAAAAATGGAGTTTATAGCGAACAAATCGAAAACCATTATATGTATAGAAAATGACTATTCTGTTCCTTCTTCTACGGTTTCTTCATCTATTACTCACATAGAAGGTTCATTATATGAAAAATACAGATGGGGCTGGGTATTTACCGATATTGAAGAAGTTGAATCGGATATATTTGCAGATGTGACAATATCGCTAGGTCGATTTGAAATTGATCCAGAGAATTTTGATGAAGAATCTTTTATCGAACATTTAATAGAAGAAGCTTCTGAGAAAATAAAGGAAACAGATTATAGTACCGTGCTACAAAAAATGGAGGTCATATAATGACTATGACCTCTATTCTATCATTAGTAATCTATATGAATTGATACGATCGTATGGAGCATATGTAATAGTATTTATCATCACTTCATCTGCCTTATATGCAGCTTGTAATTCTCTTAATCTTTGTTTTACTTCTTGAGGATTTCCAATTAGCATTTGCTGTTTCATTTCTTCAATCGATTTCTTTTCTTTATTCGTTAATGGATAGGCTTTTGCTTCCTCTATGGAAGGAATACCTTGGTTACCTTCCCTTTTATCCCTTTGTACTTTCCAAATAAGTGAACTTAACGCAATTTCTTCGGCTTTTTCTGTGGTTTCTGCACAAATAGCATTAACAGTTACGATTACTTGGGGAGTTTCTCCTTGCTTTCTTGGAGTAAATGCTTCTAGGTATTCTTGAACAATTGCCGCTCCATCATTGTCGCTCATGAATTGACCAAATGTATAAGAAAGGCCATTTTGCGCAGCAAGTAAGGCGCTTTTCTTACTTGTTCCTAGTAGCCATGGTTGCGGGGATATGTCCGGCAATGGCAATGCGGAAACTTTTGCATATTCGTTTTCAGCTGGAAAATCATCTTCTAAAAAATGGAGTAATTCTTTCAATAAATGAGGCATTTTATATACATTCTGTAAAAAATTATCGGATAACGCATTCGTAGCTTCCGCAGAACCACCTGGAGCTCTTCCTAATCCAAGATCAATTCTCCCAGGAAATAAAGTAGCTAATGTATTAAATACCTCAGCTACTTTATATGGTTTGTAATGTGGCAACAACACGGCGCCTGCTCCAATGCGAATCGTACTTGTATTTGCTCCGATATAACTTAACATCACTTCTGGTGCCGAGCTCGCAAGTCCAACTAAATCATGATGTTCGGTAATCCAGTAACGTGTATACCCTAACGCTTCCCCAGCTTTAGCTAATTTCATCGAAGCATCCAAAGCTTCTTTAGGAGTTTGATTTGCAGAGATGGGCGATTGATCTAATATACTTAACTTCATCTCACTGCTCCACTTCAAGCAATGTTACGTTATATTGTCCAACTTGACCTTTTTCGTATAAATTGGTTATAGAAGTAAAGTAATTGGTAATGGTGCCCTTAAAAGACAAATCGTTTTCTGGTACTTGTACGTCAAAAGTTCCTTTGTATAACAAAGTAGCTATGTCATGATATTGCTCACTTGTCACATTAAAAACCATTGAAATTTGATGTAAGTCATTCACTTTTTTTGCATCAAAACTCTCTATTTGAATAGATGTATTATCTAACCTAATTTCACTTACCAAAAATTTCACTCCTTTGACAAATAATCTATTAATCCCATAGCACTAACTTCCATGTCTAGGTTTATTAAACCATACACTTCATGATTGTCAGGTACACCTTGCTCACTAAGGTGATTTCTTACATGTGTCTGCAGTCGCTTCGCTAGTTCTTCATATCCTTTTTCCTCTGCATAGACTGCTTTTGCTTCTTCTACAAAAACAACTAGCCACTTAGATACTTGTCTAAAAACCTCTTTTGGTTTATCCGTCATACCGAAATGCCCAAAATAAATGAATTCTACATTCATTTCTTGTATTCGATCAATTGCTTGTACCATAGCAGTTGGATCAAATTGATTGGGAGATGTGGAAGGTAAAAACAAATCAATTCCATCAGCTACAAGTTGCTTATATCGAACGCCAATAGTATCTCCAGTAAAAATGCCGTTGCTCACTGGATCATAAATACTAAAATGATGCTTGGCATGTCCGGGAGTATCTAAGAATTGAAGTGTACACGCTGGACCTATTTTAAGAACGTCTCCTTCACCTTTAATGAGTAATCTATCTTCAGCAATCGGAAGGATTGGATCAAAAAGTGATTCAAACTTGTCTCCATATACCGCTTTCGCTCCAGCGATCAACCTCTCAGGATTTGCTATATGTCTTGCTCCTTTTGGATGAACAACTACAGTAGCATTCGGACATTCTTGTAATAGTAACCCTGTCCCTCCAGCATGATCTAGATGTATATGTGTCACAATAATATATTTCACTTGATCGAGTGTAAAACCCAATGTTTCTAGTCCCTGTTTTATATGTTTAATAGAAGGACTTGGACCCGTTTCTACAATAGTCAGTTCCTCTTCATCTATCACATAGATTCCCGTTCTTTCAGCTACGCCTAAATCATAACCATCTATCAAATACATACGATCATTCAACTTTATCGGATATTCTTTTTCCACTATAAATCCCCCCGCGAACTATTTTATTTGAATATTCTATGTACTTAATCATACCATCAAACTCTTTTATTACCAATTTGATTCCATTATTTTTTTAATAATAAGAAAAACCAGGCAAAAAAAACGCCCGGTCCTCTAAGAACAGAAACGTAGATATGCCGTTGATTTCCACTCCGGGCGGACGCTTTCCGTGGGCACGGCTTCAGCCGCTTCCCT
>Ga0209013_10001724_pt1 | contig 20093 bp, 19 predicted proteins | sample Cruoilmetagenom2_FD_187291 | JGI IMG/M metagenome (GOLD analysis project Ga0209013, IMG submission 187291) | Oil polluted marine microbial communities from Coal Oil Point, Santa Barbara, California, USA - Sample 2 (SPAdes) (version 2) | ecosystem: Environmental > Aquatic > Marine > Oil seeps ...
AAGCAAGTGGTTCCAAAAATGGGCCGCCAGTGAAGGATTGGATGATGGGGCTCTTCTGGCAGCAGTCGAAGAGATGGAAAGCGGCCTGATCGATGCCAGGTTGGGTGGACATGTGATCAAGAAGCGTGTGGCATTGCCTGGGCGCGGCAAACGAGGTGGCTCCCGCACCCTGGTGGTCTACCAGCAAGCCGATAAGGCATTCTTCGTCTACGGCTTTGCAAAAAATGAACGTGCAAATATCAGTGATAAGGAGCTGAAAGCGCTCAAACTGTTGGCCACCGAGTTACTGAGCTATACCAAACCAGCCTTGACCAAGGCAATCAAGGCCGGTGAATTAATTGAGGTGTATGAAGATGACTAAGTCAATCCTGAAAACAGTGCATGAAACCGCGAAGGGTCTGCACAAGGCAGGCAGTATGGATGCCATGACCATGCGCGAATTCGATGCGCTGTGCCTGCCCCCCGTGAAGACCTATACGCCCACGCAGATCAAACGCCTGCGCAACCGCTATAAGGCCAGTCAGGCAGTATTCGCAGCCTTCCTGAACACCAGCCCCTCAACCATACAAAAGTGGGAACAGGGACAGAAGAAACCGAATGGCCCTTCATTAAAACTGCTGAATCTAGTTGATGCGCATGGCCTGGAAGCGCTGGCTTGAACATGCCCATTAAGATTCCTTAATGGGCATGTTGAGGGGAGTGAATACGCAATAGTGACTCCAATTGCCCGCAGAAAGATCCCTGTAGACATGTGAATAGGAATTCGCCACCCACAGGCACAATCTCGTAATCGTGAAACCCTATTCTTACTCTCCCACTATGCTCGTAACAACTACCCAAGTCTAGCAGCCCCCTAGATAAAATCGAGCGCACAAAGATGGTCAAAGAATGCCGTTTTGTTATGGGCTGTCTCAGTTGGAAATGCCTGTACTAATAACTGATGGGCCTGGATCAGCTTCCTGTGCGAGTTCTGCACAAGTGGAGCACGGCTATTGAACTGATCCGGCGCGCCAGCTTCCTTCCACTGCTCCAGATAAAGCATCTGCTCCAGAATCGCTTGCTCGACTAACGTATAGACCGGCCTGAGATTATCGGGTACTTCCAGCTGATTCAGCTGACTGAGGATGATGTTGTAATTATTCTCAAATGCAACGAGGTTAGCATCTTCCTGGAGCCGTATCATAGCCTGCACCCGTTGCACCATTGCAGTGTCAGTGAGTGCGAATAATTGTTCCAGAAACTGCCGTTCGTCCATGTCCATTTTGGCAAGGCCCGGATTAAATGTGGTTTGTTTATGCGGGATCGCCTTGTAGGCGGTATCGACCGACATATCAAGTTCAAGATCTGCCACGCCCTGCTCCATTTCTGCAAGCAGCTCAGGCACCATTGCCAGCAGGTGGGTAAACAGATTGTACTTTGGGTGGTGTCCCGTGCTGTCGCTGCGCAGTATGAAGTTCTGGTCGATCAGGAAGAACCCGGGGATCATATCGTAGCTGGCCTGGTTGATAAAACGCTGATCACCCACCAGCACAAACACGTTATCACGTTTGTCAAAATTATAGTGGCGCGCCCAGTGCATGGCATTGGCAGGATCCGGAGCCTTTAAATTCATATCATAAAGCAGCAACTGCACCAGGACGATACGGTCGTCATCCAGACTGACTCCATTTCCGTATTGTGGCAACAAGGCTTCGATTGATGGCAGGTTCTTCTGTGGCCTGACCCCTTGATAACCTCCCACCACTTGCGCACCCGAAAAGGCATTGCATGCCGCACAGGTCATTCCCACCGGCTCAACCAGAATGACCTTGCCCTTGAACTCGGACAAGCTGACACTCCTCCCCGTGTGCGACACCAGTTCTATATCCGGGAAGGCCTCATTCATTCTTGGAGGCCATGCAAATCCAAGGCTTGTATCCGCCAGCCTGTCTCCGCCAAGCTCAGATAACAATTGATAGGCATTCACCATGGATGGTGTGCTGGGCCTGCTATAGAAATAGGCACCGGCAGTACAGATTGAAATAACCAGCACCAGCAACAAGACTGGCAAATTTGAGTGTGTACGTTTCATTCCGGTCGTCCCTCCATGTCCGTGGTTGCTCCAAGTTCTCCGAGCAGCAACATCACGCTATCGCGCCGGGGACTCTCGGGAAATACTGCAAGGTGTTCCGTCAACTGAATGTAGGCAAAATCATGCAACCCGGCGCCATGGAAGCTGCGTGCCAGCCAATAGTGCGGCACAGGGTCCTCGGGATGCGATTTGACCAGTTTCAGAAAGGGTGACATCGCTTGTGCATAGCTGCCATTGTAGTAATGGTTCAGGCCGGTCATCAGTAATTGTTGTCTCTCCGGCTCCTGTTCGATCAGCAACGATCGGGCCGGTCTTTGTTTGCCCGCAAGCTGCTGCACCAGCGGCGCTGCGATCCCGTCGCAAAGATTACTGACCAGGTCATTTTCATCCAGTAATAATTCGACCGAGGTGGTGAGCACTGTGGTGCCAATATTGAACAGCAGGGCCTGCACCCGGTAACCGGATTTTGTTCCGGTGATACTCCCGCGCAGCACAAAATCGGCGCCGGTTACACGGCCAAGTTCGTTCAGGCCCTTGTTCGTCACATAGTGCTCGACACTCAGCGACTGTTCCTCCAGCAAGGCATTGAGACTTGTTCGGTCAACGACAGTGATCGACTGCGCTGATCCAGAAAAACACACTGTCAGCAATTCAGGGAGCCCCACACTCAGACCATCAAGCGATTCTTCATTTGTCGCGTTATCAAACGGGAGGATAAGTAATGCAACCGGCTCTGCGCGGACGACACCGGACAGCAGCAGGAACATGACCACGGCGTAGCATTTCATAACGACTTCGGCTCCAGTCGAAACAAGCCATCGAAGGCAGTCCCTATCCAGACGACGCCACTCGCGTCTACACCAACACCTGTCGGTGCATGGATAATACGGTCAGGTGGATTCAGTAACAGGCTACGCGCACCATCGCTGTAGAGGACCCCTCGCGAGGCCTCCTCCGGCCCCGGCAGCATCCACACGCCTTTATCCGGATCCGGACGGATTGTCATGACGGATCGATAGGGTCGCACAGCCCCGTGTTCAATCGGTGCAAGCCCGGACCACTGTCGTTCCTTGAGGTGAAACACGCCTCTCTCACCGACACTTGCCCAAAGTAGACCGTCTGCATCTACCGCAAGCGCCCGGATTGGCTGACCAGCGGCATCTGGAAATACAGTCTGCTCCATGACACCCTGATAACGGTATACATGCCCCTGATCCGTACCGATCCAAACTTGCATTCCGGCGGCAGACAATGCTGGGTCGACACCCGATGTAATAGCCGTGATCGCTTGCCCTGCAAAGCGATGGAGCACCTCCGTCACACGACCATCGAAGCGAATGAGCTCCCCGGTACTGGTGCCAATATAGATCTCATCATCATTAATACAACCCAGCGCGGTCACAGTACCTGCTGTGTCCTTCAGGTGCCGCCTTGCCAACTTGAATCCTTTCGATTTCTCATCTGCCCAGCCGATGACAGGATCGATTGCATCACTGGAAGCAAATGCCGTGGTGCCACCACAAGGCTCGATGCTCGTGACATGGTGATGAAAGAATCCTTCCGAGACATCAGCCGAGTAAAAGTCAGAGCCTTTAAACGACATTATCCCTGTTTCTATACCCCACCACACACGCCCGTCAGGTGCCACACCCACCGTCGTGACATCCGGTTGAATCGCCCGCATTCTTGCAAAGATGCGCCGCCACTCATTGTCATCATCATCTGTTGCGTACTCACTGTAGATGATGTTGCCGGGTTCACCACCTTTTGGCCGGTCCGGCTGGAAACGGCTATAACGTCGCAATTCGACAACATCATGTTTCTGCTGCGCAACCAGGTAGCTATTATTTTTTAATGGCGTGATTGAGTAGGCCTCCAGGCCCGCATCCTTGACCAGGTCAAGCCTGGGCTCTTCCACGTCAGGGTTGAAACGGGCATACTGCAGACCATATTGGGCATCCGACATAATCAACAGCAATGTATTCGGATCCTCACCATACAAATGCATGCGGTGTGGCGCAGCGTTTTCCGCATAGGTGTACCGGTTTACGGCATGCGATTTAAGCTGCCAGGACTTGACGTCTCTCGAACTCCATAGATGCAGATGGTTATCGTCACCCATGGCGGCAAGACGATAGACACCATTGGCATCTTCACAGATGGCCGGACTGAACAATCTGACCGGGCTCTGTAATTTCGCCACGGCTTGCCACTGTCGAGTATCGCGGGACATTAGCACATGGAGTACGTTGTTTTGTGCCGATCGATATGCCAGCAGCCACCGCCCACGTTTATCCTGGGTGACAGTGAAACCCAGCAGATCGGTTGCCAGGTTACCTGCAAAGCCTGTTCCCGGCGAAAACTGTTCGAGCGGGATCCGGCTGGGGGTATCCCAGTGATGGGTAGCCGGTTCCAGGCGGCTGGTCCATACTTCCCAACCAAGACCACGACGGTTCGAGATCCAGAACAAACGAAGCGATCCGTCTTCGGCACGTAACAGCTGCGGTGCGAAGTCATCTCCAAGCGAATTGATCGACATCCGCTCAGCATCACCCCAGCTTGCACCATCCTGACTGTGCGACAGCCACAGATTGGTCGCCTCCCCACCAGGCTCTCCCTTGACTGCGACGAGATAGAGCCCGTCCCGGTAATTATTCACCAGTGCCAAACGTTGCCGCGGTGCATACCAGTATTCCGCCATCGGCGTGGCAACGCCGGAAAACACCTTCTCATCCAGCGCTACCTGACCGATGAATTGTCCTTCCCACGTCTTCTGCGGTGAAGTCTGCAGGCTGCTTGCCTGTGTTTCAGGTAGCTGCTCGGATTCCGGCTTGAGCCTGAGCTTGAATTGCCAGTTGAAGATCTGACTATTGTCCTCAATAAACTGCAAGGTTATATATCGACGATCATGGCCATAGAAAGGAATATATTTCTTCAGCGTCATGGGACTGGATGTTTGACCATAGATCACACCCATCCAGGTATTCTGATAGTTGTGCGGCATGGGAAACGGCATCACACGCATAGTGAAACTGTCACTCGTGCTGCGTTTCGGCAAATGACCTTTCAGTTGCATATCAATGCCGGTAGCGACATAACCTGGCGGCGTGATGAGAGCATAGAACTCCTCACGCCAGTTCGGCAACGGTTTGTCCAGGCGTGGAAACAAGGATGGCGTACGCCCAAAAGAGGGTTCCGTAAACTCCGGTTCATCTGCAGAGACGACAATAGCGCCGCGCGGTGCTGCAGGTAATTCTGCCGGACTGAGAGTTGCAATCAACTCACGATACAGGGGCACCATGCGGACCACTGCCTGGCGATGCAGAGCCAGAGCATGTTCCCAGCGGTAGAACCTGGATTGCCGTAATACTTCCGGCAACGGCTTGTCACGATACTTTTGATTAAATGAGTCGATAAAGGCGTAACTCTTGTAAGCCTCATGGTAGTGCTGCTGTCGCTCAGACAGCTGTCCCAGCTGGAATGCTGCCTCGAGAGACTGTGGCGTCGCTGGATGCTGGTCTCTCAACAACTTCAGGGACTTAACCGCTGCATCATCGCCCTCTCGTTGTGCACGCAGCGTCCCTGCGAACAGCAAGGCATCGTAACCTTCCACTTTGTTCGAAGCATGGGCATACAGGTTTTCATAGCCATTGATTGCCAACGTTTCCATGTCCAGGTACTCCAGCATCTTGCCAAGCCAGAGTTGTGCCTCATAATAGTTTGTATCGATGAGGGATGCCGCCACAAACTCGCTGAACGCATCAGCATATTCACCCTGGTCGTACGCATCAATGCCTCTGTAGAAATGTTCTGTCGCAGAAAATGAATCGGTAGGACGGAACCGGACGTTCGCAATCTCGCGTTCAGATAGCGGTCGATCACGATATTTGAGAAAGGCCAGCGCCAATTGGCTGACTACCTGATGCAGGTTGTCAACAGTACCGCTGGCGTGTTGCTGCTGGATGACCGATTGTGTCGCCAGATCAACCAGCATGAGCTGGATCGTTATGTTGTCCTGTTTGAGCACGTAGTTGCCGAATACAAGTCGATCAACCCTGGCAACCTTGCCGACGCGCACTGCCTGCTGCTCCAGGAATGCACTATCTTGCAATTCCATCTCTTCAAGCAGTGTCTGAATATGGTCACGATCAAGCACGATCAGGCCATCGATCCCGGCAAGATCGCGCATCAACATGTCCGCAATACCCTTGCCCAGCCACATCTGGCCTTTCGTACCGTGCGAACTGAAGGGCAAAACCGTGACAGTCACCTGCCCGCCAGCTGCGCTACTGTAGGGGCTTAGCAGGCATGCAAGTATTGCAAGGGCCAGTAGGTAACAGCGCATTGCAGAAATAATATGCCTATTGCTGCTCCAGGATCGCTGCAACCAAACGTTCGGTTAATCTGGAGGCGCTTTTTGCGATTGCATTTTTACCTGCAATCTCGGGAGACAATTCAATGGCAACGGAGGTCTCGCGATCAACTAACACAACCTTGCCCGTGGCACGGTTGATGGCCTTCATCTCGACACGGCCCTTGGTTGAAACCAGATTGCCCTTGCGCAGACCGAATTCACTGAAGGCCTCCCCGGAAACCTCGATGTCGGCGAACTCATTCGACGCCTCGGGATCGATGATCTCAAACCCGACTTGCTGCATGATATAGACGATCTCTGTCTGCGCTGCAGGGTCGAGCACAGCCCGGTTGAGGCTGATCTCCGGGATCAGCACCGAAACGCTCGGCAGGGTTCTGCCTTCGACGTCTTTCTTCAAACGGGCAATGATGTTCTCTTCCGGTGCGACGCTGGCGACCAGGGTGTGGCCCTGCTCTGAAATCCTGTTACTGACTTTCGCGGATAATGCGCTGGACGCCTCGACGATGGAACCCTTCAAGGGCATGTTCCCGGTTTCACCGAAGACACGGCTGGTCTCCACGCCAATGATTTTCGCAACCACTACCAGTTCCTTTCGAACCAGGAACGCACGACCGGTCACCAGCACCTGTGCGCCGGTGATATAACCGATACGTGCAGCCGAATTCGGGTCGACCATCCCGGAGATGCCCAATTCTACTTCGGAAAGCGCCTTGTCTATCTCCGCACGCTCGACCATGATTAAATCCGGATTCGCGGACAGTTGCGCCGTCATGAGGAGCTGGAGTTCTTCACCCAGCGCGCCAAATTCACCAGTATCCGCTGCGAACGGCAACACGGCGACACTATAAGCCTTGTTCGACTGCACGCCAGCTTTCTCCCCGGCCGGACTGGCAAGGGGATAGATCAGCAGCAGACCCAGAATAAATATACTTGCAATTTTTTGACACGATTCCATTACCTGTTCTCCCGTTATTCACTCACATGATGTCTGATTCGATTACCCTGCCTGTTGTTTGTGTCATCGAACGTATAAATAGCTCATGAAACAGTTTCTTTACCCCGGCATCCTGTCGCAGCAGGCCCACGATTGGCATGCGAACATCCAATACCGGTTTATGCGCATGCAGGGCTGTCCATATCAGCGGTAATTCAGTCGCATATTCCCGAAACAGAATAACCCTTTGCTTGCTGTGATCAGGTATCAGCCGGTCAATATTCGCTGCTTCTGCAGTACGGACGACCAGCAACGAAATGACCAGGGTGTCTTTTGGCAGCAGGTGTTTCGATTCGTAATATTCAATCCTGTTGGCATCCAGGAACGCCTGCAGTTCACCCGCTTGATCGTGGACGAATAACGTATTGGCTTGCGCCCATTTGACAATGGGATCGAGCAGTTTATCCGGGATCACGCTAAATTCGACCATCCCGATTGCCGTACAATCCGTGTCCTCTTCACAGGCAATGAATTCCCATTCAAACCGCGAATATTGCCTGACCTTCGGCGCCGTAAACGCCAGATCAAGACCGACATATACCCCATTAAACTCAATGCTGGTATCGGTACAGTCGACAAGCACTTTATCCTCCAGTTCGGCCTTCAGCCGGGTTGTTCGTTGTCTGAGGATGGCGCGGATGGTCACGCAATGCCCGGCTCCCGTCAGCCTTAAAGGCATGACAACATCATCCGCGCTTGAAAATACCGGCGTAAGGGTAATAGTGGGTTGGGATGCAGGCCCCAGTGTCACCGACGGTGCCGCAAGCGCGACATCCATCCGTGCAATGACAAGCAGCAATAACAACAAACCCATATAGAAATCACAACAGCACAGCCCCCTGTGCACGGAAATCGCCGAATATAAAGATACAACCATGTCTGAGTATCGACAGACACATACTTATCATTAATTTATGGGCCGCCTGGCCGATACATGGACTCCTTGCAGTTTTTTGTACAACAGTAGCAGTGAAGAACACCACATGGAGGTATTTATGTTTAACTATGCCACGCAACCCCTGTCGATTGGTAAAGTGCTGGATAACGGTATCCGACTTTGCATTACCAGCTTCCCGGCGATCATCCTGTTCGCCTTCCTGGCAGCCGTCATCATGAACCTGCCATCCTTTTTCGCGCCTCCACCACCCCAGCCGGGTGAAGCCATTAATGCCGGCCAGTTGATGACACAATCCCTGCTCCCGTCCATGCTGGCGGCGTTGGTGGGATTTATCTTCATGACGGCTATGATTGTGCGCATCAATGCCACGGCTGAGTCCAGGGAAATCGGACTGGGGATGGCACTCAGCATCGGAGTCAGGAAACTCCTGCCGGTCTTTATCGGCATGATACTTTACATGATCGCTATCATGGCAGGAATGGTGGCACTGGTGATTCCCGGCATCATCCTGATGCTCAGTCTTGCCTTCTACCAGATGCTGATCGTGCTCGATGACAACCGTACATTCGAGGCATTGCGTACCAGTCACCGGCTGGTGTGGGGCAACTGGTGGCGCACTGCGACTGTTTTCATGGTCCCCGCCGTATTTTATTTAGTGATTTACATTATCGTCGGGATGATTATGGGTATGTTCATCCCGTTTACAGAAGTCGCCAACGGCGAGGGAATGGGGACACTGGAACTTGCCATCGGCATCATGATGATCGTTGTCGGCACATTCACCATGCCGCTGTTTTACTCGATTGCACTCACGCAATTGAATGACCTGAAGCTGCGCAAGCAGGGACTTGATCTGGAGGAACGCATCAGCGCCTGAAACATGGCCAGGCCCTGGTTAATTATCCGGGTGCTGGTGGCTGGCGCGCTGTTTTTTTCGGGCTACTGCAGCGCGTCAGGCTCGAACGACTCAATCCTGTACAGCGAACTTACCGATTGTATCGATTTGCAGTTCGAGCTCTCACCGACCCCGGACAGTTTTAGCGAAATAGACCTGGCAGCCGACTGCCCGGAGTTGTTGCTCAGCCTCGCTGACAGTGTCTGGGTTGATAAAACCTCACTGGCTAACCACGACCATCCCAACCTCGCCCAGCTGGCTGACCTGAGATATTTTCTCCTCGGCACATTCAGCCAGCCGGAATCCGGTCGGACACTGGATATTTCCCGACTCGAGTCCATTCTGGCAGAAACCCTCGACACGGATGATCATGACCAGGGACAGAACTGGTGGGAGCGACTGCTGAGCTGGCTACGGCAACGCCATAAAGACCAGGATGACGCCGATCTCCGCTGGCTGGAAGAATGGCTGGAGAAATTCTCCTTCTCGGAAACAACGGCTGAATTCGTCACCTACAGCGTCGCCGCCTTGCTGCTACTGTTGGCAATCGGACTTATCATCAACGAAGTTCGCCTGGCCAGGCAGGGTAGATCAGAACTCCGACAACACAGAACAGTTCATAGCGGCCCGACGGGAGCAGCGCCTGTTGCCGCCGTTACGCCACCGGATGCGCAGCAACTGCCTTGCAAGGTACCCGAATTGCTGAACGTCTGCATCGACCACCTGATTCGCAACCAGCGACTCCCGGAAGCCCGGAGTAGCACGAATCGCGAATTCCTTCGTCATTTACTCAACAGCGGGGATAGTGCCGCGTCCGGTTTCGACCACCTGCTGCAACAGGCCGAATGCATCCTGTATGGTGACCGGCATATTGACACGCAAACCCTGCAGCAATGCCGCCGGCAAGCCGCCGCCCTGCTCGGGACCAGCGGTGGCAGTTCTCCTGCACCGGCCACTCCGGTCTGATTCGGGTCAGCAATGAACGATCGTCTCATTACCCTGTTCGGCGGAGTTGCTTCGCTGTTGATTGTCATTGCATTGCTCCTTCCGCCCAGGCAAATGACCCTGACGAACGACTCCAGACCGACCACTACCGACCGCGGGGTTCACGGCCTGCAGGGGTTGAAGACCTGGCTCGATCATAACCGCATTCCCAACATCAGTCTGAGACGTCGTTATACGTCGTTGCAGCTCGACACCCGGCTGGCGGATAGCGGCAATCTGATTATCATCAGCATACCGCAGACAACCGAACCCTCCCGTGCCGAACTCGATGCCCTGGAAGACTGGATCGTACAGGGTAATTTCGCCCTGTTACTGGGGGCCAAAAATGACCGGCCGGCCTGGTCTCTTCTCAGTGGCAACGACCTCGATTCCATACCCGCAGCATTGGGCTTTGAATTCACATCAGCATCCACGGAGCAGCCCGGGGACGAGTCCGAAACCGGGCAGGAACCATTGTCGGTCAATATCTACGAGGCCAGTTCGGTACTGCTGGGCGAAGTCCGGCAAGCAGTGTCACTTGAACCGGCATTCACCCACCCGCTACTGGAAAATGTTGCTTCCGTTGCCACCTTCCGGTCACTCATTCATGACGACCCGGACACGACACCCACAGGCATATCCGGAACACGTCAGGTACTGCCGCTGCTGCAGCGGGATGATCTCCCCGGATTTGCATTGTGGGAGTTTCGCGCCGGCGCTGGCGGTGGATGGATAAGCGCTCATCCCGACATGTTCGGGAATATCACCCTCGGTCTGGCTGACAATGCCAGGCTGTTTGCCAATCTGGTAGCATCCGAACTGGGTGAAGACGGCCACGTCATCTTCGACGACATGCATTTTGGAGTCAGCGACCTGTATGACCCCGAAAACTTTTTCAGTGATCCCCGCCTGCACAACACATTGCTGTTTCTTGGCCTGTTCTGGCTGGTATACCTGTTTGGCTACAGCAATCGCCTCGCACCGCCAATAGAGCAGCAACAGCACCCGCGCGCGAGTGATTTTGTCGAGGCCATGGCCGGTTTTTTTGCGCGCCGCCTGAATACCAGCGCGACCAGTCGCGGCATCCTCGATTATTTTTACACTGACATTCGCAGCATCCACCGGGTATCAGACCCACAAGCACCTGTATGGGACCTGCTGCGTAACACATCCACGGTCCGGGAAAGGGATATCCAGGCCCTGGAGCAGCTGGAATACAACACCGTGAACAAACGGAACATTAATCTGACCCGGCTTGTCCGGACCATCGATCGCATCAAAAGGACACTGCAATGACAACACCCGCCCAGGAACTCAAACAGCAACTCGAGACGAATTTCAGCAAGGTGATTTACGGGCTGGAACCGACCATCCACGGCCTTACACTCGCTCTGATTGCCAGGGGGCAGGTTTTGCTCGAAGGCGTTCCCGGCCTGGGGAAGACCCTGCTGGCAAAGACACTGGCGCAAATGCTCAGCGGGAAATTCAAACGCATCCAGTGCACCGCCGACATGATGCCCTCCGACCTTACCGGTATCCACGTCTACAACTCCGACAAGCATTGCTTTGAACTCATACCCGGCCCGTTGTTTGCGGATGTGGTGCTGGTGGATGAAATCAACCGCACCGGCCCAAAGACACAATCCGCGTTATTACAGGCCATGGAAGAAGGCAGTATTACGATCGACCGGGAGACCTATGAACTCGCCCCGGATTTTTTCATTATTGCCTCACAAAACTCCCATGAATTCGAAGGCACCTACCCGTTGCCCGAGTCACAACTGGACCGCTTCCTGTTACGGCTGCAACTCGCCTACCCGGACAGGGATTGTGAAAAGCAGATCCTGGCCGCATACGATCGCCCCGGCGGCGGTCACAGCCGCAGTGCAACGATTGAACCTATGGCAAACGATCTGATCACCCGTTCCCGTGAACAGGCGGCCGCCATCCATGTTGCCGACACCATCTATGACTACGCCACCAGGATCGCAGCCGCCTCGCGGACTCACCACCAGATCAGCCTGGGCGTGTCACCACGCGGCATACTCGCCCTGATGCGCTGTGCACGCGTGGAAGCTGCCCTGCGCGGCGGTGAATTCGTCACCCCCGATGACGTCAAGGCCGTGGCCGGTCCGGTAATGGCGCATCGCCTGATCCTTAACCCGGAGGCTGTGCTAGAAGGTATTCGCCCCGAGGATCTGTCCGTTTCGATACTGGACAGTGTCGACATTCCACGAACAGAAGCAACCCCCGGATAAACATTTCCATGTCGCTGTCCAGACGTTCGTATTTCTTCATCGCCCTGATCATCCTGCTGGCCATTGTGGGTCAATGGAGCAGCGCGGAAATCGGGCAGCTGTGGCGCTACCCTGCCGCCTTGTTATTATGTGCCTTCTTGCTGGAGGGTATCCGCGCACGTCATAACACCCTGCATATACTGCACCGATGCAGTGAAAAACTCGCCCTCGGCGAACATGAGCAATTAATGATAGAGGTAAGCAACCCTACTCCCCGTGCGATACAGCTCGAAACCCAGCTACGTCTGCCGATGTCACTGTCGGGTGACAATGCACTGGCGTACTGGCTGATTCCAGCAGAACAGACCGTCACCCGGACTTTTCCGATAGTCCCCATCACACTGGGCAGCACCACACCCGGTATTCTCTACACGCGTACCCTGGGACACCTGGGTCTGGCATGGTGGTCGCGACGGATGCCCAACGATACTGAGTCGGTAGTGGTACCGCGCGCACTCGAACACGGCGAAGCCAGCATGGGACAGGAGCACCTCGGTGTCCAGCAGGCGCAACACCAACAGGGCAGCGGTGACAACCTGCTCACCCTGCGGGACTATCAAAGTGGCGACTCCCCCCACGCTATCGACTGGAAGGCAACTGCCCGGCGTGGCAAGACCATGGTGCGCGTCTATGCCCGCGATCAGCGAATGGACATGCTGCTGATCATCGACGCCGGTCGTACCAGCCGGTTGCAGGCTGGCACACTGACCCGTTTGCACCATTATGTGAATATTGCGGCACGACTTGCACAACTGGCTGCACTGCAGGGTGACCAGGTTGGCCTGATGAGCTTTTCCAACGAACGCGTGGACACGGTACCGCTCGCGCCCGGGATGCGCGGCCTGCCGGTTATCCGTGACAGGCTTGGCAGGCTATGCAGTCAGTCCAGCGACTTCAACCCGATTACAGCTGCACTGGAAGCTGCCAGGATATTGCGCCAGCGGTCCCTGGTGGTGTTTCTTTGCGAGATCGAGCAACGTGAGGCCGCTACGCAACTGGCCAAGGCGTGCAGCCTGCTGGCCCCCAAACACCTGGCGCTGGTGGCCAGCCTGGTGGACAGTGATGTTCAGGAAATCCAGGTGCATCACTGTGAAGAATGGCTGGACCCCTACCGGCGCTTTGCAGCGCAGGAATACACCTACTCACAGCGGGCAACCGCGCTCAATCTAAAACGCCTGGGTGCAGAGGTTGTATTAAGTGGTCCCCGGGATCTCGACAGCAGGATCATGCAGCGTTACCGCTACCTGCGGCAACGACAACGGGTCTAGGAGTTGTTCATGGCGGGTTCCGAAAACACTCGGTCCGCCTGCCTGATTACGGCTGAGTAACCCGTGCTGCATGCCGCTGCCAGAAACCTCTGGTCAACACCAGCCATAACACCAGGCCGAACCCGAGGCCAACCACCAGGCGGGCCGACAATGGAAATGCGACATTGGGCGATATATACCCCTCGATTAATCCTGCCCCGACCAGAAACGGAATGGCAACCAGCAGCAGTGCACCCGCCTGCCGGACCGCCTTTCGGAACGCCTTCACCCGGGTGCGATTACCGGGACGAATAAGCGACTCACCCAGATAGATACCTGCCGCACCGGCCAGGCAGATCACACTGAGTTCGACCACACCGTGGGCAATAATGAACTCAAACAGACGTCCTGCAAGGCCGTGATGCGCAGTAAATGCAAACACACCCCCCAGCATCAGGCCGTTCAGTGAAATGATATAAATAGTCCCAATCCCGTAAAAAGCCCCCAGCACGAACGCAAACAGGCTAACGGCGACATTGTTGGTGATGATCGACAAGGCCAGCACGGAAGATGGCAGGATATTGAGCAGATCGTCGGTCCACAGATCTCCCGCTTCGACGGTATCGATCATTTTCTGCGAGGCGAAGAGCCCGGCCAGATCCGGAAAGCTGTACACCAGCCACCAGCCACAACAAATACTCACCAGGAACAGGGAAACCGTCGCAGCCAGTGCACCCCGGATATCGTAGACCACCGCAGGGGCATCGTGCAGGAAAACATCCTTTAGTGAACGCCAGAGAGCAGACGGTCGACGGTAGATCTGCTCATATGAGCGGGTAAACAGACCTGCCAAATATCGTGTCAGGCGTGAGTCGGGTGATGTTGCACGCGCCAGCGACAGGTCGCTTCCCAGTGCGCGGAACCCTTCAATAAATTCGATGCTCGAGCGCGACGAATCCTGCCGCCCACCCCCCTGTAGCAGGCACTGTTGTTCCAACCACTGCCAGCGTTCGACACGTCCATCCAGCCAGCGCTGCAATGCTTGCTGCGTCCCGTTCAAGGCACTGCTTCCCCCGCCAGTTGCTGCAATTTCACAAACAGTTCCTGGTTCAGGTGCCTGCTGTTTGCCACAACAGGTACCTGCTCGCCCAGCTTTTCAAGAAACATTTCGGCGAGCCGGGTCCTGACATTCAGGTCCAGTGACTTCCACCGGTCCACCAGATCCAGCAGGATCTCCTGATCAGCAGGGGTCAGCTTCTGGTTCCCGGCCACACGCTGTGCGCGTTCCAGTGCCCTGGCCGAGAGCTTTTCCTCATGCACCAGTAACGTACCTGCTGCCAAATCTCCAATTCGTACGCTGCGCCCGGTTACCATGCAGGCGACACAACCCACGGCATAGAATGCCGGCAGCCCGTCAACCAGGCGAAACACATTGCGAATCAGCAGGGCCGCAACCCCCGGAGTTTGACCCTGCGCATCTACCAGACGCACGCCCGCCATACGCTTTCCAGGTGTACGCCCCTGCATCACGGTCTCGAGAACCGGGTGATACAGGAAATAGATCCCCAGCGCAGGTAACAGCGTGATTAAGGCCCGAGAGCTGTGCAAACCGCTATCGTCTTCGAAAAATCCAGAAAAGAATTCAAAACCACCGTCACGTGACATCACCAGCCATGCCAGCAGCAGCCACACAAAGGCAAATAAAAAACGGATGTGCCAATCGATGATAAAAGCATAAGCGCGAGAGCCAAGCCCGGCAAACTCCATGGTCAGTTCGGTGGCATCGGCAGCATGTATCTTGAGTTCGTTGGACATCGATATACCCGGCTAAGCAGAGACTTGTTTCCAACAATTGATATCGGCAATTTTCCGGAAAGCTTATGCACGAAGCCGACCATGTTCCACGTACCCCGCGAAAGACCGCTCACACGGTTTACCGTCGCCTGCTTTAAGTCACTATTGCCCAATGACAACTGAAGCCACGACCAACACACCGGCAAAGCACCGCCTGAGTGACCTGCAAATCTTCCTGATCGTGCTCGCTACGATCGTCGTGTCCGCGGGAGCGCATCTGGCACATGTATAGACTTCTTTTCTTGGGAAAGGTCACCAGGCAAATCGCCGTTTGAGACAAATCGGGATTTTGCTGGAATTTCGCGTGGAGTAGTCCGGTTTGGGGGGTACATCCTGCCCCCGTATTGGACGTAAGCGGCTGAATTCTTGTGTCATTGTCCATATCCTGCAGAGACGCAGGACAGAGACGAGACTGTATGGCGGTGGATGCAGTCTACCACTAACCCGTCTCTGGAATTTTCCCTGATTCAGGGAAAAATACAGGGAATATTCCTCTTTTTCTACGTAAGTCCGGCCACGCATGCTAACAAGCCCCTGTTACTTTGCCCTTTTCTTACACATGACAAATAACCATCGAAAATTAACAGGGAATTATCAGGGAACTGTTAGTACCGGTAGCGCCGTCTCTGGTAGTTCAGAACTGATGGTGGACTGGAGATAGTAGGATCAAGTCGATTGGCCTGTTCCAGTGCCCAGGCACACCATTCATTAATATTGCGACCATCCGTAATAGCTCTTAATGGGTAATAACCTGCACTCCGTACAGCCTCTATATAAGCACGTAGCTGTTGCGCCTCCTGCCAGGCCTTGGCCTGCTCAGTAAACTTATCAAGCCGTTTCTGCTCCTGTTCAATCTGTTGCCTCAGAATCTCTCGCCTTCTCTCCTGTTCTGCCCACTCACGCTTCTGCCGTTCACGTTCAATACGTGCTGCCTTTTGGTGCGCGGCTAACTTGTAGGCCTCGGCAATAAATTTATTCAGACATTTCTCAACGCGCTGCTGCTTGCCATCTGCCCATGTACTTCGTAGCCCACTACTGTACCCAGTATCGAGTTTCAAGTATAAATCACCTGACGGGAAAAATTTATCGTCCGGTAATCTATAGCGGTACCAGCGATCCTTATCCAGTTCCTTCTGTTCAGTCGGTGTCGGCACATATTTCTCTCGTCTGGCCTTCTCCTCCAGACGAAACCCCAGCTTCTCACCCTCCACTACCAGCTGTGTACCTCACTCCTTGTCCTCCGTGTAAATCAACTCAATATCACGGGCATCCAGAGCCTTAATGAGGGTGTCCATAATGCGTGCGGCACGATCAATACTCTCTTTGCCAATCCGGATATCCAGACAGTGCTTCGCCCTGGGGCTCACCATGCCATGGTCATCGGCCCCTGCCCCACGAAGGCTTTTCGCAGTCTTCTCAATAAGGGGAAGCGGATCAATCAACTCATCCGGAACAAAGATCTGATTTTCAGAGTTTATTTCAGATTCGATATATTCTTCAACATTCTGATATTCTTTTGTTTCCTCAAGGATATGTCCGCGCTTGTTGAGAACAACCGTGGACCTCTGTCCGGCTTTGATTTTCGGTAATTTTGCTTGAGGAGGCACCTGCCCACTTTGTACCTTGGCCCAGTAGCCCCGGCCCGGAACCGGAATGCCCATGCGGGCACAGGTCTTGGCAAGCCCTCTATCGGACAAACCGTAACGCTTTGCCAGCTTGCTCATCGGTTCTGCCCAGACCTGGGCATAGAGTTCTTCCCGTGTTAATTCAGCAGACTGATCACCCCTTCCCATAATTCTTCTCCTGAGAGTATAGATTCAGGGATGGATTTTATACTCTCCCCGCGTATAACGCATTGCGTTATATAATGCCATGCGTTATAGTTGCTCTATGATCCGGCACTTCAAGGACAAGGAAGCCCGAAAGATCTGGGAAGGAACCATTTCACGGAAGCTGCCCACAGATATTCAGGTTGTCGCGCGCAGAAAACTCCGAATGCTGAACAATGCGCGGCTGCTTAAAGATCTCAGTGTGCCACCGGCCAATCGGCTTGAAGCGCTGAAAGGAGCGAGAAAAGGACAGCACAGTATCCGGATCAATAATCAGTGGCGTATCTGTTTCGTTTGGAAAAACGGCAATGCTGATGCAGTCGAGATTGTCGATTACCATTAGGAGTATTTGCGATGAAGACACTACCCAATATCCACCCCGGTGAGATTCTGCTTGAGGAATTTCTCACTCCGATGGATATCAGCCAGAATCGCCTCGCACGTGCCATGGATGTTCCACCACGCCGGATCAATGAAATCGTCCATGGCAAACGCGCCGTCACGGCAGATACTGCACTTCGACTCGCCCATGCGCTAGGTACTTCAGAACAGTTCTGGATGGGTCTGCAGGCTGACTACGATCTGGAAGAAGTCAGAAAATCTTCTGCCAAGGCCCTTAAGAAAGTTGAGAATGTGGCTGCCTGACAGAGTTCAAAACCCTCTGTGAATACTCCGCCGGCTAAGAACCGGAACGATCGGCCATTCGCTGATTACCTTCGCTACGTGAACATGCCTATTTATATCCCTTGATGGTCCTAATTGGGAAAGTTGGAAACAAATACGCCCATAAATATCCCTTGACGGACTCAATCGGGAAAGTCGGAAACGAACATGCCCATTAATAACCCATGACAGTCTCAATTGGGAAAGTTGAAACCCAATATGCTCATTAAGAGTCCTTGACTGTTTGCTAGCACGCAGTCCAACACATGTTTCATTACCTCGGTATTTGTATGTTTCTACCTATGTATAGTAACATGCATATCTAAATGACAACTAGAACCTCACAGACAGACAAGGTGCTGGCGCTGGCCAAAAAGGCTGGGGTTCTGCGCCCCCGGGATCTCGAACCTTATGGTATCCCAAGGATCTATCTCAGCCGTCTCCATGCAACAGGCAAACTGCAGCGAATAAGTCGGGGACTCTATGTACTTCCCGGGACCAACGTGAGCGAGCATCGCTCTCTGGCCGAGGCCTGCAAACGCGTACCGAAAGGGGTGATCTGTCTCCTGTCTGCGCTTCGATTTCATGAACTCACAACACAGTCGCCCCTCGAAGTCTGGCTGGCTATCGGTGGGAAGGACTGGCGACCACGCGTGGAGTACCCTCCCCTGCGCATTGTCCGCTTCTCTTCGGCGACACTCGATGCTGGCGTGGAGGAACACCGGATCGGGGGTGTCATCGTACCTGTATTCACACCAGCGAAGACGGTAGCCGATTGCTTCAAATACCGGAACAAGATTGGGCTGGACGTGGCCATTGAGGCGCTCCAGGAATGTTGGCGGTCACGCCGATGCACCATGGATGACCTCTGGCAATATGCAAATATTTGCCGTGTTCAGAACGTCATGCGCCCCTACCTGGAATCGCTGTCGGCATGACAGGTAACCGGGGTACGAGCACCGCCACCTCGGTACGGGACCGATTGCTCGAACTGGCAAGACAACGGAATCAGGACTTTCAGCTGATACTGACCCGCTATGGATTGGAGCGGTTCTTGTACCGGTTGAGCCAGTCCGAGTATCGCGATCGCTTCATCCTGAAGGGTGCGATGCTTTTCACCCTCTGGGGCGACCAGGCACACCGCCCGACCCGTGATGTGGACTTCCTGGGATTCGGCGATAGCGACGAAGCGACACTGCAAGAGATCTTTCGTACCTTGTGCAAGGTACCCGTCGAAGATGATGGTTTGCTATTCCTCGCTGACAGCGTGCAGGTAGAACAGATTCGTGATGCAACAGAATACGGCGGCATACGCGTGACGCTCCTTGGCAATCTGGCCGGTGCCCGGATCCCCATCCAGGCTGACGTAGGATTCGGAGATGCGGTGACGCCTGAACCGGAACAGGTCGAGTATCCCACTCTGCTGGAATATCCGGCACCCTGTTTGAGGGTCTACCCACGAGAAACGGTTGTGGCTGAAAAGTACCAGGCTTTGGTTAATCTGGGGATAGCAAACAGCCGAATGAAGGACTTCTATGACCTTTGGATAATGGCTCATCAGTTTGACTTCGATGGGCTCACATTGTCCAAAGCCATCCGCAACACCTTCGCACGTCGCCAGACAGCCTTACAGAAACAAACGCCATCCGGCCTCAGCTCAACATTCTATAGCGACAAGCAGAAGAACCTGCAATGGAATGCGTTCCTGAAGAAGGGAATGCTATTCTCCACCTCCTCTCCCCCATCACTTGAGGAGGTTTGCAATCTACTCGGGACATTTCTTATGCCGCCAACACAAACTCTGGAAAACAACCAAACCTTTACCGGACAATGGCAGCCTGGTGGACCATGGAAAATCTGAGTGACGCTGGACCTGACCATGGAGACTTCCAATCGCAAAATCATCCTTCGGGAAATTACTGAAGTTGAACAGCGAATTGCTCGCCTCCAAAAACAGCAAGAAGAAGCTGAGACGATACTCAGGTC
>Ga0209013_10001725_pt1 | contig 20085 bp, 14 predicted proteins | sample Cruoilmetagenom2_FD_187291 | JGI IMG/M metagenome (GOLD analysis project Ga0209013, IMG submission 187291) | Oil polluted marine microbial communities from Coal Oil Point, Santa Barbara, California, USA - Sample 2 (SPAdes) (version 2) | ecosystem: Environmental > Aquatic > Marine > Oil seeps ...
ATGTTCCCAAGGCCGTGGCCCTGGGATATTGGCTTAAAGTGAGCTACAAATTTAAAGAATATTGGCGTTAGAAATATTTTCAAAGGTGTTATGAAAAAAAAGCACGACAAAACCGAATCACAATCAAAATATAGTTGGCGAAGGATAGTAGATACCCTTCTCAAAGACACCCATCAGCATTATTTGTGCTATCTTCCGGCACACAAAGGCTGGTTTTCCTCCTGGCTTTTGAAGCGTTTTTTTTCTGGAATCAAAAGCGATCGGCAGCAGATTCAGATATTGAAGGACATCCCGGAAAATGCCACGGTTGTTTACCTGAATAAGTTTCAGAGTTATCTAGAATTTTTATTTTATCATACGCGCTTTATAGAAAACAGGCTCCCGGTTCCCGAACTGGGGTTCAATTACCACTCCCTGTTTTTTCAGCCGCTATCACGGTTATTGCGTGTTTTATTAGCCAGGCTTGATTTTCCGGCCCTGAAATGGAAGCTGCCCAATCCCTATCGAGACGGATATTTTCATAGAGAGTTGTCCCAGGGAAAAAGTGCTTTTCTGTCCATGGTTGACAAAAAGGGATTTCATAAACGCTTTGTCAAGGCTCAAGTCGATCCAATTTATCACCTGATTGAATTGCAGCACAAATCGGATCGGGAGATTTATATTGTACCCCTCTTGATGTCCTTTGGGAAAAAGCCATTCCGCTCAATTCCAACCATCATGGATATTCTGCTGGGGCCTGAAGCCAGGCCCGGAGTTGCACGCAGGTTGACAACCTTATTCAAGAACCCTAAAAAAATATTTTATGAGGTTTCCAAACCGGTGAGTCTGCGGCAATTCCTGGAGACCCGAGACGTCAAAGACATGTCGATGGATCATCAGGCGCTTATACTCAGACGGGATCTTCTCCTTCAAATCAACCGGCACAAGCAGAGCATTACCGGTCCTATGAAAAAATCCATGGAGGAATTGAAAGAAAGCATCCTGACAAGTGATCGTCTGAAAGACTATCTCGATGAGCATGCCGTAAAACGCAAACTCCCCATCTTAAAAGTCCGCAGGAAGGCAGATGCCTACATCGACGAAATTGCGTGTAAACAAAACCCAGGGCTTATCCGGTTTGCAGAAATTGTTATCGGGTGGGTCCTGAATACGATGTTCCAAGGGGTATCCTACAACGAGGAGGGATTACAGCATATCAAGGCGATATCACAAAAGGGACCGATTATTTTTGTGCCTTGCCACAAGAGCCATATTGATTACCTGATGCTGCCGTATTTAATGTACCGCAACAATATGGCGGTTCCTTATATCGCGGCAGGCGCTAACCTCTCCTTCTGGCCTGTCGGACCCATTTTCAGGGCCTTGGGCGCTTTTTTTCTCAGGAGAACTTTTCGGGGGAACGTCCTCTACTCCAAGGTTTTTTCTGAATATATTCACCGGGTGCTCTTAGAGGGTTACAGCATAAAAATATTCATAGAGGGTACCCGCAGCCGGACCGGCAAACTCATCATGCCGAAGCTCGGATTTCTTTCGATCCTCATGAATGCCTACAAAAACGGCGCTTGTGACGATCTTGTTTTTGCCCCCATCTATATCGGCTATGACCGCGTCTTGGAAGAGAAGTCCTATCTGCACGAAATAGAAGGCGGTAAGAAAGAGCCGGAAAGTTTTCTACAGGTTGTCAGTGCCAGAAAATTTTTAAAAAACCGGTACGGCAAGATATATATCAAATTCCATCCGACCATCTCCCTCAACAACCTTCTTGAGAAGGACGGTACGCGCTTTGACGAAATGCTGACCAAAGACCAGAATGCTTTGTGCCGCAACATGGGGCATCGCATCATCAATGCCATCAATACCGTGACCGTTATCACCCCTCACGCTCTGGTTGCCAGCGTATTGTTAAATATTCCCAAGGAACGGCTGCCCTATGACGACTTGTTGCGACACGTTGAGGTATACCTCCAACATGTCACATTGCAAAATGCAGATATCGCCGACACCCTGGTAATGGATCACATCCATGCGGTGGAGAATGTTCTCGAGGATTATGCCGGTCGAAAGTTGATTGAAAGAGTCGACGGAAACAAGGATAGTCCCCTTTCCGAAGCCGTTTACAAAGTCAATATTTCCAGACGCCCTGTCCTGGAATACTACAAAAACAACTGCATATCCTTTTTTGTGCCGGCAGCTTTTACCGCTCTGGCAATTCTGGACAAAGATGCTTTCCAGTTTTCTGCCTCGGATCTCCAGAAAGTTTATTTATTTTTGCAGGATTTCTTTAAATACGAATTTGCCTTTGACGTGGACAAGGCAACGGATTTCTATCTTCGAAAAACCATCAAATCGTTTATAGACGATGCCATTATTATTCCGCATCCAACACTCCCGGAAACCTATAATATTACCTCGGCCGGTTTTAGAAAGCTGAAACATTATTCCCACTTTTTAAAAACCTATTTTGAGTCCTATTGGATCGTCCTCAACTATTTTCGAAAAAACCCCCAAAGCGATATTTCCAGCAAGGACAGGATCAAGAAAATACAGGCACATGGTACCAAGTTATACAAGAACAAAGAGATAGACTTGCTTGAATCGCTATCAAAAATCAACTATACTAATGGGATCAATTTTTTTACTTCCCATAGCGTAAAAGGTTCGGAGGATAGCGAAGGAATCGAATTTTACACAGGCGTCATACAAGATTATCTGGGCCGTATCAATCATTAATATGAAAGCACTGATTCTCGCAGCCGGTTTTGGCAAGCGACTGGAACCGTATACACACCGAACGCCCAAGCCGCTTTTCACCATATCGAACCAGCCATTGTTGGACAGGGTTATCCGGAGACTCGCATTTGCCGGTATTTCCTCTATCATGGTGAATACCCATCATCTTCACCAGCAGATTGAACGTTACCTGTTATCCCAATCATATCCCATATCTGTCACAACACGGTACGAGTCGGAAATTCTGGGTACGGGTGGTGCCATTAAAAATCTAACTGATTTTTGGGATGATGAGCCCTTTCTGGTTGTCAACAGTGACATCCTGTTCAATACGGATCTTGAAGCCCTTGGGCGTTATCATATGAGCGGATGTTCGATTGCAACGCTCATGCTGTGTGATCATCAGATGTTCAACCAGGTATGGGTTGGCCCGGAGAACCGTATTTTGGGTTTCGATTCCGAAACGCGTCCCCTTCAGACCAGCAAAAATCCGCTGACCTTTACTGGGATTCAGATTATTCAACCGGAACTCCTGGACTTTATTCCAGCGAATCGATTCTACAGCATCATTGATGCCTATAAAACAGCCTTGTCGGAGAAAAAAAAGATCCGGGCCTACATCCCGGATCGACTTGTCTGGGCAGATATCGGATCCCCGGATCGATACCGGGAGGCTGCTTGTCAGGCCATGGCCCGGGAAGCTTTTTTTCGGCTGACCCGCCAAAACGATACGCCAGAGATACACATGAAAAAACTGGCCGGGGACGGATCCGATCGATTATGGTATCGTGTTATGGCAGCAGATACCGGCATCATCATGGTCGACCACGGCATCCGGAAAGGACCTGAAACAGAGGAAGTCGATTCGTTTGTCCGGATCGGTAAACACCTGTTTGCCAAAGGTGTGGCCGTACCTGCCATAATTCTGTCAGATCTGTTCGCGGGGCTTGTCTTTCTGGAAGATCTGGGAGACCTTCATCTTCAGGAAATGGTATTGCAGAATAAAACAGACACCGATTTAATCCTGTCCCTGTATCGCTCGATAATCGATGAGCTTATCCATATGGCATTGGCCGGGAGGGACGGGTTCGATCCTAAATGGACATGGCAGAGCGCAACATATGACCATACCGTTATCCTTGAAAAGGAATGCCGTTACTTTGTGGAGGCTTTCTTGAATAGATATCTGGGTATGGATGTCCGTTTTGGGGAGCTTAAAAGCGAGTTTGTGTTCCTTGCAGAAAGTGTTGCTGCTTGTGCGGATATCGGGTTTATGCACAGGGACATGCAGTCAAGAAACATCATGGTTCATCAGAATCGCTGTTATTTCATCGATTTTCAGGGCGGCAGAACAGGACCGCTGCAGTATGACCTGGCATCTCTGCTGGTGGACCCCTATGTGGAACTTCCCGAGGAAATATCATCGACACTATACGATTACTACGTGGGTCACCTGTCGTCATATAGAAATGTTGATGCAACAGTTTTCCGAAATGGATTTCAAAGCTGCTTGCTTACGCGTAATCTTCAAATTCTGGGAGCCTTCGGGCATCTTTCCAGGAACAAGGGCAAACATTATTTTGAAACCTACATACCCATTGCATTAAGGACACTCATTCAAAATCTGGAAAACCACTCATCGCGTCATCGGTTGTCAGGTCTGCGAAAGGTTGCTAATGAGGCAGTGGTAATATTGAAGTGTTAAATTTTCTTTTCGTGGTTGACCTTTCATGCAAAACACTAGACGTGACGTGTTATTCCGCCATCTACTCTAATGTTTTGACCGGTTATATAACTTGCATCATTAGACAAGAGAAAAGCTGCTGTCCTTGATATTTCTTGAACGGTGCCATATCTCCCCATGGGAATCCGAGCGCGAAGCTTTTTGATCTCCGGCAGACTATCTATGAACCATAGAATAAAAGTAACCCATTCTATTTATCGTGACGATTATAACAATCCACTTCAGATAAAATGCTGTTTTACTATAGCCGTATAGGCATAATTGATCATCGTGACTACATCAAAAACTGGAAGTTTCACAGCTTGTTGAATGTCCTTCGCATAGGGCGGCATATTGGTGCATTCTAAAACGATCGCGCCGACATCCGGGTGGGAGTTTACCAATTTCTCGGCCGCCAATACCATTTCCCGTCTGCACTTTTCAATGTCAATTGTATCTTTACCCTCAATGAACACCGTTGCAAACTCTTCGGATTCATCCATGCCGATGACGGCTATGGGATAAGACTGAATACCGACGCCGGCAAGGTGCTTGCGGGTTAACGATTGCCGGCTTGCCGTAATGATACCGACTTTTTGTTCTTTTTTAATGATCGCCTGTGCCGAATGAACCTGTAGAAGGCTTGAAGTGAAAATCGGAACGTGAACGGCATTTACCAGTTCCTGGTGAAATATGGCTAAAAAACCGCAACTGGTTGAAATCGCTTTTACACCCTCACGCTCAAGGTCACCCGCAGCATCAATAAAAAGCTGCAGCAAAAGTGGATCGGCATCCTTAACCACTCGGGTGGGGTTAGCGCCTTTTACAACTTTGTATAGCACCGGGAATGAAAAGGTATCCGGATTTCCCACATCTCCGGGTATGCGCGGGAAGACCGTGTCGAGCATAATGATACCGAAGGCAGGTCCATTGGTGACAGGATTATTTCTGTTAATGCTTGCCATGTAGGATATCTAATTTCAGATTTTTTATTATTTCCAGTATTTGCGCATCAAATTTTTCATCTTCAAAGCTGCATATAGGCAATCGAAATGAGTCTTCACATAACTTCATATGTGATAATATCGTTTTTACAGGTACCGGGTCCGGTTGCAGTTGTAATATTTTAAATAGATCGGACAAATTGTCTCTTATTTTTTCGGCATCGTTATATCTTTCATCAAAAGCTGCCCGGATCATCTGCAGTATTTTGTCAGGAATAATATTTGCTGCAACCGAAATAAGCCCATGGCCGCCTATTCGGATAACATCGATTGCCTGATCATCCTTGCCGGCTAAAAGTTTCAGGTTTGGCATTTTTTTTGACAGGATCTCTTTTGCCTGATCAAGGTTTGCCCCGGCTTCGCAAATTCCGATTATATTTGGGCATTCATCAGCCAGCTGCAATAATGTGACTGTTTCCAAGTTTACGTTGGTCTGAGCTTTCAAATTAAATAAGATACAGGGAATATCGATTTTATCGGCGATGCTTTTAAAATGAAGATATAATCCCTTTTGAGTTGGGACATTCAGATACGGGTTTACCAAAACAACGGCATCAGATCCCGCTTTTTGTGCATGCCGGGATAACCTGATAGCCTCCTGGGTGCAATTGCTTCCGGTAGAAGCAAGAACTAAGGTTCGTTTGTTGACATATTTGACAGTTAATTCAATTACCCAGTCATGCTCATTGTATGAAAGCGTAGCACTCTCTCCCGTAACCGTGCAGGGAACAATACCCGCTACACTATTGTTAACCTGGAATTCGATTATTTTTCTTAACGCATCTTTATCCAAACTTCCATCTGTTTTAAACGGTGTAGCAATTGCGGTAAACAGCCCATTTAAGTCCATAATATTTATCCGTGATAGAAGCAGATTACTTTCGGTTCAGTCATTTCCTGAAGGGCAAATTTTACACCCTCACGGCCCAATCCGGAATTTTTCACACCGCCAAAAGGCATGGAATCAAGCCGGTAATCCGTAGAATCATTGATCATGATGCCGCCACATTCGATTTCGTAAGCGGCTTTGAAAGCCAGGTTCACATCCTTTGTAAATACGGCTGCATGCAGACCATATTCGAGGCTGTTGGCCTCTTTGATTGCCTCGTCAAAATCATTGACACGAAAAAGACTAACAACCGGGCCGAAAACCTCTTCACAATATATTCGACATTTTTTGGGCACATTTTCAAGCACTGCTGGAGATATAAGTGCGTCTTTCCTCTGACCTCCGCATAAAAGCGTCGCACCGGAATGTATAGCATCGTTTATCCAATTTTCAACCCTCAGTGCTTCCGTAGCGGTGATCATCGGGCCCATATCCGTTTCTTCGGACAACTTGTTTCCAATTTTCAATTTGCCGGTCCGGTTGACAAATTTAGCCTTAAATTCATCATAAATGCTTGTGTGTATATAAATACGCTGAACGCCGATACAGTTCTGACCCGCAGCCCAGAATGCACCGGAAACACAGGAAGCAACCGCCCAATCAATATCACAGTCATTCCAAACGATAACCGGTGAATTTGAACCTAATTCCATGCCCAGCTTTTTAATGCCGGCAATGGAGACAATTTTTTTCCCGGCTGTTATGCCACCCGTAAATGACAGCATCTGAATCCGCTCATCTTTAATGAGCGGCTCACCGATTTCAACACCATGCCCGGTTATAATTTGCAGAACCGATGGTGGTAGCCCGGCCTCCAGCAGTGCTTCCGCCAATTTAATCGCTGAAAGAGGTGTGACGGTGGCCGGTTTGAGAATAACGCTGTTCCCTCCCGCAAATGCCGGACCAAGTTTATGCGCCACGAGATTTAAAGGATCGTTAAAAGGCGTTATAGCGAGTATGACTCCGATGGGAAAGCGGTAATAATATCCCTTGCGGTTCTCGCCACCCGGAAAAGAATCAAAAGCAATGGTTTCGCCGTGGATTCTTTTGGATTCCTCACCTGATACCCGTAACGTGTTGACACAGCGGCTGACTTCCTTACGTGCTTCCCGGATGGTTTTAGAACTTTCTCTTGCAAGCAGTTGAGCGAATTCTTCAGTTCTGTTTGTCAAGATGTCCGCTGTTTTATATAGTATTTGGGAGCGTTCATATATTGTTAACCTCTTGGCGATTTTAGATCCTTTTTCTGCTGCTTTCAAAACATTGTTTACATCTTCTCGGTTTGCCTTGGGAATGTAATCGATCAAGGAATTATCAAACGGATCAAAAACACCGATTTGATCATCTCTGTCGATCCATTTGGAATTAATCAACATTTTCATAGCCAAATCTCTTTAATAAGTATTCGCGGCTTTTTAGGAACTCAAATGCGAAAGCATACCCAGGGGTATCGGTTTAACCGGTGTCCGTACGGAGAGCGGAGGCGGCCCCTGTTTTCCTACAATAGAATAGGCTGCTAAAATATCGTAAATTAACGGTCCGCAGGTGCGACCCTGGCAGTTTCCCATGCCGCATCGAGTCGCTCTTTTTAGTTCCGATGCAGACGAGATGCCTTTTTTAATCCAATCACGGATGGTTCCCATGGTGATGTCTTCGCAGCGGCAGATGATGGTTGCATCATCTATTTCGGCCCACTCTCCCGGATAGATTGCCCATTGACGGTATAGAAAGGTCCCGAAAAGTTGACAACGTTTGCGTTTGCGTAATAAAGCCGTCTTTTGAATACGGTGCTTCTTTGAATTTAGTTTTCCAAACTGTTTCAAAATCGACAATGCCGCCAGTCGGCCCTCTATCAACGCTTTATCTCCCCCGGCAATCCCGGTGATTTCTCCGGCCGCAAAGATTCCGTTGATCGATGTCTCCATCGATGAATCAACTTTAACGATCCAGCAGTCCATATCCACAGCGTAAGCTAAATCACACCCGGCCAGTTGCGGCAGTTCGATATTGGGGACAAAACCGTTACCAACGGCAAGTATTTGTGTCTCATAACGCTTTTGGCTACCTTGCACGATGGTGCCGTCAGGAGCGATCTTGCCGACAGTGACTTCCTGAAGCTTGCCCTGGTCCTTAACTTCGACAACTTGCATTCGGTGCTTTATCGAAACTCTTTTTTTAATCAGCCGGCCAAGCGCTACTATCCCTTGACCGATTTTCGATAACTGACCAGCCGTCAGCCACTTGGTATTTAGCATTGTAATCGCAGGCGAACGATCCAAAACAGCTGTCACGTGCCCACCAGCACCTATAATTTGGCTGCTCAATAAATATATTAATGGGCCGGCTCCGGCGATTAGAATATTAGATGATGCTAACACACCGTAGTATTTGAGCAATATTTGAGCTGCTCCGAGCGTCATTACACCGGGCAATGTCCATCCATTGAATGGACGCACTTTCTCCCTGGCACCGGTCGCAAAGATAATTCTACGCGTTCTTATTTCCTTGACACTTTCATCAGAGGTTGACAGCAGAATATGTTTTTCCGGGAACACCCCCAGTACACAAGCCGGTGAGATGATATGCAGGTTATTCATTTTTGTGCCCATGGCGGCGCGTAAATCCAATTGCAGGTCTGAGCCTTGTGAGTCTCTGAACCTATTTGCCGGTTTATGTGCCGGTTCGCGCCAAAGTTGACCGCCGATCTGGTTGTTTTCATCAATCAAAAGTACTTTCAGAGGATATTCCGCCAACACGGCTGCCGCTCCGATCCCGGAAGGCCCTGCTCCGATAATAACCACATCGTAGTCTTCAGGAACCATCGATCTCAACCTCCATGCCTTCCTCAACCATGGTCACACAAGCCCGTTGGACGGGGCCTTGGTTTACGGTTACCAGGCATTCATAGCAAACGCCCATACCGCAGAACACGCCACGCGGCTGATGGGTTTTACTTTTTCGAAACTGACGATAACCGGCGGCAATCAAAGCGGCGTGAACCGTTTCTCCCATATGGGCCGTTGTGGAGCGGCCATTAACGAAAAAGACGATTTCCCTGCCCCTTTGCAAAGAATCAATCCGTATACCGGATGCGTTTTTAATAGACTGGATTATCCTCATAATGGAATGCCTGAATCAACGTTATGTTGTATCGTTTGAAAATCGTTTCAGATTAAAGCTGTCCAGAGCGACATCCGTTTTCCCCTCCAAGACCAATTCGCTGATCAGTTTCCCAGTGATGGCGGACAAGGCGATACCGTCACCTTCATGCCCCGCAGCCATGATAAATCCCTTGATCTTTTCCACTTTCCCTAAGATAGGTAATCCATCGGGCGTGTAAGGTCTTAGCCCGGCAAATGCCCGGATTAAATGCGTATGCTTTAGATCCGGCAGGATTCGAACAGCGCGTGAAGCAATCTTTTTTAACCCTTCCACCGTTGTTCGCTTATCGAAGCCGACAAATTCACGGGTAGCCCCTATGAGAAGGTTGCCATTTTGAGTCTGGTCTATGGATACTCCGCCGGCGCCATCTTTTGCCAACTTAGGATTAAATTTTGCGGCAATGTAGTTGGCCGATCCAAGCCACGGCTTCAAAAGGGCCGGCCGCACCTCGGTAACCAGCAACTGTCCGCGCCTGGGTTTGATGGGTATCTCGATACCCAACATTCGACCAATCTCAGGGGCGTACACACCGGTCGCATTAACAACCGTACGCGTTTCAATTTTACCGGCTGCAGTCACAACTGCAGAGACTTGTCTTCCTTCAACCTCGATGTCCAATACTTCGGTGCCGGTTAAAATTTCCGAGCCCCTTTGTTTCGCGCCCATGGCAAAGCCGAGCGTTAAGGCGATGGGATTGATCTTACTGTCCAGGTGTGAATAGGTGGCACCAATCAGGTGATCGGATAGATGCGGAGCCAAGGCGCGAAGCTGCTTATGATCTAGAAGCTCAACATCCAGACCCGCTAGACGCTGGGCCTCGACAAACTGCTTCATGGCCGTTTTTTCATCTTCGGTTTCAATGACGATCAGACCACCGTTCTTTTCATATTCTATGGGCACCGGCAGGAGGTCCTGCATCCGGTTCAAAAGCGTGTGGCTTTCCAGGGCCAATTTTAAATGAACCCCCGGCTTTTTGGTTTGCATGACAACCGCACCATCACATGCACCGGAGCTTCCGGATGCAATTTCGCTTTTATCCAAAAGGATGACATTGATATTTTGGCGTGACAGAAAATAGGTGATGGCGGTTCCGATAATACCACCACCGATAACTACCACGTCTACGCTCTTCCAGGCCACTGTTTCTCCTATCTTGAAAACGGATATACTGGAAGGATTATATCCGGTTAACTGCTCAAAGTACGCCGGCTTCTTTCAAGATCTGCGCCAGCTTCTCCCCGTTGGTCTCGGACATGGCGCACAGGGGCAGCCTAAGTTCCGAACTTTTAATCAACCCCTTCATCATCAATGCCGTTTTGATAGGAATGGGGTTGGATTCCATGAACATGGCTTGCATCACGGGCAAAAGTTGGGCATGCTTCTCCAGGGCCCCAGCACCATCGCCTGTCTGCCAGGCACGGTATATTTCGGTCATCTTGTCTGGAAGAAGGTTGCTGATAACACTGATCACACCTTTGCCGCCCACACTTAGCACCGGTAATGTCATCGCGTCATCGCCGGACAACAACGTGAGTCGGTCACCACAAAGTCTGCTCAACTCAGCTATCTGGGCAATGTCACCACTGGCTTCCTTGATTGCAGCCACTTCGGGAATTTTTGAAAGATCCGCTACGGTCTCAGGTGTAATGTTAATACCTGTGCGTCCCGGTACGTTGTAGATCACAAGGGGCAAGCCCACTTCAGCCACCTTCTTGAAATGTTGATAGAGACCTTCCTGGGTGGGCTTGTTATAGTAGGGGGCAACCTGCAAGGTCGCGTCGACTCCTAACTGTTTGGTGCACCGGGTCAGTTCCACGGCCTTAGCCGTGGCGTTAGACCCTGCCCCGGCTACCACCGGGACCCGTTTGCGTGCAATCTCCACCGTGATCCCGATCACACGTTTGTACTCATCAAAACCCAAGGTAGGCGATTCGCCGGTAGTGCCGCAAGGCACGATTCCGTCGATACCCTTTGCTATCTGAAACTCGATAAGATCCCGCAGGCTTTCCTCATCCAGCTCACCGTTGATAAACGGTGTCACAATTGCCGTAAAAATTCCTGTAAACATTGCCAACTCCTTGAAATTCCAAGTCGCATTACAAGCGATTAACTACTCGCGGACCCTGATCAGACCGTAACCGGTTCAAGCTGTTTCTTTTTCCTGAACACCAGCACCCAAAAAACCACTAGTGTGATCATGGTGGCCGCGAGCATCAGGGGTTGATTGGTCAAACCCGGCATGGTGCAAAGCACAGCTGCGCCGATTGCAAAAGCTAAGGTAACGATTCGGCCGCCAAAGTTCATCGATCTGAACAAATAACCACTTAAGCCGCCGGCAGACAAAATCACACACATCAGAAGCAGTATGGCAACGGTCAGTATGCCAACAACACTGCCCTGCATGAGAAGAGCCTCGTTGTAAACAAAAACATACGGCACGATAAAACCCACCAGCGCCAGCTTTAAGGACTCAAAGCCCGTCTGCAGTGGCTTTGATCCCGCAATGGATGCCCCGCAATAAGCGGCGATACATACCGGTGGGGTAACACCGGCCAGGATTGCAAAATAATATACGAACATGTGTGAAGCCAACAGGTTGCAGCCCATGGCGATAAGTGCCGGTCCACCGATGGTGATGGCGATAATATATGCCGGTGTGCAGGGAAGTCCCATGCCGAGAGTCAGGGATGTAACCATGATCAAGAGCAGGGCGGGCAGCAGGTGGCCGCCGGACCAGTTCGTTATGACCGTGGCAATTCCAAGGGCCAGTCCGGTGTGCGTCACGATACTGACTACCATGCCGGCCCCGGCGCAAGCCATGCCGATCATGATCATGTTCTGACCGCCCAGGCGCAGGGTTTCCCAGATCTTTTTGGGGGTCATCCTATTTTCGCGCTTAAAAAAACTGAATAAAAAGCATATGCCGATGGCATAAATTGCGGCCTTGAAGGGCGAGTAGCCGATGAGCAGTATAACCACCAAAACGACCATGGGAATTAAAAGATAGATGTCTTTCAGGATAGCCTTCAAGGGCTTTATATCCTTCTCATCCATACTTTTAAGTTCGTCCTTTAGGGCTGTGAAATGAACCCTGAACACCAGGCTGGCGTAGTACAGAAGAGAACCCAGGATAGCGGCGATGATTATTTTTACATAGGGGATTCCGGTTATCTCCGACATGACAAAAGCACCCGCACCCATCACCGGCGGCATCATCATACCGCCAACGGAAGCCGAGGCTTCAACCGCACCGGCGAAACGGGCCCGGTAGCCCAGTTTTTTCATTAGCGGGATAGTGAACGTTCCGGTGGAGTAAACATTGGCCGCGGCCACTCCACTGATGGAGCCGAAAAGACCACTACTGAGCACCGCAATCTTGGCGGGACCGCCTCTGCTCTTGCCGGCCAGGCGCGATGCCAGGTCGGTAAAAAAAAGACCGGTGTTGGTCTTCTCCATGACGGCTCCGAATATCACGAATAAAGCCACAAAAGTGGCCGCAACGCCGGTGATGGCGCCGTAGATACCCGAATCGGTAATCAGGTAGTGCATTTCGACCAATTCGGAGAACACGGGCGCCTTGCTGAAAAATACGCCGGAAAGATAAGGAGCGATATACAGGTAGCCGATAAAGGATGCGATCAGAATAGCCATGGCCGGTACTACCGTGCGTCGAATCGCCTCAAGCAGCAGTATGATGTTAAGCGTACCCAGGATCAACTCGATGGGAAGCACGGGATCGACGAATTTAAGCCGTTCGGTAAGATAGTCATTGTTGATAATCAGATAGATGGGGGGTAAAAGCGCGAGACCGCCCAGGATCCAGTCATAGAAGGGTACGCGGTCGCTGGCCCATTTTTTAGCGGCCGGAAAGAGGATAAAGGCGGCCGGCAAGATAAACATCAGGTGAATGCCGCGTTGCGGTCTTGGCTGAAAGATACCGAAGATAGCGGTATAAAGCTGGAACAGGGATAATATGACCAACCAACCTCCAACCAACCACTTCTGTAAACCTTTAAACTGTCGCACGACGTTTCTCCTTTTTATAGTCTGTGGGATTGTGCCGGGGACCATGCGTACCGATTCAAGTCCCCGGCACAACCTTTTGTGTCATATTGTTACTCCATATAGCCTTTTTCTTTATAGTACCTGATTGCACCGGGATGTAGCGGAACTGCTACGTTGACCCAACCCGTTTTGGGATCGAATGTTCTGTTTTTAGCGTTGATTTTATGTACTTCCTCAATATTATCACCAATGATCTTGAGGATAGTGTAGGCAACTACATCAGGCACATCCTTGCTGACCAGAAGTTCGGCAGCAGTAGTAACAGCCGGTACATCATCCGGATTGCCTTTATACGTGCCGCCTGTGATCTGGGCTTTACCCGAGGCCGTGCCGATGGTGCCCAGTTTCTCTGCCAATGTGTCGATGCAGTCTTTGGAGGTGGACAAAAGGACACTTTTACGGCTCATGGTCATCTCGGTAATCGCGGCACCGGGCAAGGCCAAGTGAGTAAACACGAAATCCACATGTCGGTCCTTATAAAGACTGACCATGTCGGCGTAGACCGCCTGCTGGATTTTACCGCCGGCCTTTTTGATGTCTTCGAATGTAATACCGTAGTACTTCAGTATTGCCTTGACCAAGGGAAGGTCGGAGGTGCCCTTCATCGGCATGGCAACGCGTATCGATTTGCCGGCCTTGACCAGGTCGATCATGCCTTCCAGGGTTTTAATCTTCTGGTCGGCGGCCGCCAGCACGTGAATGTATGAAATGCCGAATATGGCGCCCATTGCGCGTACGTTTGGGTTGGGGCTTTTATACACAGGGGCCATTCCTTCAAGGGCCATTTTATCTACAAAAGTAACACCCCATGCCAGACCGTCTTTGCCTCTGGAAATCCGCACCGGGTTGACCACGCCCCCACCAGGTACAACTTTGAGTATGATCTTGGGTTCCTTCTCCGTTATTAGGCGTGCCAGGCCACCGGCCTGTGCGTACCAACCCCCTCCAACCCCTCCGGCCACCCAGGTCATAGTGGTCGGTTTAAGATCCTGGGCCATGACACCAATGGGCGAGCCCACAGCAAAAATTACTGTCATTCCCATAACCAACAAAAAGCCTAATATTTTCCTTTTCATTTTATCCTCCTTAATTTAGATAAAAGGTTTGCTTTTTAGGAGAATCGGAAGGTTCTCGGGAACCAGCCTGGCATCTCCGGTAACATTGGGTGCTTTAATTATTCTCGAAAATCTCGGAATCGGTCTGATGCTGCAATCCGATTATATTTAATGAAGTGCTTTGCTAATTAATAATCTTATAAGATATCTTATAAGATTATTAATTTTGCTATCATGCATTTATTTCTTTGTCAAGTAATTATTATCATACTATCAACTTATCTAATTACTTGATAACACAGCCTATTTAATTTTATATAATAATTGTTTACAATTCTAATAAATAATTTTATAAGAATATATGTCAATATTATTAGATTATCATTCATGATACGAGGCGACTAAAAATGCCTATAGCAAACAAAGAAACGAAATTCGGGGAAAGAAGCGATCTCGCACATAAGGCTTATATGGGTATGCGACAAATGTTTTTTTATAACGAGATCATACCGGGACAAAAGATAAAATATCAGGACCTGGCGGATCGATTGAACGTGAGCATTACGCCTGTGATTCATGCATTGAAGTGGCTGGAGTTTAAAGGCATTGTTCGCCATGAACCCAATAAGGGCTATTATGTCAATGAGGCCAGTCTTCAGGAAATAAGGGAAATTTATGAAACGCGATTGGTGCTGGAGATTGCAATCCTTCCACAAACCGTCGCAAAATTAGATAAAAACGGTATCCATCGCTTGCAAGTCTCCCTTGATGCTTTTGAGAAAACAGTTGAAGAAGCAGACTATTACGGGCGCCTGATGACGGATATGAAGTTTCATTTCACACTTGCTTCGCTTTCGCAATGTCGCATACAGCTAAAACTGCTGGAAGAGTTGTTTGATCTTTTGTTTCTTAGGTACAGCCGTAACCTAGTTTCAATCAGCATTATGGAAACGTCACTTCATGAGCACCAGGAAATATTTGAAGTTTTGAAAACCCGCAATCTTCATAAGCTACAAAAGATCCTGTCCCGCCATTTAGAAAATGTAAAAGACCATATTCTTGAGAAATACGACCGTATGATCATAAATAGAAAAGAACCGGTCTTCGATTTTCATTCATTTCTGTAGTAATTCAAGGCTCATATCGGAGTGTTCATTCTTATAATCTAATTTTAATTGACAAAATTAGAGTTGCCGGTCTACAAATAAATTTGTTGAATAGCCCACAAGATTAAATCAAAATCCTATCTCTGAAGGAGAGGCTCGATGGTACGAATCCTGATAAACGGCTGTAGCGGTACGATGGGCCGGGTGTTGACCGAAATGATCCAAACCAACCCGGACATCGAAATTATTGCCGGTGTGGATCCTGCAGCACAGGCAAAGGAATCTTCTTATCCTGTTTACACTACGTTCGCTGATGTTGACAAAACGGTGGATATCATTATCGATTTCTCTACTCCGGAAGCGCTCAGAAGTGTTTTTGAGGGCGCATTGCAGATTGATGCAGCCCTTATTATCGCTACCACCGGGCATTCGGACGATGATAAGGCACTTATCAAAGCCCGGGCTGAGAGTCTTCCGATTTTTCAGGCCGCAAATATGTCCCTGGGAATTAATCTCATGTCCGAACTCATTCAAAAGGCTGCTGCCGTTCTGGGAGATCAATTTGATATCGAGATCATTGAAAAGCACCACAACTTGAAAAAAGATGCGCCTTCGGGAACTGCGTATGCATTGGCCGAGGCCATAAATCAGGTTTTCATGAATTCCAAGAAGTATGTGTTCGGAAGGCATACCCGCACCGAACGCCGCAAAACCGGGGATATCGGCATTCACGCAGTGCGCGCCGGCACCATTGTCGGTGAGCATCAGGTTTTGTTTGCAGGTAAAGATGAGGTTTTGGAGATTCGGCACAGTGCCTACTCCAAGCAGGTTTTTGCCGCCGGAGTGCTGCAAGTGGCGCGTTTTATGCTGGGAAAACCACCGGGGTACTATACCATGAAAGACATGATCTTTGCACAGAGCGCGGTTTCGAACGTGTATGCCAGCGATGAGGATGCCCTGGTGTCGATATATGGTATTCAACACGATCCTCAGAAGATTACCGAGGTATTCAAGAAGATCGGTGAACAAAAAGTCAACTTGGATATGATCAGCCAAACAGCACCGATGGATGGCAAAGTAAACATCTCTTTTACACTGTCGCGACAGGATGTGGAACGGACTGTGGCGCTTCTTAAAGAGTTTCAAATCACGATGCCGCAGCTCAAGACCGAAGTGTTGCCGGAGATTACCAAGATAACCGTTGAAGGGCCGGGTATGGAGGTTCAGTCCGGGGTGGCAGCCAAGGTGTTCGAAGCCATGGCCGATCAGGATATTGCACTCAAGACCGTCACAACTTCGGAAACAAAAATTTCCTATATTGTACCACAGGATGACCGCTTACGTGCGTTAAAGGCCATAAAGACCGCATTTGGAATCTGAACCGCAATAGCGAGCGCATTCCCCGTAGCTGGCTGTCTGCGAGATTCTTAAATCTTACCCGACCTAAGTGTCTGAAAGATTATTTCTCCGATTTTATTCCGGCAATGATATCAGCTGCGGCTTCTAGGGCCTTATCCAGGTTTTCCGGATTGGGACCACCGGCCTGGGCCATATCGGGCCTTCCGCCGCCACCGCCGCCGACAATTACGGCTAATTTGTTGACGATTTTGCCGGCATGATATTGACCGGTCAGGTCACGTGTAACAGCGGTTAGAAGCAGTGCCTTTGAGCCGGATCGGCTCCCCAGAACAATGATGCCGGATTTAACCTGTTCTTTGTATCGGTCTGCTATATTACGAAGGGCGGCAGGGGAATCAGCATCTATCTTTTTAACTAATAATTTTACATCATTAACTTTAATAACTTCATCTAAAACCTTAGATGCAGAGCGGCCTAGTATTTTTGCTTTGAGTTGGTTGATATCTTTTTCGTTGTTCTTGAGTTGCTCCAATAGCTTTTGAATTCGTTTGGGGACGGCATCAGGCTTAACCCTCAGTATTCCGGCAGCCTCCTGTACCGCGTGGACTGTCTTCTGCAGATGGTTCAATGCGGCCTCACCGGTCAACGCCTCGATTCTGCGAACGCCTGAAGCAATACTCGATTCACTGATAATTTTGAACAGCCCGATATTGCCGGTCTGTTTTGTGTGAGTCCCACCACAGAGCTCCTTGCTGAAATCGGCCAGGGAAACCACCCGGACCCGGTCACCGTATTTTTCCTCAAAGAGAGCTGTCGCACCTGATTTGAACGCATCTTCCGCATCCATCTCTTGGGTTTGAACAGCAACGTTATCCCTGATTCTTCGATTCACAATAGACTCTATTTCATCCAGTAGATCCGGGCCAACCTGTGAAAAATGGGTAAAATCAAAACGGAACCTGTCCGGTGCGACAAGCGATCCCGCCTGTTTGACATGATCCCCCAAAACCTTTCTCAGGGCATGATGCAGAATATGAGTGGCCGTGTGGTTTGAGGCCGTGGCGTTTCTTTTTCCCATATCCACCGTTAACGTTACCTCTTCACCCCTTTGGATTTTTCCCGAAAGAACCCTGCCTCTGTGGATAATGAGGCCGGTGGGGTCTTTTATGGTATTGGTAACTTCCATCAAAAAGGAATGGTCGTTGTCGGATGTGGTGATGGTACCGGCGTCGCCGGCCTGTCCACCTGATTCACCATAAAACGGGGTTTTATCCGTAACGAGCTCTACCTCCATGCCCTCTTCTATTGATGCCACTTCATTGCCGTCTGAAACCAGGACAAGGATGGTGGCATCCAGGGTATTCTGATCATAACCCAGAAATTCGACTTTGACGCCTTTGGCGGAAAGCTCCCGGTAGGCATCGCCAAGTTCGGAAAAAGCCGTCACAGGACCTGAATTTTTTCGCTGGACTTCCATGGCGGACTCAAAACCATCCATATCAAGCGCCATGTTCTCGTCTCTCACGACATCCCTTACGATGTCCACGGGAAAACCGTATGTGTCGTAGAGCTTGAAGATAACACTACCCGGCACACGGTCGGTCCCTTTGGCTCGTAAATCTGAAAGCGTGTCATTCAGAAGGTTTAGTCCGAAATCGAGGGTCTCTGAAAAACGGGTTTCTTCGTTGTGGATGACATTGGTGATAAATGCTTTGGAGGCCATAAGATCCGGGTAGGCATCCTTCATGATGTCAAAGACCACACTGGCGGTAACATCCAGAAAAGGTTTGTCGAGACCTAAATTCCTGCCGTAACGGATGGCACGCCGCATGATACGTCGGAGGACATAGCCTCTGCCTTCATTGGATGGCAGGACACCGTCACCGATCAAAAAGGCTGCTGCCCGGCTGTGATCGGCAATAACCTTCATGGCCACGTCGTCTTCTGCTGATTCTCCCATTTTTTTTTCGGATAATTCTTCTGCTTTTTCAATAATCGGCAGCAGCAGATCCGTTTCATAATTGGTAGGCACATCCTGAAGGAGTGTCACCATCCTTTCAAGCCCCAGGCCTGTGTCGATACTGGGTTTTGGCAGCGGTGTCATCTTTCCGGACGCATCCCGGTTGAATTGCATGAAAACCAGATTCCAAATCTCCAGATAGCGATCACATTCGCAGCCGACGCGACAATCGGGACGGCCGCACCCATAACTTTCACCCCTGTCCAGCAACAACTCTGAACAGGGACCGCATGGGCCGGTGTCTCCCATTGACCAGAAATTATCTTCTTCGCCGAACCGCACAACCCGTTCTTCGGGGATGCCGATATGTTGATGCCAGAGATCGTACGCTTCGTCATCGTCGAGGTAAACCGATGCGTACAGCTTTTCCCCGGGAAGCCCGTATCCATTGGTCAATAGATCCCAGGCAAATTCAATGGCTTTTTCCTTGAAATAGTCACCAAAGGAAAAATTTCCCAGCATTTCAAAAAAGGTATGATGACGTGCGGTGTAGCCGACATTTTCCAGATCGTTATGTTTTCCCCCTGCGCGGACGCATTTCTGCGATGTCGTGGCGCGAACATACCCCCTTTTCTCCTCACCCAGGAAAGCACGTTTGAACTGTACCATGCCGGCGTTTGTGAAAAGAAGGGTTGGATCGTCCTGGGGGACGAGGGAGGAACTTCTAACAATCTTATGGTGGTGTTTCTGAAAGTATTCTAAATATTTTCGTCGTACCTCATTGCCGGTCATGATAAACTCCTAAACGATATGTGTTTTTCTCTTCCCACAGTAACTGGGAAAAAGGGTCCATGAGTCAGAATACAGAGTACAGAGTACAGAATCTTTATAATGATGATTTTATAAAGATGAACGTCCAACGTCCAATGTTGAATCAAAACAAAAAACCAATACCGAATTATTTCTGTTTCTTCATCTTTTCAAATTCAAAATTCGATGCTGGACGTTGGACGTTCGATGTTCATTCGGTTT
>Ga0209013_10001726_pt1 | contig 20073 bp, 12 predicted proteins | sample Cruoilmetagenom2_FD_187291 | JGI IMG/M metagenome (GOLD analysis project Ga0209013, IMG submission 187291) | Oil polluted marine microbial communities from Coal Oil Point, Santa Barbara, California, USA - Sample 2 (SPAdes) (version 2) | ecosystem: Environmental > Aquatic > Marine > Oil seeps ...
GTATCCGCCGGATTGTCACTATTTTGGGCTTCTTTTTATAAAAGAAAAACCTTGTTTCCGCTCCGGATTTTAGGGGGTCAACATAGTCCGGAATATCCAATATATGTTGCTGTGATAAATTGTACTACAGATTTTTTCAAATATCTAAAAGGAAAGATACTAATTGAAATTCTACTCATCTTCAATTTTACCAAACGCAACTTGTTGCATACTATTACTAATGCGCTTTATTGCTTGCTGAATATTATCTTCTGGTTTAATGAAATTTTGATTACCCCAAAATGTAGGATCATAAACCAGATTTTCAGTCGAGAGTATAGTGCTTGGAGTAATTGTTTCCCGAAATTTAAATTTTCTCACATTAATGGTATCAATATTGGTAGTTGCCATTTCAAAAGATGTAGAAAAACTCTTTGAGAACAATCTTTTTTTATTTTTGACTTTGAATTTTAAATTTCCAAGTGTATGGTTAAGATAGTACTTCCCATCTATCTTTCGGTAATTTACAATATAATTGACAAGCAATGGTTTAACTTTGGTTTTTGCATTTCCTTTAGCAATAAAACGATCTTTAATTGCATTTAATTTGCTTTGCTCATACCCAAATTCAGCTTGTACAATGGCAAGTGTATTGGTCTCAATAAAAATTCTACCCTTCATTAATGGAATTTCAACGCTTTGTTTTGGGCGGAACTCAATAATATAAACAGATTTATTATTATACGTAGTAATATCATCCAAATGATATTGATACAAAGGTATGAATTCTTCTCTCATAAATTCAGGAAGATATTTTACAATATCAAGCATAAGGCATCCCTGAATTCCACCTTTGAGACGAAAGGAAATAGTGTCTAAGCGAGAAACATCATAAATCTTACGACTCTTAAAAATTTTAACCCTATCTAGACTAATATTTCCATTATACTCTTTTTTATAAATGTCAAGTACCGATTCCAGATATATCATGTACTTGTTATTTTTTAAAACAGACTCCCGGTAAAAAGATGTAATATTAGTAGCCTTTTGAGGATAGTTCACCGAAATTTTACGGATTGCTGCTTTGAGAAGCGAAACAGGATCATTACTTCTAATAATAACCTCTTGTAGTGAAATAAAATCTTCTTTTAATTTGATATTTAAAGGTTTATTTGAAATTTCAGAAGCTGGAATTGTGTAATTTTTATATCCAATATAGGAAACAACAATTGTGTCTTTTCTATTACTAGAGGAGAGTGTAAAGGAAAATTCACCATCATGATTACTTATAGTTCCAATATGTTTGCCTTTGACACCAATACTTGCATATGGTAAACTCATATTGCCACTATAATCAGTAATTTTTCCACTAATTTCACGATAGGAGAGATTCGGAATAATATTTTCTCTTTTTGATATTTTATTGTATTTCGACGGAACAATGATGATATGTCTGTTGACGGCTTGAAAATCTAAAGTAGTATCAGGAATTATCTTTCTTAATATCAGTCTTAGTTTTTTTTGTTTGGTTGTGAAATTTACCTTTTTCTTGTTTAGAAATAATTCAGATTTGTAGGTAAAGTGAATATTTCCTTTAGAAGCAATACTATCTAAAGCGGATTCGATGGTTAGATTAGGTAAGCTAATGCTAATTCTTTGATCAAGAACGCTTCCTTGAGCAGATAATCCATTTGAAATAGTACTCAACAGAAAGATAGTAAAGAGATACCTCATGCCTGTATAGAAAGTGCTATGTTTATGGATTTCTGAATTCATAGTGTTTATTTTACGCCCAAATTGATAATTGCTGAGCTTACGATTACAAGAAAGGAATTGCAAGATCTATTCTGTTAATTTGCGAATAATAATTTGATTTCCATTTTTTTCGTAAGTCAAGTGAAAAGGCCGACATAAATTTTCAAGCACATCATCTAGCGGTGAATCATTAAAAGATGTGTTGATGTTGTTTTTCATGATAACAGTATCTTCAAATCTTATTTGAACTTGATAAGTACGATCAATAATTTTGGAAACAGCTTTTAATGGCATATTTTTAAATACAAGCTTTCTGGTTTTCCAGGAAAGATAATTTTCATCTTTCAAGCTTGTCTTCTTAATCGAAGAATCTATTAAAACACCAAAATCACCTTTCTCCAAAATTAATTTGTCATTAGGATTATTGGTTCTTGCAAACTGGACTTTCCCTGACTCGACTAAGACCTCAACTTGACTATTCTTCGCTATCACATTAAACGAAGTTCCTAATACTTTAATTTCAGCATTTTCAACTGAAATAATAAAGGGTTTATTGCGATTTTTAGAGATATTAAAAAATGCTTCTCCTTTCAATTGTATTCTTCTTTCTTTTCCTTTAAATACTTTTGGATACACAATTTCCGAACCTGCATTCAATGTTACTTTAGATCCATCAGCTAGAAGAATTATTTTTCTGGATTCATGATTTTTTGATGTAAAAGTTTGATTTAGAGAATGCTGCTTATAAATTTGAAATGAAGCATATCCAATTCCTATTACAAGTAGGAACATGGCTGCAAGTTGAAGTAATTTTTTCCAATTAGATTTCGCAAATATCTGATTTTCAGTATTCACGCTGGATTTTTTTGTGAGCATGATCCTGGATTTAACACTACTCCAGGCCTTATCTGTTTTAAATTGATTTTGAATTTCTTGAACTTTATCAATTTGATACAAATCCTTTTTGCTAGATGCTAGAGCCTTAGCATATTCGGGATCCGAATCTATTAACTTTTTAAAAGCCATTCTTTCAATTTCGTCCATTTCTCCACTAAGGAATTTCGAAATGTGTTCCCAATTGATATTATATGATTTTCTTTCTTTCATCTCAGTGTTTAAAGCACAATAAATGTGACGTAATCTTTTAAATTTTTCCGAAAAGCTTTGAGCGCCTTTCCCATATTTGCTTCTACAGTTTTAACAGAAATTGATAATTTATCTGCTATTTCGTGATATTTTAATCCATCAAATCTACTCATTCTGAATATTTTACTACATCTTAGTGGTAGATTGGAAAGTGTGTTTTTTATAATGGTTTGTATTTCATGTTCTTCAATCGAAACAGAAATAGTAGATTGTTCACTACCATTTCTTTTAATATACTCTCCATATTCTATCCTTACTGCTTTTTTTCTTAAATATTGCAAACAATTCTGATAAGTTGCCTTATACAAATAAGCTTTTAGAGAAGTGTGAATATTTAAATTTTGTTTATTTTCCCATATATGACAGAATAGGTTCTGCACAATTTCTTCAGCCAAATTAGCTTCTTTTAGAATTTGCAATGCGTAGTGACAAAGCAAGGGATAATATAGTCGAAATACATTTTCAAATTCTTCCAGATTGCCCTCTTGAATCTCATTTATGATATGCTTGTCTTTTTGCATTTTATTTTCCTATGCTTTACAAAACTTTTTTGTTTTCTAATTTAGGATATTTACATTAAGGTGTAAAATATATAGTTGATTCATTTGAAAGAACCATTCATTTTAATTTATTACCCTATTTAAAATGAACGGTTCTTGTAATTTTCAAATTCTAAAGAGTTAAAGGTGATAATTACTATATAACTTTCTTTACCATGAATTTGATTACTATTATCTTGCTTTTCTTTTCAGTTTTCGAATTGCAGACTCAATAGATTGATCAGGTTCAATTGTATTGTAATCTCCCCAGTAGTTTTTATCCGCGAAATTACTTACTTCTTCTACCATTACCTGACGAGATTTAAATTTTTCATTTGATTTGAAGCGCTCTATATTTTTATCATCCCGATCGGTAATTGCCATTTCTGTCATTGCCGAATAGTTGGTGTTAAATAACCTGCGTTTCCAGTTACATTTAAAATTAATTTCTCCTCTGGCATAGTTGAAATACCATTTTCCATTGCTTTCGTGATAGTTGACTATATAGTCTGCTGAAGTAGGTGAAACTTTTACACCGACTGGTTTTCTTCTTATAAACAATTTTGTTGCTTCCACTTGATTTGTAAGATTCATGCTAAACTTGGCACTTGTCAATGCTAAATTTTCAGCATCCACATAAAGTAGCCCATAATATAGTGGTAAATCAATATTTTTTTTCTGTTGAAATTCAATAACATAGTGGATTTTGTTATTTACTTTTGTTATGGTTTTAATCTTAAAATCATAATTCCCAATAAAATCTTCGGATAATAAATTATAAGGATTTTTCACAACATCAAGCAGAAGAGTAGTGGTTGGACCACCTTGTAATTTAAACAAGAGAGTATCCATTTTTTTTACATCCTGGCTTTTGCGTCCTTTATAGATTTGCACTTGATCATTTTTAGATTGCTTGTAACTAGCTTTGTAGATATTTACAATAGCTTCCGATATTGCAACGTAAGTATGATTCTTTTTAATTGTTTCACGATAAAAACCCTTCATCATATTTGGGGATTGAGAATAATTTTGCGCAATTTTTCTCAAAATGCCCCGAACCAGGAATTCTGGATCCAAGGGATAAATACTAATTTCGTTTAATGGAACAGCAACTGATTCAAGCAATAATTGATTCCTCCTCAGTTTTAATGTACTAATATCAACTTCCAGATTTTTATAACCGATATAACTTACTACGATTTTATTTACAGGAAGATTTTTTGCAATTTTTAATAGAAATTCTCCTTCATTATTGGAGACAGTGGCTACATTGACTCCTTTAACGTTAATATGTGCAAAGATTAAAGGTTCTTTTGTTACTTTATCTTGAATTTTACCTTTGTACACATTGTATTGAAGAGTGTCAATTACAATTTGAACTTTATTCTTTACTCGTTTCTTTTTGAAATTTCTTTCTGCCGCATTAACATTACTTGCGGCTAAAAACAAAAATGCCGAGATCAGAATAGCGAATTGAAATCTAAATTTTGTTTTCATGGCAATATATTTAGTTAGACTATATTTTAACTGTGTTATTTTTGGATTAACGATCGTGTTTTTCCGTTTCTACTTATATGATGCGTCAGACTTAAAATACCCTATGTTTTTTTAATGTTTTTTTTGGATGGAGGTGAAAAGAGTCAGAATAATTGATTTAATTAAGAAATGAATTCATTCTAATTAAACATAGTAACGAAAAGATTGTGAGTTAATATTCTTGAATGTCAATTGTGTAAATAGATAATGGATTGAAATACGATTTTGACTGGAGATGATTTAGTGGTAAAATGCTGTTTTGCAAGAAATAAAATATAACTGTCAAGAATAATTTTGAAGATACACTTCTCATGTGTTCTAAATTAGATTTATATTTACTGTAATTCGATGGTAAATTAGAAGTAGTAATTTATTAAAAATTCTCATCATGAAAATAGACTTCTGTTCCGAAGATATGATTCTTAAGGTTTATCCCACAATTAGTGGATGTTTTGAGGAAGCTTGGGGTGTAATGAGAAAATATTTTCTAATATTATTCCTGGCAATTATTGTTGGAGGATTGATGGACGTTCCAATGGGATATAAACAGTACATTTTGGGAGGAGACGATTCTTTCAGTGTTGGTTTATCACTACTCAGCTTATTAGGATTTATTTATTATCTATTGGTTGTAAGTCCGTTCAATTATGGAGTAGATTGGTTGTTTTTACAGGCTGCCAGAAATAAGGACCCACTTTTCGAAGAAATATTTTTTGGTTTTAAAAAATTATGCTTTGTAATTCTAAGTCATCTTTTAGTAATAGGCTTGGTGGGTATGGGAATAGTTTTATTGATTATTCCTAGTATCTATTTGGCAATTAAATTGATTTTTGTTCCATTCCTGATAATGGATAAAAACGTCGATCCTATTCAGGCCGTAAAGTTAAGTTTTTATTTAAGTAAGGGATATTTTTGGACAATTTTCGGTATGGCAATATTATCCTTCTTTATTATTATTTTGGGTATTGCATGCCTTGTGGTTGGGGTATTTGTTTCACTAATATGGGTTCATGCAGCATTTGCAATTTTATATAAAGCACTTGAAGAATTGCATTATAAAGAAGCCTGCGAAGCCGCTGGTATAATTTTGAGTGAGGAATAAAAATAAAAAAACCATGCAAACGGATGGTTTTTTTATTTTTATAATAGTTCAAATTATATTTTTAATTGCTTCGATAATTCTAACATACGTATTATTGGCGCTTTTGCATTTTTCATGATATTTTCAGAAAGAACAATTTCGGGTTGTTCATTCTTTAAAGCTAAATACAATTTTTCCATAGTATTTAATTTCATGTAAGCACAATCATTGCAAGAACAGGTTTCATCTGCGGGTACAATTAAAAATTCTTTATCCGGAGAATCCTTTTTCATTTGGTGAAGAATACCTGTTTCTGTAGCAACAATAAATTTATTAGCAACACTATTTTTAGTATAATTAAGCATTGCAGTTGTGGAACCAATAAAATCAGCTAACATCAATATAGGTTTAGGGCATTCTGGATGAGCTATTAATGTAGCATCCTGATTTTCAATTTTCATCTGAATTATTTTCTCTGCAGATAAAATATCATGAACTTCACAAGTTCCATCCCAAAGAACCATATTTCGACCGGTAAGCTCATTAATGTAATGCCCCAGATTTTTGTCAGGAGCAAAAATTATTTTTTGATCGCGAGGAAACGATTCTACAATCTGAACAGCATTTCCTGAAGTACAGATTACATCTGAAAGTGTTTTTATTTCAGCAGTACAATTTATGTACGAAATAACAATATGGTCAGGATGTTTCGCTTTAAACTTTGCAAAATCCCCAGCAGGACATGATTCAGCCAAGGAACATCCTGCTTCTAAATCTGGTAATAGAACCTTTCTGTTTGGATTCAATATTTTGGCAGTTTCCGCCATAAAGTGCACCCCGGCAAACAAAATAATATCAGCATCAATCTCAGTTGCCTTTTGTGCAAGGGCTAGGCTATCTCCTTTAAAATCGGCAATTTCCTGAATGTCGGGAGTTTGGTAATAGTGAGCCAAAATCACCGCATTTTTATCTTTCGCAAGTTGAAGAACTTTCTCTTTCATCAGTACTTAATTTGTGTAATATGCAAGTGCAAATATCCCTAAATTATTGAATATTTCAAATCAGAGATGTGTGTTTTACTTGAATCCTTCAAAAATTAAGCTGTGGGAACTATAAAGGTGAAAGTGCTTCCAATTCCAGGTATGCTTTCAACCCAAATTTTTCCACCATTTGTTTCTGCAAATTCCTTGCATAGCAATAGGCCTAATCCAGTTCCTTTTTCACCCAATGTACCTTGGCTTTTGTATTTTAAATCGATACGGAATAACTTCTCAATGTTTTCCTTTTCAATACCAACTCCTTGATCTATAATTTGAACTTCAAAAAAACTACCACTAGGTTCAATCTTAATTGTAATTTCTGTTTTTGGATGAGAGAATTTAATGGCATTGTTAATTAGGTTACGTAATATAGAACTGCACATATTACGATCAGCTATTACTTTTGCATTTTCAGGACAAACTTGCTTTAAACTTATTTCTTTTTTATCTGCTGAAGCAGAATATAAACTTATTGATTGTGAGATCAGTTCAGATAGGTCAAACTCATCAGGAGAAAATTGGATTTTACCAGTTTGCGACCTAGACCAGGTAAGCAGGTTTTCTAAAAGATTGAAAATGTGATGAACCGATTCGTGAATTTTCTTAATACCGATTCGTCTTTCATGCTCTTCTACAAGTTCGTAATTCTCATGAATCATTTCACTAATTGAAATTAAGCTTGTAAACGGGTTCTTCAAATCGTGTGAGATGATTCTGAAAAATTTATCTTTAGTCGCAACTAATTCTTTAAGCTGTATGTTGGCAATCTTTATCTTTTCATTCTGTTCTTTAAGAATCTTGTTTGTTTTTATGTTCAGTAAGTATCCATAGGCAAATATGATGATGCTACTTCCCATAATTACTTCTAATAAAATAAACCACCAAGTCATGTAAAAAGGAGGGAAGATTTCAATTATCAATTCCATTGGCTTGGCACTCCATTTCCCACTAGGATTTTGAGCATGAACATTAAATTTATAGGTTCCGGGAGATAGGTTTGAGTAGGAAGCATAATTGCGTTTTCCGGAATAGATCCACTTATCTTCCAAACCTATTAATTGATAGGCATAATTCACTTTGTCGGGAGAAAAGTTGGACAGAGAAGAGAATTCTAGAGAGATAAATCGATGTGCGTAGTCCAATGCTATTTTTTTAGTATAAGCAATGCTTTTAGAAAAGCTATAAGTATCTTTTTCCGGCGAATAATGAATTTTGTTTTCATCTTCAGAGAGCTTAGAAGAAACATTTACTTCTTGCCCATGAATTTCTAATTTGGTGAGTACTACATCATATAAAGCTTCTTTAGGAAATTCATGGTTTGGATCGATAATATTTAATCCGTAAACACCTCCGAAATAAAGCTTCCCGCTTTTCCCTTTGTGAAAGGCTCCACCGTTAAATTCATTACTTTGCAGACCATCGTGGACATTAAAGTTTGTAATGGAAGAATCGTTTAATGAGAATCGGCATATTCCATAATTAGTACTTAACCACAGTCTATTCTTGCTGTCAGCTAGAACTCCGTATATCACATCGTTCGGTAAACCTTGTTCTGTTCCAAATTGAGTGAAGTTGTCCGATTCTGGATCGAAGCGGTTTAATTTATTATTGGTTCCTATCCACAATATACCGTTTGCATCTTCATAAAATGAGAAAGCCACATTGTCGGAAATACTGTTGTTTTTATCCTGAGAGTATTGATAGTTTCTGAACTTTCCTGTTTTTTTATCAAAAACATTTAAACCACCTCCATACGTGCCAATCCAAATCAAGCCATTGGAATCCTCAAAGATCCCCGAATAAATAAAATTATGAGAAATGCTACTGGGATCATTCCTGTTATGTTTAAATTGTTTGAAGTTGTTAGTTTTGGAATTAAACTGGTTTAGCCCATCTCTGGTTCCAATCCAGATTAAACCTTCACGATCCTCAAAAATAGCACGTACAGAATTATTAGTTAGGCTAGTATTATCTTCAGATTTATTTCTGTAATAGGATCTTTTTTTGCTTCTGGGATTATATTTTATCAAACCGTCACCATCTGTACCTATCCAAATATTTTTTTTGCTGTCCTCAAATACTTTTCTGATTGCAACAGGAGCATGATTGCGGGATTTTCTGAAATCATAATGAATAAAACTGTCTTTTTTAGTGTTGTATTGCGAAATACCTCGATCATTGGTTCCGATCCAAACATCTCCTGCATGATCTTCCCATACTGACCAGATAAAATTACTAGGGAGACTATTTTCGTTAAGAGGATTGTGTTTCAGAAGCTCGAATTTATGTGATTGAGGATCATAAATGCTGATACCTGCACCAAATGTTCCAATCCAGATTACACCACTGCGATCTTCATAAATACAGTTGATTGAATTTTGAGATAAACTTTGAGGATCGGCTAAATTTCTTTTATAGTGTAATTTCTGTTCTTTTTCAGGAATAATACGGTATAGTCCTGAACCGAAAGTTCCGAACCAGATTTCACCAGATTTATTTTCCAGAAGAGGTTTATTCGTATTTATTGATAGACTGTTTGTAGATTCAAATGATTTAACCACTTTTATAAACTTTTCAGAACTCTTTTCCTTCTTTAAAAGAGCATTATTTGTTGCAACCCACAAATTAGACTTGGAGTCCGGTAATATATTTTCAATGTATAATTCTTTTAGTAGTACCTTGGGATTATTTTTGCCATTCGGATTAATGGAAATTGAAAATAAACCAGAATTAGTACCTATTGATAATTGATCGTCTTGAAGGGCCAAAGAGGTGACTTGTAAGTTAGATTTTTCATTTGTAAAGTTTTGCTTCTGGAATTCTTCGTTTTTTGAATCAAAGTTAAAGAGGCCATTATTTGTTCCTATCCAAAAATTACCGTTTTGTGACTTTAGAAAGCAATTAATTCTGGATTGTAATTGTCTTGTATTCTTCACCTTTATTTGTTGAAGACTCTTTAAATCAATGCAGTTAATTCCATTCGATGTTCCAACCCATAATCGTTGCTTAGAATCTTCGAATATATGTGTTATGGTGTCGTTGTTCAGCTGTTTATCGATGCCAACACCCCTGAATCTGGTAAAAGTTTCCCTTACCGGATTGAATTGAGTTAATCCGCCTCTTGACCCTAACCAAAGATTACCGTAACTGTCTTCGAAAATTTGTTCAATCCATTTATTTGAAATAGTGTTGGGGTTTTCTGGATTACTTCGGAAAATGATGAAATTTCTCCCGTCATATCTGTTCAAACCATCTTCCGTCCCAAACCACATGAATCCTTTTGAATCCTGAAAAATGCAGTAAACAGAACTTAACGAAAGACCTTCATTTATCGTGATTCTTTTAAAGCGGATGAGGTTTTGTTGCGCCGATAAGAGAATCGAAAACGAAAGACCTATTAATAGGAGAAAGAGTTTCGTGCGGATCATTATCGTGTTGATTAGATGAATTTCAATTTGTAACAAATTAGTGAAAAAATCTGGCTAAAAGTAATTTACAATTTTAGTGTGTGTTAAACTATTTTAATAAATATAACAAACGGTGATTAACCGAAATTGCAATTCAGGAAATAAGTAAATATCTTTATGTTTTTGTATTAATTAAATCACTTAAATTAAGTAAAATGAAGAAGATTAACTTACTAATCGAGAATCGTAGGGGATTCAAATTTGGATTTACAATTGTTTTAACGGTTGTTTGTCTTTTGACTTTGCACCAAGTTGGATTTAGTCAAGAGGTTCAAATTAGCAGTAATGGTAATTCTATTGGGGTTTTTGGCGGAAAGATTATTGATGATACTGCTATTAATGAAATTCCATATCGAAAACAATTAATAGGATCGTTCTATCTAGATACAAATTGGAAAAAGTCTGATGTATATTTGGTTATGGATAGCCTAATATTAAAAAATATCTATACTCGCTTAGATGTAAGAAATAATGTATTGGAGATAAAATACAAAAATCAGGTTAAAATACTACCAACATTTCGTATTCGGAGTGTAATTTATTCTGAAGCTAATGATTTATTTATTACAGAGTTTGTACTGAAAAGCGCTGAAAAAGGATTTTATAAAGTTGTAATTGATGATAACAATTCGCTCTTATGCAGATATAATGCAAAAATAAAAACAGCTAATTATAATGTTACTTTAGACACCGGGAAACGTGATAATCATATCGTAAAAGATGTCTCTTATTATCTATTCAACCAAGAAAAGCTAATGAAATTGGAGCAGTCAAAAAAGAAGATTAAAAAGCAATTTGCATTTAATAAAGATTTGGAGGGATATTTAATCAGTAAGAAAGTTAACCCCAAGAAAGAAAGTAATCTTGTGCAATTTGTAAATTATTTAAATTATCAGAATATAAGTTTATAGAGTTTAGCCCCGAAAGGGGCTTTTTTATTTTACAATTACATTATTTCAGCGATAGGCTAAGATTGAATTCATAAAAGATAAGGTTATATGCGTATTACGAAATTGGAAATTTGTTGCTATTCAGTGCAATCTGCGATTATAGCAGAGAAATCTGGTGCAAATCGTATTGAATTGTGCACAGGAATAGCTGAAGGTGGCTTAACACCTAGTTTTGCAATGATAGAGCTTACTAAAACCTCTGTTAATATTCCGGTACATGTAATTATTCGTCCGAGGGAATCTGATTTTTGCTACTCTGATATTGAATTTGAATGCATGAAAGCAGACATATTAGCCTGCAAGAGAATTGGTGTTAATGGGATTGTTTCCGGAATCTTGTCTACTGATGGAAACATAGATTTGCAAAGAACAAAAGAGCTAGTAGCATTAGCAAAACCGATGAGTTTCACATTCCATAGAGCATTCGATATGGTAGAAAACCAGACTTTGGCTCTGGAGCAGCTGATTCAATTAAATGTAGATCGAGTTTTGAGTTCTGGAGGTATGCAAACGGCTATTGAAGGAATTGATCGTTTAAAGCATTTTGTTGAAATAGCATCAGGTAACATCATCATTATGCCCAGTAGCGGAGTGAATGAAGAAAACATATGGCATCTGAAAACGGAAACTGGCGCACAAGAGTTTCATTGTTCAGCAAAGAATCTGGTGAAAAGTAAGATGAATTTCCGAAATGAAAATATTAATATGGGAGGGAAGCAAGAAATAGCTGAATATGAATTTTATGAGGCTAATTCGGAAAAAATTCGTAAAATTGCTAACATCCTAAAAGCCGAGGACATTAACTTATAATTTTACTGATGAGGAAGATTATTATCCTTTTGCTAAGCCTCTTTTTCTTAGGAGGCTGTTCGGATGTGCATTTTATTAAAGATCCTATTTACAGGACAAAACTCACTCAACGATTTAAAGAACGTAAAGATTTTGCAGCTAACAGATCTGCTGTATTGTTCGATGTATTCAGGCAGGATTTGAGTACACAGGAAAGAGAAGCACTTCAATTTTTGTATGCCTATATGCCTTTATGTGATTTGGCCGATTACGATGGAGAGTATTTTCTAAAGCAAGTGCGTTCTTCTTTTGATGCCCGTAAGAGTTTTAAATGGGGAAAAACAGTTCCAGAAGATTTATTCCGGCATTTTGTTTTGCCATATCGGGTGAATAATGAAAATCTGGATTCAGCACGGTGGGTTTTTATGAATGAATTAAAGCCTCGCTTGAAAGGCTTAAGTATGAAAGAGGCAGCATTAGAGGTGAATCATTGGTGTCACGAAAAGGTGAATTATGCACCTACAGATATTCGTACTAGCGGACCTCTTAGTTTGGTGAGAACGTCATGGGGGAGATGTGGTGAGGAATCTACGTTTACCGTTACGGCATTGCGGTCAGTAGGCATTCCTGCTCGTCAGGTTTATACGCCGCGATGGGCTCATTGCGATGACAATCATGCATGGGTTGAAGTTTGGGTAGATGGGAAGTGGTATTATATGGGCGCTTGTGAATCAGAATCTAATTTAAATATGGGATGGTTTACCGAGCCAGCACGAAGAGCAATGCTGGTTCACACTAAAGTTTTTGGCGATTATAGAGGAAATAATAAGGTTGTTAATCATTCGGATAATTTTACAGAAATTAATGTGATTGGTAATTATGCCAAGGTGAAAAAGATAAACGTCCGGGTGGTGGATAAACAAGGATTGGAAGTAGAGAATGCCAAACTTGATTTTGGACTATATAATTATGCCGAATTTTACCCTATCGCAAGTAAAAAAACTGATGCAAATGGTTTAACCAATCTAACTACAGGCTTGGGCGATTTACTCGTTTGGGCGAGTAAAGATGGCAAATATGCGGGTAAGAAAATAAGCGTGCTAAGCACAGACACCTTAACATTAGAATTGGGATCGGGATATGCCGGAGGCGAAATTTTAGATCTAAATATGGTTCCTCCTATAGAGCCAAAAGCTTATGTGATTGATGAAAAACAGAAAAAGCAAAATGATATTCGATTGGCACAAGAGGATAGTATCCGATTTACATATCGTTCTAGTTTTATCGATTCTGTTGCAGTATTTAAGTTGGCGAAGGAAAAGGATTTGAATCCGGAAGAAATGTGGAATCTGTTCCAGAAAAGTCAGGAGAACTGGAACGAAATAAAAAGATTTGTTGAAGAATCACCATATAAATATTCAAATTATGTGGTACTACTATTAAAAATCATTGCTGATAAAGATTTACGAGATACAAAGACGCAAATCCTTATAGATCATTTAGAAAATACGCTAAATCAATATCAGGAGTCGGATTATAAGTCCAAAGATATATTCGTTAAATACCTAATGAATCCAAGAATTAAAAATGAATGTTTGATTGCTTATCGCGGATATTTGCAAAACCAATTTCGAAATCAATTTTCAGGAGATCGGAAGCATCGGGCAGATCAAATTAAGGATTGGATCTGGAGCAACATTAAAATCAATAAGGAAGAGAATTATTATAATTTACCAATTACACCAAAAGGTGTTTATGAATTGAAGATCTCTAATCAGGAATCTCGCGACATCTTTTTTGTAGCAGTTTGCCGAAGTTTGGGAATACCTTCTAGGTTAGACCCAGCGACCAAGACACCTCAATATTTCGATGGTGATAAATGGATTCATGTTTATTTCGATAAACAAAAGAAAACCCAACCCATCAAAGGTTTTTTGACTTTACAACTTGCTGATAAGCATTCCGATTTTGATCCTAATTATTATCTGCATTTCACGATTGGTAAGTTGGTTAATGGAGTGTATGAAAGTCTGGATTTAGGTTGGGATAAGAAATTATCTGATCTACCAAATCCATTGGAATTGGAAACAGGTAAGTATCGATTGATAACCGGTATGCGTGGTGCTGATGGAACTGTTTATGCTCATTTGGTTCATTTTGAAATAAAAAAGGATAAAACTAGTAAGGTGAAACTTTTGTTTCGTGATCCGAAGGTGGAAAGTAAGCAATTTGGGAATATTAGTCTGGATGAAAAGTTGATAAGCTTGACGGGAAATCAAATAGCGCTTTCAAATTTAGTGAAGAAAAATGCCCTTGTATTGATGTGGTTGGAGCCAGGAAAAGAGCCAACCCGACACTTGATGGAAGAATTTAAAGCTGCTATTCCAACTTACGAGAAATGGGGTGGTGAATTAGTAATTATTCAGGGAGCAGATATTAGCGATGATAGTTTTTCTGATACTTTTTTAAAGCATATGCCTTCTAACTATGCGGTCTACAGCGATAAGAATGATCAACTATTTGATCTCGCAAAAAGCGCAATGGGCATTCAAGGTCAATTGGAAAAACCGCTGATTTTGGTTCTTGATTCAAATGGGCATATTCAGTTCGTTTCTTACGGATATAAAATTGGTGTTCACGAACATTTGCTGAAACAATTAAATGCTATTTAAATAATCCTTCCTTTGCAAATGGAAAACAAAATGGAACATTATTATTGACTTGAAAAGTCGAATTTCATAAAACAAGAATGCCACTTCAGTTTCTGAAATGGCATTTTTTTATTTTAGGAAAGCGATTCGCTCTTATTGATAAAGCGCATTAGCAAAACTACCTTCGACCTTATTGCCAAGCAGTAATTCTTCAACGGTTGCAGCAATATCCGTAAAGGATGTGCGCGTGCCCAAATTAACATTCTGCTTGATATTTTTACCATATACCATAATCGGAATATATTCGCGGGTATGGTCTGTTCCCTTATAAGTAGGATCGCAACCATGATCGGCAGTAAGAATCAATATTTCATCCTCGTTTAGTCGTTCCTGAATTTGCGGTAAGTATTGATCGAATTCTTCCAGAGCTGTCTTATATCCTTCCGGATTTCTTCGGTGTCCATATGCCATATCAAAATCAACCAGATTGGTAAAGATTAAGCCTTTGCTATCCTCTTCAAGAGCCGTCAGTGTTTTTTCAATACCATCTTTATTGTCTGTATTGGTTCCTCTTGAGTCAGTTATTCCTTCACCGGCGAAAATATCCTTTGTTTTACCAATTCCGATTACATCAAGACCACTTGCTTTTAGTCGATCTAATACGGTTGGTGCAGGTGGTTTAACGGAATAATCGTGGCGATGAGGGGTACGTGTAAAGTTACCTTTTCCGCTTCCCACATACGGACGAGCAATTACGCGAGCTACAGGTTCGTGTTCCGAGCAAATTTCCAAGGCTATTTCACAAGCTTTGTATAACTCTTCTAGTGGAATAAGCTCCTCATGGGCTGCAATTTGAAATACCGGATCCGCAGAAGTATATACAATCCAATTACCGGTTTTCAACTGTTCATCACCGTACTCGTCCAGAATGGCAGTTCCAGAAGCAGGTTTATTTGTCATTACCTTACGACCGGTACGTTCTTCGAATAATTTAATTGTTTTTTTTGAAAATCCGTTGGAATAGGTTGGGAATGCACGTTCTAGTTTAACACCAGCAATTTCCCAGTGACCTGTTGTTGTATCTTTTCCTTTTGATGCTTCGGCAGCTTTTCCGTATGCACCCTTACTGGAAGTGTTATGTTCTACACCTTGAATAGTGGTTAAATTACCCAAACCCAATTGCTGCATATTTGGTAAGTTAATGCCATTACAATGTTTTGCAATATTTCCAAAGGTATTAGAGCCAACATCACCAAATTCTGCTGCGTCAGGTAAATAACCAACCCCAGCGCTATCGAGTACTATTATAGTAGCACGCTTAATTTTAGGTATCATAAATTTGTATTTTAAATTGTGATAATACTAACGATGGGTTGTTTAGGTAGTGGAGCAAAGGTAATATTTCCCTCAAAATTGTGCAATGAATGACGAATAAAGGAAGGTTTATTTTAGTGGTGTTGGATATTTCGTCATATCAATTTAGTTATTAGGAATTGAGTCATTTCTGATATTATAAATTATCCTTACACTTCGTTTGTATTACTTTTGAAGATATAAAGTGAGCTTACCCTATGATTGTATGTTGAGAATTATTTGTTGATAGTATCAGTAAAAAATAAACCCCCAAACACGAATGTTCGGGGGAGAAAGGTATTGAAGGTTTATATAGACTTATAGTTGATACATTTTCTCGCGTTGTTCTTTAATTTTTTCGCTTGAGATGTAATCGTCGTAATCCATTAATTTATCGATAACACCGTTTGGTGTAAGTTCAATAATACGGGTACTTACTGTTTGAATAAATTCGTGGTCATGAGATGACATTAACACCGTACCACCAAAATTACTTAGCGAATTGTTAAAAGATTGGATTGATTCCAAATCCAGGTGGTTGGTTGGTGTATCAAGTATCAATAAATTCGCATTTTTCAACATCATGCGGGAGATCATACAACGAACTTTTTCGCCTCCGGATAAAACATTGGCTTTTTTATAAATATCCTCACCTGAGAAGATCATTTTCCCTAAATATCCTCGAAGGAAAAATTCACTGGTATCCTCTGAGAATTGAGCTAACCAATCGATTAATGTAATTGGTCTTTGAAAAAAGGAGGAGTTATCTAATGGAAGATAAGCATTTGTGATGGTTACACCCCAATCAAAAGATCCACTATCTGCTTTTTCTGCCTCCGTAATAATTTCAAATAAATAGGTCATTGCACGAGGATCTCTCGAAAGGAAAATTACTTTTTCACCTTTTTCAATGGTAAATTCTACATCTCTGAATAAAACATCCTCATCAATTGTTTTGCTTAATCCTGTGCAAGAAAATATTCTATCGCCAGCTTCTCGTTCTTGTTGAAAGATGATGCCAGGATAGCGACGGGTAGATGGCTGAATATCTTCAATATTCAATTTCTCTATCATTTTCTTTCTCGATGTTGTCTGTTTCGATTTAGCAACATTGGCACTAAATCGCGAAATAAATTCCTGGAGTTCCTTTTTCTTTTCTTCGGCCTTCTTATTTTGTTGTGCATGTTGACGTGCAGCCAACTGACTTGATTCGTACCAAAATGTATAGTTACCAGAGAATAATTTTACTTTACCAAAGTCGATGTCCACAATATCTGTACAAACCGAATCCAGGAAGTGACGGTCGTGAGACACTACAATCACCGTATTGTCGAAGTTTGCCAAATAGTTTTCCAACCACATTACAGTCTCCAAGTCAAGGTCGTTGGTAGGCTCATCTAAAAGTAAGTTATCTGGATTTCCGAAAAGTGCCTGAGCAAGTAATACTCGAACCTTTTCCTTACCACTTAACTCTTTCATCAATTTGTAATGTAATGCTTCCTTAATTCCCAAACCACTCAATAGCTCAGCAGCATCACTCTCGGCATTCCAGCCACCCATTTCAGCAAATTTCTCTTCCAGTTCCGACGCTTTAATACCATCCGCTTCTGAAAAATCAGATTTGGCATAAATGGCATTTTTTTCCTGCATAATGTTCCACAGTTCAGCATGGCCATTGATAACGCTATCTAAAACAGTAAATTCATCGAATTCGAAGTGATCTTGTTTTAAGACAGCCATACGCTCGCCTGGCTCCATGATCACATTTCCCGAAGTAGAGTCTAAATTCCCTGAAATAATTTTCAGAAAGGTCGATTTTCCTGCACCATTTGCGCCAATAACTCCATAGCAATTTCCTGGAGTGAATTTAATATTTACATCCTGAAAAAGCGGTTTTTTACCGAATTGGATGGATAAGTTTGAGACTGAAATCATAATACGTAGAACTTTTTTATTCAGGCGGCAAAAGTAACAATATTTCTTTAAGATACGAACAATTGATAAGCATTAAGTAGCCAATTAAAGTCTAAATACATTTTTGAATTCAAAATGCAATTGAAACAAAACTGTTTTTCAAAGCCTGATTCTCATTCGGGATATTAGTATATCTACACCAATGTGAGTATAGACTAAAATGTAGGAATTTAAATCCTTGATAATTGAAGTTAAAAGTTGGGAATAGATGCTGCATCTTCCTGCAACGTTTTAGCATTAGGGATCGTGAATCGAAAAGTACTACCATCACCTTCTGTACTTTCCACCCAAATTTCACCTTTATTTTGTCGGATAAATTCTTTACACAGAATTAAACCTAGACCATTGCCACTTTCAACACTGGTACCCGATGATGATTTTCTATTACTTAATTCAAAAAGCTTGCTTATCTGATTAGCAGGGATGCCAATTCCGCTATCCTTCACCCATATTTCTGTATTTGTATCCTTGCAAGATGCTCCCAGAATAATAATGCCGCCTTCCGAAGTAAATTTAATCGCATTATTAATCAGATTGCGAATTACAGTTTCTAGCATAGGTCGGTCGGCAAGGATATGGCAGTTTTCATCTATCATCAACTGCAGATGAATACTCTTTTGTTTGGCTACGGATTGGTAGGTTTCCATATTTGCCATTAAAATATCTTTCAACGAAATAGTAATTGGTCGGTACGGTAATCTTCCAGATTGATTTAACGACCAGGCTAACAAGTTGTCAGTTAAATTTAAAACACGACGCACTGATTCTTCCAGATCTTTGCTGGTTTCGTTCAGTAATTTGTAGCGACCTTGTTCAATGAATAAGGGAATTAATTTAGATATTCCCGCTACCGAAGCCAGTGGTGATCGTAAATCGTGTGAGATTATCTGGAATAGTTTATTTTTGGTCTGATTAGATTGTTGAAGATCATGATTATTATTGTCTAGTAATTGCTTATGCCATTCAATTCTCGACTTTTGAATTTTCAATACCCGGTTTATTTTCTTGTTCTTATAATAGGACCGAACAATAATTCCAGCATATGCCATTAATAGCACAATTAATATTAGCAGACCATTACGTTGCCATAGTTTCGTTTCATTCTCTTTTTTTAAGGCAGCAATATGTGCTACCTTTTTCTCTGTCTCATACTTGGTTTGAAGCTTTGCAATTTGTTTTAAGTTTTCTTTGTTAAGAATGCTATCGGTTACCGTTTTATAAGTGTTAAAGTAATGAAGTGCGCTATCTGGCTGATTTAGATAAGTGAATGACTTCAATAGTTCCTTAGCACTACTTTGCTGACCTTCCATATTCCCACTTGCTAAAGCTAGTTGATAGGCGCGCCTGCTAAATTGTAAAGATTTATTAAATTCTGTAAGCATAAAGTAGGCGTGAGCAATGCCGTTGAGGGAGGTGAGAATTAAATTTTTATTGCCTAGTTTTTCTTTTAATTGCAGACTTTGTTGCTGGTATTGCAATGCAAGGTGGTATTGTTTCATTTCTAAAAAACAAGCACCAATATTGTGATAAGTTTGTGCTTGACGAAATTTATTTGGGTTTAGTTTTAAAATGGCTAAATTATTTTTATAGTAGGTAAGTGCTTCGGAGAACTTATTTTGTATGGATAAGATGTTTGCAATATTTGTATTTGAACTATAAAGCGAAGCTGTTAAATTTTTCTCTTTAATAAGTTTTTCAGCTTTCTTATAATAGTCCAAGGCTTTGCTATATTCCTTCAAATGTTTATAAACCAATCCTATTCCATTTAGGGTTGACGTTAGTAGTATAGTATTTGGGTGGTTTTCACAATAAC
>Ga0209013_10001727_pt1 | contig 20061 bp, 10 predicted proteins | sample Cruoilmetagenom2_FD_187291 | JGI IMG/M metagenome (GOLD analysis project Ga0209013, IMG submission 187291) | Oil polluted marine microbial communities from Coal Oil Point, Santa Barbara, California, USA - Sample 2 (SPAdes) (version 2) | ecosystem: Environmental > Aquatic > Marine > Oil seeps ...
TGCGGGCGCCGTGACCAACCGTCACCAGCGAGCGGCCGATGGCCGGCGATCCCCGGCCTCGGCCGCTGGTCGCTGCTGCCGGCGGGTTCAGGAGATCCCTCGACTCGGTCGTCTGACTCCCTCGCTTCCAATGAAATTAATGTTCTGACGCGACCAGGAGTGCAGGCGAGACGCCTGCACCACAAGGGGAGGATATTGTGGTGCGGCCGTCTCGGCCGCACGAATTGGATGTCATATCGTGTTCTACCGGCCCGAAGGGCCCTGGAAGGCTCGGGATGACAGGTGTATTGCAGGAGGCTCAGGTGACACCGTGTCTTCGTCGGCATCATCGAGGTAGGAACACGCCGTGAATCCAGGCCTCGCCTCCATTCTGATCCCCGTCCTCATCCTTCTGCCCGGATACTCTCTGCTCCCTCGAGGCTATCCGCGGCGACTCCGCCTCCCCTTCGTGGTCTTCGCGAGCGTGGGGGTAACCTCGGCTCTCGGCCTGGCCCTCATGCTAGCTGGCCATTTCAGCGTGCCCCTGCTCGCCGCGCTCGAGGCGCCTCTCCTCCTGATCCGTATTCGCTCCCGTCACTGGCCCGGCCTGGAGCTGAAGGGCCACCTCCCGATCATCGCCTTGCTGGCGGTAGTGGTGACCTTTGGCGTGCTGACCGCCGGCGAGCCATTCGACGCAACCGGCGATGCAGGGGTCTACACCATCTCGGCCCTTCACCTGTCAGAGACCGGCCGCTGGACCTGGCCCCTCGACGAGGTGATTCCGGAGGACGTTCCCGAGGACCTGGTGGTGTACGAGCCACCCTACGTCCGGCCGTGGCGGGAGGTGGCGCCCGGGTTCATCGTCCGTGGCCGGCGGGTCGTGCCCCAGTTCTTCCCTCTCTATCCGCTGTGGGGTGCGATCTTCGGCGCCGGACTCGGGATTCGCGGCGTGCTGGCCGCGAATCTCCTGGGCGCCCTGATGATCCTGCTTGGTTACGACGCGCTCTTCCGCCTCCTGGCGGGGCGCGCCTGGCGGTTCGCAGGGCTGGCGGCGATCATCCTCAACCCTGTGTTCCTTATCTTCCTCAAGTATCCGAGCGCCGAGGCCTTTCTCGCCGGCATCCTGGCTGGCTGGCTCCTCTGGATGGTGCTCTTTCTGCGCAGACCGACGGCGCGCTCGGCGGTGATGCCGGCGGTCCTGTTGGCGTTGGCGATCCTCACCAAGTTCTTTGCCTGGGCGGTGGCCGGAGCCGTCGTCATCGTCCTGATTCTTTTGCCCTGGCGGCGCTTCCGGGCGGTGGGGGTCTTTCTCGCCCTGCTGGTTCCGGCTGTGGTCCTCGACGCCTGGCTGGCCGGTCCCCACCTCGCGAATCACTTCGGCCAGCTTATGATCCTCTCCGGGTTCAAGCTCGTCCTTTTCGGATGCGGGTTGGTTGTCCTGCTCCGCCTGGTGTGGTCCAGGGTGGCCAGGGTGGCGCCGCTCGATCTCGGGATGCTTTACCTGGTCGCGCTGGTTTTCCTCTGGGGCTCGAACGGGACGAGCCACCTGCGCGACTACGCGGCGCTGAGTGGACTCCTGGTGGTCTGGGGCGCCGCCACCGGCCTGATCTGGTATCTGTGGCGCCGGCGCGCAACCTGGCTCGTGTTCCCGGCCTTCGTATTCGTCCTGCTGAGCCTCTACCTCTTCCTGGGCAGCGGCGACTCACCCTACTACCCATTCGCCGCTCGGCGATACCTACCGGTGACGGTGCCTCTCGGCGCCCTCTTTCTCGCCTATCTGGCTCGTGGGTCGGCAGGCCTCCTCCATCGGCTGTTCCGGGCGCCGCGGTCACTCGCGGCCGCGATTGCCGGCCTGCTTCTCGCCGCAATGGTTCTCCCGTCCCTGTGGATCCAGCGCTCCGCAGTGCTGGTGCGTCAGGGAGATGGTTTCCTGAACACGCTGGCGGAGCTCGAACGCGCGATCCCCGACGGCCGGGTGGTGCTTGCCACCGGGCAGGCCTGGCGGTACGGCCCCCATCTTCTGCTTGGCGGCGAGCCGGTCTTCTGTCTCGACCTGCGTCCGCCCGGCGTCCTCGCGCGGATCGAGGACTTTCTCGACCGGCATCCCGATGCCCTGGTGCTCTCTGCCGAGAAGCGAGAGAAGGGCGTTTTCGAGACCGTCGACGAAACCCGGCAGTCCATCCGGGTGACGAGCGCCCCGCCTTTGAGCGCGGCGCGGCCGCGAGGCGCCAGCTTTCATGTCTTCGGCCTCGAGGACGGGGCGGCGGCTGCACCCAGCCGGCTCGACGTCGGCACGGATGATCAGCTCCTGGTGGCGGGTTGCTACCCGCCCGAGCGGGCGAAGGGACGAAGCTTCCGCTGGACCGGCGGCGGCGCCAGGATTCTGGTTGGGCCCTGCGAGCAGGTCCGCTTCGTGTGGTCAAGGGGTGGGAACCCCCAAAAGCCGCTGCCGGTGGCCGTCTTTTCCCGCGGCCTTCACATCGGTGATGCAAGCCTGCTCGAGGGCTGGCAGACCAGCCGCTGGTTCGAAGTTCCGGAGGGCGGGGGCCCGGTGCTGATCGAGATCCGCACCCCCACCTTCCAGCCTGCCCTCCAAGGCCGCGGAGACGACCGCCGCAACCTCGGCCTCCGCCTCGACCTCGTCGAAACCCGTTAAGGGCTCTCGGTCTCCTTGCCCGTCTCCGTCTCCGGCTCGCGTCCGAATCCGCGCCCGATGTCCAGAAGGGCGCTTCCGGATTCAACGCGGGCTTCTGTCGTCGCGCTCCCCGAGAGAGCCCCCCTTGACAATATTTGGGGTTCGACGAGCGGGGTTACCGCAGCGTCTACGCTCCCAAAATTGTCAAGGACGGCACGTCCGGTCGGCGCGCGTTTCCTCGTTTCGGTCGCGCGCTTCCGATCGGCGCGCCCAAGCGCGGGTAATGCGCTCCGATGCCCCCGACTGCCTCCCCGCGCCGGTAATTCCGAATTCCGAATTCCGAACTCCGAATTCTGCCTCGCGTCCGGTCAGCGCGCTTCTGTCGGTGCCCTGCATTGGGCGCGGTGACTGACTCGGGCCAGGAACTGCTCTTCGAGCTCGCGGAGCTCCTCCCGTCGGCCTTCGGCGGGCTCCGAGGCACCGGGTCCGGTGGCCCTGACCGAGACAGTGATCGGCTCCAGAGTGCCGGGCTGGTGGTCGGGGAGCCGGCTGATAGTGATGTGGAGCTCCACCTCGGAACCTGGATCACCTTCCTCGATCCGCGCCAGGATGACGCCTTTCGACTCGACCGCGTTCACCACCGTTCCGCCCATCCCGGCGACGGCGAACCGGGCTGCGGACCAGACCTCCGAGTAGCCGTCCTGGCAGATCTGACGGAGAGAGGGCGTCGTGGTAGACGAGGCGCAGCCGACGACCGCGGCAGCAGCCAGAATGAACGAGATTATGCGCATCGGGAACCTCCAACGCCTGGGCCCATTCTACGATGAAGGCTGTAGACTGACCAACGGAGGCAACATGACGGATGTCCGCACCCTGGATCTGGAGTTCTTCGGCGCCACGGAGGTGATTGCGAGCTTCCTGGTGCCCACCGAGAGCGGATTCGTGCTCTTCGAGAGCGGACCGGCGAGCACGATCGCCACCCTCGAGCGAAGGGTGGGGGAGGCGGGCATTGTTCTCGACGACCTGAGCGCGGTCTTCGTGACCCACGTCCACCTCGACCACGCCGGAGGGGCGGGAGTACTGGCCCGGCGGACCGGGTGTGAGGTCTTCGCCCACCCGGCCGGCGCCGAGCACCTCGTGGCCCCCGAGCGCAAGTTGCTGCCGTCGGCCGAGCGGCTCTACGGCGAGCTGATGGAGCCTCTCTGGGGAACGACCCTCGGGGTGCCCGCGGAGAATCTGAAGGTGGTTGCCGACGAGGAGACCGTGACGGTCGACGGTCTCCAGGTGCGCGCCTGGCACACCCCGGGCCACGCGGTCCACCATATCGCCTGGCAGGTGGGTGACGCAGTGGTCACCGGCGATGTCGCTGGGGTCCGGTTTCCGGGCGCCACCCACGTGCTGCCGCCGATGCCACCGCCGGACATTGATATCGGAGCCTGGCGTGAGAGCCTCGCTGTTCTGCGGCGGATTGAGCCCGGCCGGCTTCTGCTCACCCACTATGGGGCCTTCGACGACGTGCCGCGCCATCTCGACGAGCTCGAGGAACGGATCGTGCGCTGGACGGAGATGGCGGAGCGGGTGGTCTCCGAGGGCGGCGACACGTCGGCGCTGGCCGAAATGCTGGAGACCGCGGATCGGCTCGAGATGGAGAGCGCGAAGGTGCCCGAGGAGGCGGTCGCGCGGTACCGGCGCCTGTGCCCGATGGAGGGCAACTCCGCGGGGCTGCACCGATACTGCTCCAAGCGGGGGCCGGAAGGCTGAGCTTTGGGCTATGCGCATGGGCTATGGGCGGATAGCTGACCGCTGAGCCTCATGCAAAATTCACTATCGAATTCGCCCTCCGTTTGACGAACCAGGATCAGAACGTGCGGGCGGGACGCCCGCACCACAATCCCAGAATGACGGTGTTTTGTGGTGCGGGCGTCCCGCCCGCACATCTCCGATGCTGGCCCAGTGCCGTTTCGAAATTCTATGTTGAAATTTACTGGAGGCTCCGCTGACAGCTGTGCGCTGACTGCTGATAGCTCCCGTCTAAGCCGGAACCTCCGAGGTTCCGGGTCAGTCGGATCAGGGCATCCGGCGCGCCCTCTGGTAGGATTACCGGGTTCTGCTGTGGAGGTAGATGATGGCCAAGGCGCGTTCGTGGTTTCTCGGAGCCGGCTGCTTGCTGGTGATCTTGGGCGCGGTGATCATGGCCGTGCTGGTGCGCGGTCTCTCCGCCCCTGCGCTGCCCAGGAACATGGTGGTCTCTTTGAGGATTGCCGGACCTATCGCCGAGGTAACGGCCGACGATCCGTTGGCCGACCTCATGGGCGAGGAAGCGATCAGCCTGCGCGAGCTACGCCGAGCCCTGGTGCTGGCGGCTGAGGATGATCGGGTCCGAGGCCTGCGCGTGCGCATCGACAGCCTCGGCGGAGGCATCGCCACCGTCCAGGAGCTGCGCTCGCTCATCCAGCGGTTTGGCGCCGCAGGCAAGTGGACTGTGGCCTACCTGGAGACCGCGGGTGAGTTCGCGCCGGGCAACTTCGTCTACTATCTGGCCTCGGCTTGTGACGAGGTGGTGATCAATCCCCAGGGAGACGTCAACCTGATCGGGCTCTCGTCGCGAACACCGTTCATCCGGGGCACCTTCGACAAGCTCGAAATCCGACCCGAGTTCCCCGGACGGGGCGATTACAAGACGGCGCGCTTCATGTACACCCAGCGCGATTTCACCCCGGCCCACCGCGAGATGATGGAGTGGTTGCTCGGCTCCATCATGGATCAGCTGGTAGAGGGTGTCGGCGAGGGTCGTGGACTCGACCCTGACGCTGTCCGCAATCTGGTGGATCGTGCGCCCTTCCTCGGCGAGGAAGCGTTGGAGGCCGGTCTGGTGGACCGGCTCGAGGACTGGGGGTCGTTCACCGATCGGATCGGCGAGCGCGAGCCGGGAGCAAAGATCGTCAGCGTCCCGTCCTACCTCAGACGCAACCAGAGGGTGGTCAGGGGGCCGAAGATCGCGGTCGTCACTGCGGTCGGCACAATCCTGCGTGGCGCGAGCCATGAGAACGTAAATCCGCTCACCGGCGGCACCATTATGGGATCGGACACCATCGCCGGGGCATGGCGCAACGTGCGCAAGACCAGGGGCGTCAAGGCGGTCGTCTTTCGGGTTGACTCACCGGGGGGCAGCGCGCTCGCCTCCGAGATCATCCGCCAGGAGATGGTGCGGACCGCCAAGGAGACACCGGTGGTGGTCTCGATGTCGAACGTCGCCGGGTCCGGGGGGTACTGGATAGCCTGCGGCGCCCAACGCATTGTCGCCGATCCTGCGACCATTACCGGATCGATCGGAGTGATCGCCGGCCACTTCAATATGAGCCGCTTCTGGGAAGATAAGCTCGGGGTGACCCACGGCCGTCTCGACACCGGCGCCAACGCCAATATCTACGGCAGCCTCGAAGACTGGACTGATGAGCAGCGGGCGGTGGTTGATCGTCTCCTCGACCGGATTTACGACGATTTCGTCGAGCGGGTGTCGGCCTCCCGCGACATGACGCCCGAGGCGGTGGACGCGATCGGCCGGGGGCGGGTCTTCACCGGCACCCAGGCCCTGGACAACGGGCTGATCGACGTGCTCGGCGGTTTCGATGCGGCCCTGATCGAGGCCAAAAAGCTGGCCGGAATCGACCCGGATGCAAAGGTCCAGCTCGTGGAGTACCCGCGGGTTCAGCCGTGGTGGCGGCAGATCATCAGGAAGAAGAGCGGCGATGAAGTCGCCTTACGCGCGGCGATGGAGACCCTGGAGCGATGGGTGCGCGAGGGCGGAGTCGAGGTTCCTGGAGCCGTTTGGATGCCGCCCATCACGATCGAATAAGACCCATCTCCGTGCCCGAGCCCGTGCCCGATTTCAACGCGCCCTTTCTATCGGCAACCTGCCCGTGGGTCGACGCACGTTTCGAAGCTCCGGATTTGGGCTGCTGGCAGGTGACGCGACATTCTGTCGTCGCGCTCCCCGAGAGAGCCCCCCTTGACAATATTTGGGACTCAACGATCGAGGTCACCGTGGCGCCAACCCTCCCAAAATTGTCAAGGACGGCACGTCCGGTCATCGCGCCCGAGCCCGGGTGACACGCCTCAATATTCCCCCGTGGCTTCCTCGCGCCAGTAATTCCGAATTCCGAATTCCGAAACCTCCTTCACCTCCGGTCATCGCGCCCAAGCGCGGGCAAGCCACCCCAATCGACCCGGTCACCTCCGCGCGCCCTCAACTAAAAACTCAAAACTAAAAACTCAAAACTGACCCCACCCCCTCACTCCTCTTCGGGGCGCCGTTGACACGATCATCCCGCTCGTGGTCCCATGACCGAGATCGCTATGGACGAGCTTCTCGAGACCATTTCCCGCGTCGTGACGACCCGCGGCGCCCGTGCGGCGGAGCGGCGGCTGCTGGAGGAGCTCGACCGACTTATCCCCTCGACTTCCGAAGAGCTAGCTTTGCCCGTGCGCGTGGTGGTGCCCTCTGGCAGTCTGCGGCTGCACGTCATCCGCCGTCTCGCGCGCGAGCGGGGGGCGGCCGCTGGGGTCGTGGTCCAGACCCTCTATGGATTCGCGATGGAGATTCTCGCGGGCGCCGGCGATCCAACGCCGCGCGGCAATGCCGCCTTCGAGCTTCTGACGCGCCGCCTGGCGCGTGCGCATCGCCCCCTCCAGCGTGCCTTGGGGGACCTGCAGGACGGCTTCGACTCGGCGGTCGGTGTCGTCAGTGACCTCCTCGACGCGGGTTTTCGACCCGGCAATGAGGAGGGTGTTCTCGAGCGGCTCGACGAGGCCGGTGGAGACCTGGGGCGCGAGCGACTGGCCCGAGCGCGTTCGCTGGTTCGCCTCGCCGCCGAGGTCTTCTCCAAGACCGACGAGCTCGAGGCCTGGCGCTCCGGGCGTGCCCTTCAGCTTGCCGAGGATCGGATCCTGGCCGGCGATGAGGGTTTGCCGCCAACCAGGGCGCTGATCATCCACGGCTTTGCGGACGTCACCGGCGTAGCCGCAGACCTGTTGCAGGCCCTCGTACGCACCTGGGGAGGGGTGGTGATCCTCGATCGTCCCCCGGACCCGGTGGATCCGGTGGAGGAGGACGCCGGCGCCACTTATCTGAGCCGTCTGGACGAGCGGCTGGTCCACCTCGACCACGAGGCCGACAGGGAGGCGGCGGCGCCCCCAGAGCTGATTCTCGCCGCGGCGCCGGACGCCGAGGCGGAGGCGCGGTGGGTCGCCGAGGGCGTTCGCGAGCTGCTCGGCGACGGTGCGGAGCCCGAAGAGATCGGCGTCGTGGCTCGCGGGCTGGAGGGCATTGCCCAGCCACTCAGGCGCCACCTCGGCCGGTTGGGGATTCCGTTCTCGGGGGTGGGCGCCATGGTCCCCGGGGCCGGCGCCCGGCGGCGGGTCCGCAGGCTCACCGAGCTGCTGCGCAAGGGGGAGGCGACGGAGGTCGATCTCTGGGCCGAGGCCTGGGGTGAGGGGGCAGGCCACACCGAGCTGCTTCTCGGGCTCCGGGTCCTGGGTGTCCTGCGGGTGGCGGACGTCGCCGGTCTGCGTGCGGACGGCGAGCTTTCGCGCGGGGTGCCGTTGCCCCTCGAGATTGGTGAGGACGAGGCTGCCGACGATGCTCCGGGACGACCCACGTTGTCGGCCAGGGCCCTGGAAGGTGCTGTGGCCAGGGCCCGTCGCCTGATCGAGGCGCTCGGCGGGTGGCCCGGACGCGGCCCGGCAGACGCACACCGGCTGCGCACGGTGGCGGTGCTCGACGCTCTCGGGTGGACGCGAGCGACGGCCGAGTGGGAGGCGGTGGCCCGGTGTCTCGCCGCCCTCGTTTTCGAGCTTCCCGACGCCCTCGAACTCGACAAGACTGAGTGGTTCAAGCTGGTGGGCGACCGTCTCGACCGCGTCGGCGAGGTCCCCCTGGGCGGCGCCGGGGGCGGCGTCCAGGTGATGTCGGTGATGGAGTCCCGGGCGAGGACCTTTGCCCATCTCTTCGTGGTCGGGCTCAACCGCGGGGTCTTCCCACGTCTGGGCCACGAGGATCCGTTGCTTCCCGAGGCTGTTCGCGTCCGGCTGGCCTCTGATGTGCTCCCGGAGATGCCTGTGAAGGCGCGCAGCGCGGACGAGGAGCGTTACCTCTTCGCGCAGCTCGTCTCCGCTGCACCGCGGGTGAGGTTGTCATGGCGTCTCGCGAGCCTCGACTCGAAGCTGACCCCGTCGCCGTTCGTCGAGCGCCTGGGCCTGCGCGAGGAGGGGGCCGAGCCCGTGCCGATCCCGCCGCTCTGGAGGCCGGACGGCGAAAATCTCCGGCCGCGCCCGGCCTACGAGCACGCGGTGCTTGCCGCCGGGAAGGCGTCCCCCGCCGGTCTCCTGCCGGTCCTCGAGGCGGCGATCGCCGAGGGGCGAGAGGGCCCACCGGCGAGGGCATCCGTCGTGAGCCCGGGCGAGCTAGCCGTCGCGCGAATGGACGTTCTCGACGCGGTGGAGCCCGCGGCCGGGGCGGTTTCTCCAGGGCCGTGGTTCGGCTTTATCGGCGCATCCGTCGAAGCAGAGATCGGCAGGAGGTGGGTGACTCAGTTCGAGGCCACCGGCGTTTGTCCGTGGCGGGCCTTTATGAAGCAGCGGCTGGGGATTTTCCCTCTCCCCGATCCCCACCTGGGTCTGCCGGATGCCGACGGGCGGCTGGTGGGCCTGGTCGTGCACGAGGTCCTCGAGCGCATCGTCTTCGATGTCGTCGACGAGCGCGCGGGGGACCTCGAGGCAACGCTGGCCGGAGAACCGCTGGAGGTCCCGTGGCCGGAGGGCGACCGGCTCGAGCACCTTCTCCAGAGGTCCGCCGGAGGTGTCGCTCGCAGGGAAGGGATGACCACGGTGGGGCTCGCCCCGTTGTTGGTGGCGCGGGCGCGTCCCTTTCTCGAGGTCGCGCGCGTCGTGGAGTGGGGACCGGAGGGGCGTCTCAACGAGGTGCTTGCGGCCGAGGCCGGGGGGGAGACGGAACTGGAGGGTCTCAATCGGCCGCTCCATTTTCGCGCCGACCGCGTGGACGCCGGCGCGGCTGGACCCGAGCTGGTGGACTACAAGACCGGGAAGCCCCTGTCGTCCGCAAAGGGGCCCGAAAAACGGCGCGAGCACCTTCTCGGGAAAGTGGGGAAGGGCCGCACGCTGCAGGCCGTCGCTTACTCTCTCGCTGCGAAGAGGCGCTCGGGTTGCGGGCGGTATCTCTATCTCATCCCGGACGTGGACGGCAACGACGAGGCGCGGCACGTGACCGTGTGGGGGGACGACGAGGAGGTGGTTTCGAGGTTTGCAGAGGCGGTGCGAAAAATCGATGATGGTCGGCAGACGGGCGTCGTCTTTCCGAGGCTCGAGGAGGCCGACGGCCGCGCCGCCCAGCACTGCAGCTATTGCCCGGTGGCCGAGGCCTGTCGCCGCGACGACTCGGGCTTCCGGTCCCGCCTGGTCGAGTGGATGCAGGGCGGAGAGACCGACGACGTCCCTGCGGTGGAGGCTGCGCGCAGCCTGTGGTGGCTCGGCGCCGAGCGCGAGCAAGGGGACGGGTGATGGATCCGCGCGCCACCCGGATCGTCGACGACACCGAGGCCCGTCGGCTCGCGCAGAGCGAGTTCGAAAAGCCGGTGGTGGTCGTTGCCGGCGCCGGGACGGGCAAGACCGCGCTGCTGGTGGCCCGCACAGTGGCGTGGTGCGTGGGTCCGGGCTGGGACCTTCATGCGGAGAAGGAGATGGTGGCGCGCCGCGTGATCGAGGGCGTGGTCGCCATCACCTTCACAGAGGCCGCGGCGGCGGAGATGGCCCACAGGATCGGCGAGGCGTTCGTGGAGCTCGCGAGAGGAGGAAAGCCCAAAGGCTGGAACCCCGACCCTCAGCAGCTTCCGGATGACCCTGCCGAGGTCAAGAGGCGGGCCGCCGCCCTCGCCGACGAGGGCCACCGCCTCGCTGTGTCCACGATCCACGCCTTCTGCCAGCGGCTCCTCGCCACCCACCCGCTGGAGGCGGGCCTCCATCCGCACTTCGAGGTGGACGCGGACGGCTTGCAGCTCGAGGCGCTCGTCGACGAAGTGGTGGAGGAGGCGTTGCGCGCACTGGAAGGTGATTCGCGGAGTGCCGATTGGGAACGCCTGGCCACGGAGGGTGTTGGACCGCCACGCATCGCCGAAGCGGTGCGTGCCCTGGTCGCCGCCGGGGTGGAGGCCGCGGAGCTCGAGGCAGATCCCTTCGATGATGCCGCAGCGGTGGTGGCGGCCCAGCGCCTGCGGCAGGCCCTTGCTGTATTTCTCGCCGCGGTCGGGGGGCGGCTTGAAGAAGTCAGTGGTCCGGTGAGCGTTCTCACCCGGGACGATGTTGCTCGGCTGGCATCGCGGATGGAGGAGATCGACAACCCGCCGACATTCGAGGATCTCGCCACCCTCGGGCAGGAGCTCGACCATCGGGTGATCCCGCGACTGAAAAAGTGGGCAAACATCGACCTCACGAAGAGCGAGGGGGAGTGCCTCGGTGATGTGGCGCCGTCGGTGGCCGCCGCCGCCGGCGACCTCGCAGCGGTGCTCGAGCCACTCGTCGATCTGTCGCCGGTGGAGCTCGAGGCGGCGCGAGCTGTCGTGGCAGCGCTCCTCGAGGAGGTTGAGAGGCGCCGGTCGCGCCTCGGCATCGTTACCTTCGGCGACCAGCTCCGCCGGGCGGACGGCCTCCTCGGGGGATCACCCGGCGTGCGTCGGGAGGTCGGCGCGGCGATCGACCAGCTGCTGGTGGACGAGTTCCAGGACACCGACGAGGTGCAGTGCCGCATCGTCGAGCGGCTCGCGTTCGAGGGCCCGACCGCGGAGCGGTCCGGGCTCTTCATCGTCGGCGATCCCAAGCAGTCGATCTATGCCTGGCGGAGTGCCGATCTCGCGGCCTACGACGACTTCGTCGAACGCGTGAAGAAACGTGGCGGCGAGGTCATCCACCTGATTCGCAACTTCCGTTCGGTCAAACCGATCCTCGACGAGGTGGAGCGCGTGGTAGCGCCGGTCATGCGCAGGGAATGGGGTGTCCAGCCGCCCTTCGAGGGCCTCGAGGCGACCGATGAGCGCTTTGACGCGCCGGGCTTCGATCATCCTCCATGGCGCGCTGTCGAACACTGGGTCGCCTGGCCGTATGGAGAGGACGGGGTGGCACCCGAGAGGCGTGGAAGGGAAAGGGAGACGACGGCGCTCGAGGCGGAGACGATCGCGGCTGATATTCGCAGGGTTTACGACGAAAGCGATGTTCAGTGGGGGGACTTCGCGGTGCTCCTCCGCGTGACCACGGCCCAGGAGGTGCTGCTCGAAGCCTTCCGCCTGCAGGGCATTCCCTACGAGGTGGCGCGGGAGCGCGACTACTACCGGCAGCGCGAGGTGGTCGAGGCCGCTGCGCTGGTGCGCTGTGTCCTCGAACCGACCGATGTCCTGGCCCTTCTCACCGTGTTGCGCTCGGACGTTGTGGGAGTGCCGGACGCCGCCCTCGCCCCGCTGTGGGATGAGGGCCTGGCGGCCCACGTGGCCCGGATCGACGGTCCGGATCCCTCCGCCCTTGCCGCCATCCGGTCGTCGATCGATCGGGCGCGGGCGAGGACGCCGACCGAGGTGCCGGGCGGTGACATGCTGCCCCGTTGGCCGGACGCCCTCGTGAGCGCGGTCGAGATCATCGCCGAGCTCAGACGTGCGCTGTGTCAGGATCCCCCGGATGTCTTCGTCGAGCTGATTCGCACGCTCTGGCTGGCGGAAGTGACCGCAGGCGCCAGGTTCCTCGGCCGCTTCCGGCGCGCACGCCTCGAGCGCTTCTTTGCGGATCTGGAGGAGAATCTTCTCCGCGGAGACGGCGGCGACGCCGAGCTTGCCCGTTTCCTGCGCAGGGCGGTGGAGGAGGGGAGGGAAAGCCGGCTGGCGCCCGAGCCCGATCTCGCCGCCGATGCAGTCCACGTGATGACCATCCACGGGGCCAAGGGCCTCGACTTCGAGCACGTGTACGTGTCCCAGATCCACAAGGGGGGACGCGGCGGCGGTCGAGGCGGGGAGGCTGAAGCCCGCCGCTTCGAAGACAAGCTCGAATACAGCCTCTTCGGCTGGGCCACCCCGGGCCTGGCCGCGGCCAGGCGTCTGCAGGCGAGGAAGAGCCGCGCCGAGCTGGTGCGACTGCTCTACGTGGCCACGACCCGCGCAAAACAGCGCCTCGTGATCTCGGGCGGATGGGGCGAGCCCGGGAAGGAGGTCGACCCGGAGTCCGCCAGGATCTTTGCGGACCTGCTCGCCCGCCGCGCCGACCCGGCGGCGATCGCCGAGCAGGTGGAGCAGGGGGCAGAGCGCGTCGACGGCGAGGAGACAGCCGTCCAGTGGGTGTTCCCGGTCTTCGGAAGGCGGGAGAAGAGTCCCGACCAGGGAAGCGAGACCCGGGTGGCTGAGGGCTGGAGTGCGGCGCGGATGCAGGCGGTCGAGGAGCTGGCCCGAGCGCGTGCGGCGGCTGCCGAACGGATGGCCCTGCCTCTTGTCCGGGCGGCCTCGGAGGAGGCACATCGCTGGTTCGAGCTCGCTGCCGCGGAAGAGGCTGAGCCCGCGGAGGCCGCGATGACCGGGGACCGTGATGCCGCCATGATCGTGGGCAGCGCGGTGCACACTCTGCTCGAGACCCTCGATCTGGAGCAGAACCTCTCTCCTCAAGTCGCGGCGCGGCGTGACGCCATCATTGCCGATGTCGCCCGCGGGCTCGGCGAAACCGAGGCGGCCGCCGCCGCCCAGCGGGCCGGCGAGCTGCTCGACCTGCTGGCCTCCGGCGCCTGCCTCGAGCGACTGGCGGCCCTGGCATCACAGATGGTGGCCCGCGAGCTCCCCGTCCTCCTGTGGGCCGAAGGGTCGGACGAGGCGCCGAACGCGGTCGTTTCGGGAATTATCGACCTCGTCTACCGCGATCCCGACGACGGCCGCCTGGTGGTCGCCGACTACAAGACTGACCGGGTGGGGGGAGATGCCGAGCTCGAGGAGCGGCAGAGGATCTACGAGCCGCAGGTGCGGACCTATGCCCGCGCGCTCAGCAAAGCACTCGCCCTCGACCACGAGCCGCACACCGAGCTGTGGTTCCTCGGTTCGGACCGAATCGTCCGTCTCTGATCTGGTGCGGAAAAAAAGGAGGGCCGCCAGGTGGCGGCCCTCCGCGGAGAGGGGTCGGGCGTCCGTTGCGGACGCGCCGTCGTCAGTTGTCGTTGTGCTGCTGGCACGACAACGGCAGGCTGCCGTCGGCTTTCGCCACGCAGTAGGGCCGCATCATCTCGTTGTCCTCGTGCTCGAGGATGTGGCAGTGCCACACGTAGAGACCCGCCATGTCGAAGCGTGCCACCACGCGGGTGACCTCACCGGGGTAGGAGATGACCGTGTCCTTGAAGCCGGTCTCTGAATCCTCGGGGAGTCTCTCGGTTCCCGGGTCCAAAACGTACGGCTGGACGGTCTCTTCATCCTCGACGAGGAGCGCCTGCCGGTTCACGACCTGGAACTGGACCAGGTGGATGTGAATCGGGTGGGCGTCGGCGGTGCCGTTGTAGATCTCCCACACCTCGGTCGAGCTTTCGCCTGGGACCTCGGTGATGTCGTCGTTCCACAGCAGCCCGTTGCCGGAACCGTCGAGCAAGGTGCCCAAGAGGGCGGAGGTCGGGCCGAACGGGGTGTCGCTGTCCGCATCGAAGACGAGGTTTCCTTCAGCATCTTCGCTCACGAAAACCGTCTGGGACTCCTCCTCGTTGAGGGACAGCGTGCGGATGGAGACCCCGTCGGTCGGGATGCTCGTGATCGTTGGGAGGACCAGCTCGTTGGGCGGTGTCGACTTGTCCTTGCCTTTGCCGGTTCCAACCACGAACTGCATGACCTTGCCGGTGGTTCCCTCGTCGGCCGGGTCGAAGTCGATGCCGGGCTCCCCACCGCCGTAGGGGTCGTCCGGGCCGATGTTCTCGAGAACGATGCTGGCGCCCTCCATGCCGGCGAAGTCGATGATCACGTCGGCCCTCTCTGCCGGTCCCAGCAGCAGCTCGGTCTGGGCGACCGGCACGGCCAGGAAGCCGCCGTCGGAGCCGATCTGCCAAATGGTACCGCCGTTGTCGAGCTTGAGGATCAGGAAGCGCGAGTCGCAGCCGTTGAGGAAGCGGAGGCGGTAGCGGCGCGCCTCGACCTCGAGCTTCGGCCAGGTGCGGCCGTTCACGACCATCGTGTTGCCGAAGAACTCGGGGTTCCAGATCGGCGACACGTCGCTGAGACCTTCGACCGCCGGCTCGGGGATGAACGGGATCTGGAGCTGGTCAGGTTCGAGGCCCTCGAAGAAGGCCCGGTTGTCCGGGTAGAAGAGCGAGCCGTCGGCGTTGAACGAGCGGTCCTGGATGACGATCGGGATCTCGTAGTAGTCCATCCCGGGGGCGTCACCGAGCGCGGGCGCGGGCCCCGGAAGAACAGCCGCCTTGCCCTTGACATTCAGCACCTGGTCGGCCGGGCCGCCGCGGATCAGCCAGAATCCGGCCGGGCCCGCGTAGACGTTGAGGCGGGTCATGCCGAGGGTGTGGTCGTGGTACCACAGGGTGGTGGCGTCCATGTCGTTGGGGTACTCGAAGACCGCCGTGCCCGCATCCCAAGTCTGGCCTGTGGCCATCTCGCCCGCGGGCTTGAAGGTGTCGAAAAAGGAACCACCTTCGAAGAAGCTCGCTGGGATGTTGTTGGCGTCGGGAAGGTACCAGGCCTCGGGGTAGCCGTCCGACCACTCGTAGGTCTCGGCGCCGTGGACGTGGGTGATGATGGGCACTGGGCCCGTGTAGAAGTCCTGACTCGAGCCACGGCAGTCAGTTCCCACAATTCCGGAGATGCAGTCACCAGGCGGGTTCGCCCAGTGCAGGGTCTGGTCCACGGGCAGCAGGTGCGGCAGGTATTTGCCGTCTGCATCCACCAGGTCGTTGATCCACTTGACCCGGACCGCCTGTTGCCATTTGGCCTCGACGGTAAAGGCGGGGTAGTTGAAGCTGCCGCCCTCGGTGACGGTGCCCGGCGCCGTGAGCGAACCATAGCTCCAGACCGTGGTCATCGGCATACCGGTGGGCAGGATCTGCTGCTCGAACTGACGCACAGCGATCTCGTAGTAGTCGGTCTTCTTCTCGCCCTTCTTGCCGCCGATCACGTCTGTCCGGGGCATGGCCGGTGGGATGATTAGCGGGTCTGCATACTTCTCGATAGTGGTCGGATCCAGCGTGCCGCCCGCCACCTGGGCGTCGGATGTCGGAACGGCGAGCAGGCCGATGGCCAATGCCACTCCGAGGGTAAGGCACGCACCTTTTCTGATGGTGTTCACGTTGCTCATGTTGATTCCTTTCGTTGTTTGAACTCGGGGTGGATATTGGCGGGGACCTCCACATCACCGCCGACCAGGACGCACCGGACCTTTACCTCCTTCTTCACGCCGCAGGTCTTCTTATGGAAGCCGGCCTAGCCCGCATATCTCACCAGGTTTCTGCTGCGGCCGCCAATGCACCGCCCCCAGTGTCGTTTTCTCGCCTCGGGGTGCTCGACGTACCCTTGAGTACGACTCCGCGCCCCTCGGATCGAAAACACCACTGTGCACGGCACCTCGCCGCCCTCGCAACGAATCCCGGTGAGATATGAGGGCTTTCCGGTGCTCGCGATCTGCCGTTGGGCTCTTGCGTTCCATGGACGATGCGGTCGTGCCTCCTTATTGTTGACTAATCGCTCACATAAGCAATTCTCTTGCCAGCCGCAAGGCCGATCGGCGGGAAAAGTTCCAAGTTTTTAGGGGAGAGCAATTTAGCGCTTCTGAGGTGAGACGTTTGAAGAAAATCCCGGGCCATGCCGCGGTGTCTCATGAGACACTTCCAGGCTCATGACAACAATCCCATCGCGCGATTGATTACTATTGTTAACTAATTGATATAAGAATATTTATGGGCAGTAACGGAATAAAGTGAGTGGTCGGTTCGAGTGTCTCAGTGACAAAAAAGACAAATGAGACACTCGAGACAAAAAAAAGGGCCCGACGTTGCCGCCGGGCCATTGCAGGGAAAGACTCCTCCTCCTTCGCTGCGAACTATTTACTCCAGGGATTGCGCCTCGAGCACGCGCTTCATGGTCGTGCCGATCTCGGCGGGGGTCGGCGCCACCGCGATGCCCGCCTCCTTCAGGGCGGCGATCTTGTCCGCGGCGGTGCCCTTGCCGCCCGAGATGATGGCGCCCGCATGACCCATGCGGCGTCCGGGAGGCGCGGTTTGGCCGGCGATGAAGGCCACCACCGGCTTGGAGACGAACTGCGTGACGAACTCGGCCGCTTCCTCCTCGGCGGATCCGCCGATCTCGCCGATCATGACGATGCCCTCGGTGTCGGGGTCCTCCTCGAATGCCTCCAGGCAGTCGATAAAGTTGGTGCCCGGCAGCGGGTCACCGCCGATCCCGACGCAGGTCGATTGGCCCAGCCCGAGGGTGGTGAGCTGGCCCACCGCCTCGTAGGTGAGCGTGCCGGAACGCGAGACCACGCCGATGCCGCCCTGCAGGTGGATGTGGGCGGGCATGATGCCGATCTTTGTCAGGCCCGGAGAGATGATGCCCGGGCAGTTGGGGCCGATGAGACGGGTCGGCAGACCCTGGAGGATGCGCTGCACGCGGATCATGTCACGCACCGGGATGCCCTCGGTGATGCACACCACCAGCTCGAGACCGGCGTCGGCCGCCTCGAGGATGGCGTCCGCCGCAAACGGCGGCGGCACGAAGATCATCGACGCGTTGGCACCGGTTGCCTCGGCGGCGTCGGCGACGGTGTTGAAGACCGGGACGCCGTCCACCTCCTGGCCGGCCTTGCCGGGCGTCACGCCCGCGACAATCCTGGCACCATACTCGCGGCACTTCTCGGCGTGGAATCGGCCTTCTTTTCCGGTCAGGCCCTGGACCACGATCTTGGTGTTCTTGTATGCCCAGATGCTCATGCCTGCCCCCTCTTGCCGCCGACGGCCGCAACCACCTTCTCTGCACCGTCCGCCATGCCGTCTCCCACCAACAGGTCGAGTCCCGACTCGTTGAGAAGCCTGCGGCCCTCCTCGACGTTGGTTCCTTCCAGGCGAACCACCAGGGGTACGCTCAGCCGGACCTCCTCGGCAGCAGCGATCACCCCCTGCGCCACCATGTCGCAGCGCACGATGCCGCCGAAGATGTTGATCAGGACCCCCTTCACGTTGGGGTCGGAAAGCAGAATGCGGAAGGCCGCCGCAACGCGCTCCTGCGAGGCGTCACCGCCCACATCGAGGAAGTTGGCGGGCTCGCCCCCGTAATAGTTGATGATGTCCATGGTGGACATCGCCAGGCCGGCGCCGTTGACCATGCAGCCTATGTTGCCGTCGAGCTTGATGTAGTTGAGGTCGAACTTGGAGGCCTCGACCTCGAGCGCTTCCTCCTCGTCCAGGTCGCGCATCTCGACGATGTCCGGGTGGCGATACAGCGCGCTGTCGTCGAAGCCGATCTTGGCGTCGAGGGCGATCACCCGCCCGTCGGTAGTGGTGATCAACGGGTTGATCTCGAGCAGCGAGGCGTCGGAGTCGGCGTAGGCGCGGGCCAAGGCGTACATGAACTTGATGCCGGCCTTGAAGGCGTCACCCTCGAGGCCGAGCCCGAAGGCCAGCTGCCGGGCGAGGTAGGGGTGGAGACCCACATCGGGGTCGAAATGAGCCTTCAGAATCGCGTCGGGGTTCTCCGCCGCGACCTCCTCGATCTCCATGCCGCCGAAACGCGAGGCCATCATCGCCGGAAAGCCCTGCTCGCGGTCGAGGACGATGCCCAGGTACAGCTCGCGGTCGATCGGGAGAGCCTCCTCGATCAGCACCCTGCGCACCAGCCGACCCGCGGGTCCCGTCTGCTTCGTGACCAGCGTCATACCCAGGATCTGCTGCGCGAGGTCTACCGCCTCGTCCGGGCCGGCGGCTAGCTTGACCCCGCCGCCCTTACCGCGTCCGCCGGCGTGGATCTGCGCCTTGACCACGACCTTCCCGCCGAGCTTTTCGGCGGCGGCCCGTGCTTCCCCGGCGTCGGTAATGACGATGCCGCGCGGCACAGGCACGCCATGCTGCGCCAGGATCTCCTTCCCCTGATACTCGTGGACGTTCATGTCTCCTCCTTCACCGGCTCGCGCGAGCGAGCTGCGCTATTGTGCCTGCTTCTTGGGGAGCTGGCAACCCGCCGCCCGCCTTGGTCACGGCGTAGCCCGGAGGGCGACCTGTCACGGCGTAGAGCGAAGCGCGAAGCGCGAAGCCGGAAGGCCGCCAGTAACCCAACATCTCCCCACCCTTCGATTCTCTCGTCACGAAACCTGGCGAGCGGAGCGGGCTAGCGGCAATACTGTTCAATTAATTGTGCAGCCGAGACGGCTGCACCACAAAGCTGACCCCGATTCCTTGTGGTGCGGGCGTCCCGCCCGCACATGCCGGGGTTATTTGAACAGTATTGGGGCTGGCGGTATCATGGAAACCGGATCGGATGAACGAGGAGGGTGCATGTCGGAACCGAGGGAGATTCTCAGCCTGATCCCTCACGGTCTCTACCTCATCGGGGTACGGGCGGATTCGGGGACATTCCTCTATACCGCTTCGTGGCTCACGCAGGCTTCATTCGAGCCCTGCCTGATCGCCACCGCTGTGCGGCGCACCCACGAGGGCAGCGAGCTGATCCAGGAAGCCCAGGCGTTTACGGTGAATTTCCTCCCCAAGGGGCAGCTCGACCTCGCCCGGGTCGGCTTCGCAAACCCCGAGGACCGCCTGTTCCAGGTGCGGTGGAAGGAGTGCCCGAAGACCGGCGCCCCGGTGGTGCTCGATGCTATCGCCTACCTCGGGTGCAAGCTCGTTCGTTGGATCGAGGGCGGCGACCACGACATCGCCCTCGCGGAGGTAGTGCATTCGGAGCGCTTCACCGACGGTGAGCTGCTGACGATACAGGACACGCCGTGGACCTACTCGTAGCAATTCGCTCATCGCGAATTGCGGGAATTCGGAATTCGGAATTCGGAATTATCGGCGCGGGGAGAGGATAGGGAATATTGACGCGTAATGCCCGCGCCGGGGCGCGACACAAAACCTGTCATCCTGAGCGGAGGCGTCACGCAGTGACGCCGAAGTCGAAGGATCCCCCGACGTAGGAGAGTGCTGTATCTGCCGCCTCTCTATTCCTTCAGGGGATCCTTCGACTCGCTTCGCTCGCTCAGGATGACACCTCTGCCGTCGCGCCCAAGCGCGGGCGCCGGTAACTAAAAACTCAAAACTCAAAACTCAAAACTAAAAAAACGCCCGGGCTCAGCCCGGGCGTTTTTGGTCTGAGATTGTCTGTTAATCGGCGATCGGTTACAGTGTGAGGGGATCGCGGAGCGGCAGCTCATGGATCGAACCGAAG
>Ga0209013_10001728_pt1 | contig 20053 bp, 14 predicted proteins | sample Cruoilmetagenom2_FD_187291 | JGI IMG/M metagenome (GOLD analysis project Ga0209013, IMG submission 187291) | Oil polluted marine microbial communities from Coal Oil Point, Santa Barbara, California, USA - Sample 2 (SPAdes) (version 2) | ecosystem: Environmental > Aquatic > Marine > Oil seeps ...
AAAAAACTGAGTCTGGTATGGACCCACTTTGAGGGTTTGGCGGATGCGGTTTTCAACCCAGTCCAAATCGCCTTCGTTGGCTACATAATTGAGCTGGTTGGTATTGATCACTAACACCGGCGCGCCGCTGTGTTCTCCGCTGTAAAAAGTATCATAAGCATTATTCAGGCTTTCTATATAACCCCGGTCCATATTCCTTTCATATACCCTGTCCCGGTGGGCGATTCGCTGCATCAAAATGCTGGTTTCGGCCTGCAGATATACGATCAAATCAGGCAATAGCAGTTTTTCAGCTAGGGCATTATGCACGCTGAAGTAGGTGTCTAATTCGTCCCCCCCCAGATTTAGGCGGGCAAAGAGAGCGTCCTTTTCAAAGGTGTAATCCGCGATCAGGTTATTCCCTGACTCCAATGCGTTGGGAACTTCCTGCTGTTGATGGTAACGGCTTAGCAAAAAAAAGATCTGAGTTTGAAAGGCGTACGCATCCCGGTCGGCATAAAAATCAGCCAGAAAAGGATTCTCTTCGAATACCTCAAGAAGCAGACCAGCCTGGAAGCGGGACGATAATAATCGGGAAAGAGTGGTTTTTCCAACGCCAATCGCGCCTTCAATTGCTATATACATAGGGCCGGTTTATTCCTTTGACCGCATTAAATTTGATGGGGAAGTAATCATTTGAAAAATCAGCAATTTCAGCAAAATCATGCAAACGCAACCAATTATTGACAAAGGCCAGAGATTAACGCTACACTGCTAAATAAGACCTATCAATTATATCTTATAAGGAGGGAAATATGGTGGGCCTAAATCGTGTTCAGTTAATTGGTAATCTGGGAAGGGATCCCGAACTGAAAGACACTCCAAATGGAAAGAAAGTCTGTACTTTCAGTGTGGCGGTGAACCGTCGCAAAAGAGCTAAGGATGGGGAAACCCAACAAGTAGCTGATTGGTTTAATATCGAAGCCTGGGAACGACTGGCAGAGATTTGCAGCGAGTATCTTCATAAAGGGAGCCTGGTTTTTCTGGAGGGCCGATTGCAAATTGACTCGTATGAGGAGAACGGCAGTACGCGATATTTCACCAAGGTAGTAACTTCCCAGATGCAAATACTGGAACCAAAAAGCGCAGGTGATAACTAAATACGTATAGCTAGATACTAAAACAAGGAAAAAAACACCCGGGCAGTTTTTACCCCGGGTGTTTTCTTTGAAAGGCTATCAATAAGCGGAATTCCTGGGTGAGCGGTTATAATTTCCTTATCTACCTGGTCCATGTCTCATAAAGACTGAAATTGAAAAAGGAAACCGGATTATGATTTTCTCCCCTAAGAAAAAAATTACCATTATCCTGACAGGATTGATCCTTTTGATAGGGTTGATCAGTTTGTCCTGCAATCTCCCTGCGGGCTTACAGGGAAAAATCTTTGGCTCAGGAAAAACAACAGATCCCACACCAATGCCGACCAATACACCTCAGCCTTTGCCGCCAATGATCGTGGAATCAGATCCTCCTGCAGGATCAACCATTCCTCTACAGGGAGATATCATTCTTTATTTTAATCAACCTATGGACCAGGTCTCTGTCATTAATTCCTTGTCTTTTGAACCTGTTGTAGAAATTGATTATTCCTGGCTTGATCCAGAGACGCTGAAAATCCAACTGGACCAGAAACTGGAACCCAACACCAATTTGGTCTTAAACCTTGAAACTACCGCCAGGGCAGCCAATGATTTGACTCTGCCAGTGTTTACCAGCCTGAATTATTACACGCCTGACTGGCTCAAACCTGTCACCCTTCTGCCATCGCCAGGAGGGATAGAGATTGATCCCGAATCTGCCATTGTGGTCGCCTTTAATCAACCGGTTGTCGCCCTGGGAAATTCCCGACCGGATACCCCACAAGCCTTGACAATCAGTCCTTCCGTAGCGGGAAAGGGCGAATGGATCAATACCAGCACCTATCAGTTTTTGCCCGACCCCGGCCTAGCTGGAGGATTAACCTATCAAGTGTCACTTTCTAGAGATCTATCCAGTCTGGCTGGCGCGGCGCTGGATCCGGAAAGCACCCAAGCCTGGACGTTCTCAACATCTTATCCACAAATGCTGTCCTGGGGGCCATTCAATGGAGAAACAGGAGTGCCGCTGGATGAAGAGATCCGGATGGAATTCAATCAGTCAATGGATCCAGATAGCGTTGCTGATAATTTCTCCCTGCTCAGCGGTGACGGCCAACAGATTACCGGAACGATGGAATGGAATGAAGAGATTCGCGAATTTCTATTTATTCCTGACCATCTGTTTTTAAGATCAACTTCCTATGCCGGCATTCTCCCGGGAGAAGTGATCTCCGCAGGGGGAACCCCGCTGCAGACGGATACAACTTTTGATTTCCAAACCACCGGAAATTTCCAGTTTCTGGGAACCCCCGGAGGGCAAATATACACCACCTCGATATATGAAGGGGCGACATTGTATTTCAACAACACAGTGGATAAGGATACTGTGGCTGATAACATCACGATCATTCCGGAAGTTACAAATTTAAGCCCTTCAACCGGAGGACCGGGAAACGTTTTGACCCTTTACGGTGACTTTGAACCGCTCATTAACTACACGTTGATACTCCGGGAATCCCTGGCGGATGAATGGGGTAGCATATTGGGCAATGTCCGGACGGTTAATTTTACTACTGAGCCCCTGCCGCCTAACCTGACCATCACCCAGGGCATCAATATCCTATTCCTAACCGGGAAGGAAAATACGATTCCGGCCCAGGGCACAAATCTGCACCAGATTTCCATCAACGTGGGCACCATACCAACAGATGTACTCCCAGCTCTTTTTGGAACCGGACTTTACGAGACACTGGAAGACTATTACCCGTCTGATGCTCAGTATTGGACCCACCTAGTCAGCGTGCCCGGGGATGATAAATATACGGTCAATCTTCCGTTAAACCAATCTGGAAAAGCTCTGGCACCGGGTTTATACCGCTACCAGATCTATTCTCAAGAACTGCCTTATAACCCTTCACCCTATTTAGTGGCGGTCAGTAACATTCATCTGACGATGAAGACCAGCCCGGAAAATCTCTTGATTTGGGCGGTTGATCTGCGTTCCGGAGAAGCGGTGCCGGATGCTGAGGTTAAGGTCTATAATACCGGCGGAGAGGTCTTTTTCTCTGGCACTACCAATCAGGAAGGTATCTTCCAAGCCGATTTCCCGGCAGCTTTGGATCTATATAATAACGTTTTCTATGCCATCACAGGTGAAACTGGACAGGAGGACTTTGGCATTACAGCCAGTAATTGGGGTTTTGGATCAGAACCCTATGAATTTGGATTGAGGTCTAATTATGGTGCGCCAAAATCACAAACCTATATCTATACTGATCGACCAATTTATCAACCGGGACAGACCGTGTACTATCGGCTGATCCACCGCGATCGGGATGGTGCCGGATATGCGCTGCCAGAACAACAGTCGATCCCATTGACGATTCATCTCCATGGTAAAGAAGAAAAAATTATCAATCTACCTTTATCTGAATACGGAACGGCCCAGGGAGAGATCCAGCTTTCAACACATGCGGAACCGGGATATTACCGGTTGGAGACAGAAACCGGAATGGTATATTTCCAGGTTGCGAATTACAGGAAACCTGAGATCGAACTGGAACTTAATATAGATCAGGACGAAACCCTGATAGGAGAGGAATTCCAGGCAGAATTGGATGCGCGTTATTATTTTGACGCGCCGGCCAGTGATGTCCAGTTGAGCTGGACATTGCGGGCGGAGCCAACCAGCTTTAGAATTCCCGGCTACCAGGTCGGCGAGCTTGGAAGTAATTGGTTTGTTTATCCAGGAGCATATTACCCATCTATCTGGGGAACCAGGATAGATTCCGGAGAAGACCAGACCAATGCCAATGGAAATTGGTCATATGAGCAAATATTAACCAATGTTGATATCTATGATCGAGAAGTCACCCTGCCGGCTAACTATTCCCTCGAAGTTACAGCCCAGGACGAAACCGGGTTCCAGGTTACGAACAGATCGGCGATCTTGGTTCACCCCAGTGATTTTTATTTAGGAGTCAAACCCTCTGCCTGGGTAACTGTTGCAGACCAGGCCGTGGATTTTGAGATCCTGGCCGTGGACTGGGAGAAAGAACCAGACGGGATCAAAGCCCTGTCCGCTGAGTTCTATAATGTGGTCTGGCAGTATGAGATCGGTGAGATCGGGGAAATAGACTATATACGTGAAAAAGAACTGGTAGCAGAAAAAAGCTTCAGCACAAACCTGAACGGGGAAGCTGAATTGACTTTTTCTCCCACGGAACCAGGCACATACCAGCTGGACATTTTTGGAGATGGAGCCCGAACAGAGGTGACCCTCTGGGTTGGCGGACCAGGCACAACTGCCTGGCCAACCCAGACCAACCAGAAGATAACCTTGATTGCAGACCAGGATCTTTACAAACCAGGTGAAGAAGCGACAATATTCATTCCTAACCCGTTCCCAGATGGTGCCCAGGCACTGGTGACAGTCGAACGCCATAAAGTTATTTCATATGAAACCTATTCGATCTCTTCATCCGGACAGGAAGTTACCATTCCGCTGAGTGATGCAAATGCGCCAAATGTCTACCTTGCGGTTACGTTGATAGGACAAGATTCTGAAGGACGAAGCAGCTTCAGGCAGGGTTATATCAATCTACTTGTGGAGCCAGTCGATCAGGTGCTACAAGTAGAAGTGGTTGGTGAACCAGAGAGGCTCGGGCCGGGAGAGGAAGTACAGTTTACCCTTCGGGTTGCAGATCAGAATGGGGAACCATTGGAAGGTGAGTTTTCCCTGGCAGTGGTTGATAAGGCTGTTCTGGCTCTGACAGAACCCAATTCCCCCCGCATAGAAGAGGCTTTTTATGGGATTCAGCCCATTGCAGTCCGGATGGGTCTCCCGCTGGGAATGCACGCCGGCAGGCTGGTATGGGTGCCGGGAGGTATGGGGGGAGGAGGCGATGCTGATTACTCAGTGCGGGATCAGTTTGAAGATACTGGATACTGGCAGGCGAATATCGTAACTGATGAAGATGGCCTGGCACAGGTAGTATTTAACTTGCCAGACAATCTTACAACCTGGCAGGCTGATGCCCGGGGTATTACCAAACAATCCCAGGTTGGGGAAGCGACAGCGGAAGTTGTGACCACGAAGGATCTGTTGATCAGGCCTGTTACTCCGCGCTTCCTGGTAGCAGGAGATCACCTAGCCCTGGCTGCAGTGATACATAATAATACCGGGATAAAACTAACAGCTGATGTGTCTCTGCAGGGAGCAGGCATTGAACTGGATATCCCGGAGTTTTCAACCCAGACAGTGGAAATTCCCGCAGAAGGTAGGGTTCGGGTTGAATGGTGGGGGACCGTGGAAGACGTTGATGAAGTCAATCTGATATTTGCTGCTGATGCAGGATTTTATCAGGATGCCGTAAAGCCCTATCAGGGTCCACTTCCTGTTCTGCGCTATATTGCTCCTTACAGCTATGCCACATCTGGTCTGCTGGATCAGGCTGGCCAGAAGCTGGAAATAGTATCCCTACCCAAAAGTTTCGACCCATCTGATGGAGCTCTTGATATTGAACTATCACCCTCCTTGGCAGCTGCTGTCCTCAAAGCGCTGGATGCCCTGGAAGAGGATCAGCACTACTCCGTAGTAGCACAAATGTTCCACTTCTTACCCAATACCATTACGTACCAAACGCTGCAGGAAGTTAATGTTGATTACCCGCAGCTTGAAAACCGATTGGAAAACTTGATTCCTGAGACCCTTGATGTACTGGACGCGGCACAAAACGATGATGGGGGCTGGGGCTGGTGGCAGGACGGAGCGAGTGATCCCGAGATCAGTTCCTATATTCTTTTTGGTTTGATCAAAGCCCAGGAAGCGGGTGTTTTTGTGGAAGACCTGATGATCCAGCAATCCCGCGGTTACTTGCTGGCAACTTTGCCAGCCCTGGAGATGTTATCTGAACCGTGGCAGTATAATTTACTGGCACTGAGATATTTTGCTCTGACTGAAGCGGGGACTGATGTCAGTTCAGGAATGCAGGCCCTGGCCTCATTAAGCAGCCAGCTTGATCCAGGCAGCCAGGCGCTGCTGGCTATGGCCCTGGAGAAAGGACAGCCCGGAAACGATTCAACCCGTTCCTTGCTGTCTAATTTGGCCGGAACCGGGATACGGACATCCACCGGAATCCATTGGGAGAACGATGAGAACCGCCGGTTCTGGATGAACAACACCACAACAACTACAGCAATAGTTACTTATGCCCTGGCCCGCGTGGAAGAGGCGCCAGATTTGTATCCCGAAGCTGTCCGCTATCTTGTATCAACCCAGACCCAGGCGGGTGATTGGTGGTCCGCTTATGAAACAGGTTGGTCTGTCCTGGCGTTGAATGAGGTTCTGAGAAAGAGCGGCGAGTTGGACAGTGGATATGAATTTTCAAGTACTGTGAATGGAAGGGACCTGATCAGCGGGCAGGCACAAGGATCAAGCCAGTTGGAAGCGGCTTATGCTTCTATACCGGTGGAAGATCTGTATCCGGAAGAACCCAATGCCCTGGTGATCAATCGCTCTGAAGGTAGCGGGGTATTGTATTACAGATCTCATTTACAGGTTTACAGGCCAGCAGAGGACGTGCAGCCTTACGGGCATGGGCTGACCATTTCCAGGGTTTATGCCGACCTATCTGATCCGGAAGATATTAATTTCACACAAAAGGGAGAAATTGGCCAGCTTATCCAGGTTCAGCTTACCCTGGTTTTGGAAAACGATTCCTATTATCTAATGGTGGAAGACCAGATCCCGGCTGGGGCCGAGATTCTGGATACCAGACTGAAAACCTCCCGCCAGGATCTGGAGGAGTATCAAGCAGCCGCGCCTTTCAAAAATGGTTGGGGCTGGTGGTACTTCAATACTCCCCTCGTATTAGATGATCGGGTTACCTGGGCAGTAAATTTCCTACCCGCTGGTACATATCAATTAACCTACACAATTTCTCTGACACATCCGGGTGAGTACCAGGTGATGCCCGCCCGGGCCTGGCAGGTTTACTTCCCAGAAGTCCAGGCGATCAGCGCGGGAGAGAAATTCGTGATCGAAATCGGTAATTAAAGGGTGTAACTTTTTTTCAACGGGATACGTTTAGATATCAAATACCCCCGTACCTTTAAAATCCAAGCTGGAACCAGTTTGTGTTAAAGATCACCTGGCAGGTGAAGGCGACAAAGATGATCAGCAGGATAAACCCGCAGCCACATCCGGTGCAGGATGCGCCCTTACCAAAACCAAAGGTATCTTGAAGCCAACCAAATAATACGTCCAGCATCAAGAGTTTAAATAAACCTGTTAGACAGCCTTGTTGCCTGTTCACTCACTACTCCTTTTATATTCTTCAATGGTATATACGATACGAAGGAGCATAAGTTGCAGAGGATATTAAGGGCTATTGAAAAGACTGATTTTGAGATAAGGACAAGGTAATGGATCAACATTCTAGAAGTATTTCTACAACGATAGCTCTCTACCTGGTTCTGGCTTTCTTCTCCATTCCACATCTGATCGACGATTTCCTTTTTGATATCCCGGCGGATTTTGGTATTTCTGTTCATCTGTCCCAATTCCTGGCTGGGGTGTTTATCCTGATCTACCTGGGGATTTTGATCCCCCTGGCCAGGGGCAAAAGAGGGGGAGTGATCGGAGCTATCAGTATGGGTATTTTCCTGGCCCTGGCCGGAATCCTGAAACATATTCCCCTGATCATCAAACCAGGCCCATACTGGAGCGGCTGGTTTTCAGAAGGGCTGATTATTGGCATGATAATCACGGGTATAGTGCTGGCAATCACAGGGATCATCTCTTTGAGAATTACCAAATAATTTATATGCATAAAACTTACGGCAGACTTTTATTGGGACTATTATCGATGCTTTTGTTCGGCTGTGCTCAACAACAGGCGGAGTTCTCGTCAGCTGGGGAAATCTGGGGTATTTATGAGCTCGATCTGCTCTCTGAAGAAGTTAAACTGTTGTATGGAGCAGAGGGGGAGCTCTCAGGGCTCAGCCTGGACATACAAGGGAATCAGCTTGTATTCTCGCAGATAATGGCTGGAACAGAGTATGAAAATTCTGAAATAATCACCCTGGATCTCTCCACCAGGGAAACAGCAAGGCTCACTCAAAATCAACAATGGGATCTCTACCCGGCCTGGTCTCCAGACGGGTCTCAAATAGCCTTTTTATCCTGGCGGGATACAACCCTGGATATATATCTGATGGACGCAGACGGTAATAATCAAACCATGTTATATGATTCCGGTTATCATGATGCAGACCTTGATTGGGTTGGGGATAAGATCGCCTTTACCAGCCAGAGCAGGATCTGGATCATGGAGGAAGACGGGAGTGATCCCCGGCCCCTAACTGATCCACCCCGGGCCGGTGAGTGGGGACAGGCAAACCTACCCTTCGGTGACTATGACCCTCGACTCAGTCTTGATGGCGCCAGGGTAGTCTTCTCGAGGTTGGTGGACGACGAATCTGTTCACGGTAATTATGATCTGTATATTATGGATCTGGATGGGTCAAATTTAAAAAACCTAACCATGACGGGTTATTCTCAAGGATTATCCAGCTGGTCTCCCGGTGGAGATAAGCTGCTCTATATTATTTCCGCAATTGGAGAACAGGGGATCTATGACCTTTCCTCGATCAATAGTGACGGATCGGAAAACATATCCCTCACACCAATCTTCTTCCCCGTACATTTTCTGATCCACAGCGCGAGGTATTCAGCTGACGGGACAGGGGTATATTTTGTGGGGCAGTGGTGGGGTGAGGAATGAATATCGGGCAAAGAGTGTAAGTTCATTTGAATCAGGAGCTGACATGGAATCAATGAAAAAGCGGGTTTTAAGTTCGTTAATAATCTGCACCGTGATCATTGCCGGCACAGCCCTGATATTCTACCCAGCCCAGGCCTCCCCGCTGCAGCAAGGTAGTGATTCAAATCCTCCTGACAGAGTGGTGAAAGTGATCTTCATCCATCATTCCACTGGCGAAAATTGGCTTAGCGATGGGTATGGAAATCTCGGCCAGGCTCTGGCAGATAATAATTACTATGTCAGCGATACCAATTACGGCTGGGGGCCGAACGGCATCGGCGACAGGACCGATATCCCTGACTGGGAAGAATGGTTTAGAGGCGGAAACACCCCCGCGTACATGGAAGCACTCTTCGATGAAGGCGACCAGCATGCAGACTATACCCGCACCGGCGCAGATCCTGGAGGGGAGAACGAGATCGTTATGTTCAAATCCTGCTTCCCGAACTCGGATCTGGAAGGCAGCCCGAACGATCCGCAGTCAGTGGACGGCTGGCTTTCTGTTGGCCATGCCAAATATGTCTACAATGAGATATTAAAATATTTTGGGCAGCACCCTGAAAGATTATTTGTAGTCATCACCGCCCCGCCCCTCCGCGACCGGAGCAATGCGGCCAACGCCCGGGCTTTTAATCTCTGGCTGATGAACGACTGGCTGATAGAAAATGATTACCCATATCAGAATGTAGCAGTTTTTGATTTTTATAATGTGCTGACAGGCAACGATGGACACCATACTTTTGAAAATGGCCAGGAAGTACACCAGATTGCTAAAAAAGATACTCTGAAATATCCCTCCGGGGATGACCATCCCTCTAGAAAGGGCAGTCAAAAAGCAACCGATGAGTTCATTCCCCTGCTGAATTATTTTTACAATCGTTGGCAGGCGGAAAACCCAACTTCACTGCCGCCAATTAATGAGGATCCTTCAGTTGATAGTTCCCCGACCGCGGAATATATTCAGCGACCAGACCGTCCAAAACTTACCGGACTGATTGATAACTTTGAAGGAGAAGCACCGGCAGGCACCAATGGCTGGGAAGCCTACTGGGATGAGGGCACACCGACTACCCTGGATTGCAGTGTTGATACCAACGCCGGAGCTACAGGCAGCGCCCTGCGTCTGGATTATCAGATTACTCCTTACAGTTGGGGCACCTGCGGTCTTTATTATGACCAACCTCAAGAATGGAGTGACTCGATGGGCCTGGCTTTTATGATTCATACTGGACAGAGCGGCGGGGTCTTGCACGTAGACCTTTTTGTGGAAGGCACTGATGGGCCGGAATCTTACCTTCATGAATTGGAATTGACCCCCAGGATGGAAGAGGAATGGGTCCAGGTGGGTATTGTCTGGGATCATTTCCAGCGGGTGGATTGGGAAGATGAAGCCGGATCCCCGTTCAGAAAAGAGGATCAGATCTCTGGTATAGCATTTGGCTTCGGGACAGAAGAGGATGAAAATGAAGGTGTGCTCTGGCTTGATGATGTGGGCTGGATGATCCCGAGAGAAGATATTGGTGAAGAGATGACAACCCATGCAGAACCAGAATCCGAACCTGACTCTCAGGAAGGACCACAGGGATTTAATTTACCCTGTATCGGTTCATTGGCATTGCCTGTTGGCCTGGCGGGCATTGCGCTGATTCAGCGGAAGAAGGTTCGCAAGCTCTAAGGACAGGATAGATCAATAGAAAAAAGCTGCGGCGCCAATCGGGCCGCAGCTTTTTTGATATCAGGCTGGAACAGCTTCATTCTCTGGTTCGGGGGGATTAAAAAGCTCACGTTTTCCCAGCCACAGATGGAGTCCGTAGAAACAGATGACCGATACTGCACAGATCGCTGCTCCCACATACCAGAGCAAGTTGGGGTTGTAGTTGTCCAGGATCAATCCGGCGGCGCTGGGCCCAACTGTTGCTGGAATTGCCCAGGACAAACCAAAGACAGCCATATACCTGCCGCGCATATCCTCCGGTGCGAAGTTGGTCGCCAGAGCAGACGCGGTGGGCATGATCACCATCTCGCCGATGGTAATGATCACAACGGCAACCGCAAATAACCAGTAGGCAGCCACAAAACCAAACATACCAAATCCGATCATGTAGAAAAATACACCCACGGCCATCATGATAAAGGCCGGGAATTTTTTGATATATCGTGTAGTTTGGAACTGGAGCAGGATCACCGTGATGGCGCTGGCAGTTAACAGGAAACCGTAGCCCTGGGGATGGATGCCGTGATTATCCCTCAAGTATACCGAGAGACTGTTGTACATCTGCTGGTAAACGATGCCCATTAACATGGACACAACCAGGAAAGCCACGTAGGCATAATCTTTCAGAACGATGCCGTATCCGGCAAAGGTCTTTAATATGCTCTCTGGGTCTTTTGTGGTTTCGGGTTTGGTCTCATTGATATAGAAGAAGAAAATCACCGCCACGACGCAGCTGATGACTGCATCCAGCACAAAGAGGGCAAAGTAGCTCCGGTCGGCGATAAAGCCGCCGATGGTGGGGCCGATGATCCAGGCCATATTGGCCACTACCCGCAGGATACCAAAGCCTTCCTGGCGTTTATCCTCCGGCAGTAGGTCGGCCACCATGGCCTGGCGGGCTGGTCCGGCAATATTGGACAAAAGGCCAATCACCACAGAAAGGGGGATCAACATAGAAAATTCATTGACCAGGCCGAGAGAAAGGGTGCTGACTGCGCTGAAGACCAACCCAAATAAAATCAGGGTTTTTCTGCCGAACTTATCGGTTAGTGCACCGCCAATCATGGATCCGATCAGGCCAAATGCAGAAAATGTGCCTAAAACGATCCCGGCCTGGGTCATTCCAACGCCAAATTTTTGGGTGATGTAGAGGGTGAAGAAAGGGAAAAGTAAGGTATTGCCGATCTGATCGATAAACGAGGTACCCACTACAACCCAGAATTTTTGTGGAAAATCGTTGTAAATCTTCTGCAGCCGCTTGAACATTGGGTCTCCATTTTCTAGAACGATAGGCGATTATAGCATAGAAAATTTAACGGCGTATCGTCCAAATGGATGGTTCTTTACACCACTGGATGACCTTCTTTTTTTAAGCTGAAGAGTTGGAATTAGTTAGGCTTCCTGGGTAATTACTTGTTTTTCAGAGGGTTCTTTTAGCTGGGTTTGAACAAAAAGGAAACCCAGGAACATGATCAAAGAACCTGCCAGATAGGGTAGCGTGACCCGGATGTCAAATAGAAATCCTGCCAGCAAAGGGTCTGTAAAACAACCTAAGCTCATAAAGGAGCTGATTTTCATAGCCAGATCCTGAGAATATATTTGATCTTTAGTTGAATAAAAGGCAGTATTCTAAAAAGGTGATTTCAAGGCAGGTCAGGCTTGGTAAATGTTAGATCATATTTCTCAACGGTTGCCGAAGTGGGTAGTCCGTTTTTTTTGTCCCAACCATGTTCCTGGTAGGCCCCGGCCAGGAGAGGTTTCAGATCCGGCACAAATCCCAATGTGCCACCTTCCTGGAATGATTTGAGCATAAAGTCCGGCAAACGGTCATCGGTGATGGTGGACCCCAGGTTGTGATTGATGATTCTCTTCAAAGAGAAGATCCGCTTCCCGGCTAACATCAATTCATCCAGGCTGTAATCCCATCCAGTGGCAGCATTTAAAGCCCGTTGGATCCTGCTGGCCCCCGGATTCATGAAGTGGCATACTATCAAGGCGTTGTAAATACTGCGCCAGCTTTGGGACCGGGCGGTGGTTTTGCCCTTTTCCTCAGAATTCTCAAACCTCTCACCTGGCATGATGCCCACTTCTACTGGAGCACCCTGTCCTGTATCCACGCCGTACATATCTCCCTGCAGGTGGCAGGCGCCGCGGGGGGAGAGGGCATAGACCGGCGCCATGCCACTGAAGGAGCGGGCGTCATGCATGGGAATTTCAAGGTTTCGCACAGTGGCTGCCATCTCCGGCACTCCAAAATGAGCCGCCAGGGCTGAGCTGCCTTCCGCGATCAGATCCCCAAAACCTTCCCGCTTAGCAGTTAGTTCGATCAAATGGTGTGACATCTCTACATTTCCGTAGCGGATTTCCAGGCCGCCGGTATGCTCAGATGTCAAGATGCCCTTATCAAACAGATCACAGGCCAGGGCAATAGTTGATCCAGTGCTGATGGTATCCAGGCCAAAGACGTTGCACAGATGGCCGGCGTAGATCACGCCTTCCAGGTCGTCCACCATAGCCAGCGATCCAAATGCGGCAATGGTTTCATATTCCGGACCATCCACAGCTTCCAGTTTGTATTTTACGGTGCGGGTTTCCCGGCCGCACATGATCGGGCAGCGGTAGCAGGACGTACCCCGGTTCAGGTATTCTTCCGTCATCAATATACCGGAGAGATTGCTGCTTTCTTCCCATTCTCCCAGTTGATAATATTTGGCCGGCATATCTCCAAACATGGAAGCTGCATCAACATAGACGGCAGTCCCTGCCATTTTGATAGCTTGAGCAGGCATATCATCTTTTACTGTCTGTAAAATTTCCGCTACAATTTCTTTATATGCTGCCGGATCAGCCAGGGATACCTTGCCGCTTCCGCGAAAGGCGATGGCCTTGAGGTTCTTTGAACCCATCACTGCGCCCATACCAGTCCTGCCAGCAGCCCGTCCGTGATCGTTGACGATTGCTGCCATTTTAACCAGGTTTTCGCCTGCATGTCCAATGCAGGCCACCCGGACTTTGGGATCGCCAAGGATCTGCTTGATGGACTCCTGGGTCTGGTAGGTATCCTGTCCCCAGATTGGACCTGCGTCGTGAAACTTTATCTTTCCATTAATAACCGATATCCAGCAAGGTTTATCTGCCCGTCCGCTAATCAGGACACCGTCATAACCAGCAAAGCGCAGTTCGGGGCCGATAAATCCTCCTGTGTTGGCTTCCCCCCAGAAGCCGGTCAGGGGAGATCGGGCGCTGACCGCGCAGCGGCCAGCGGAAGGTATGCTTGTCCCAACCAATGGTCCTGTCATGAACATCAGGGGGTTCTCCGGTCCAAGGGGATCAGTGTCCAGTTTGATGTGGTCATATAAAAGGCGCGCGGTGAGGCCGCTACCGCCGATATAACTCCGGGCCACCCCTGGATCGATATTCTCTACCGTGTAAGATTTCTCAGTTAGGTCAATGACCAGCAGTTTTTCCATTAATGCTCCCTGGGATCACAATTCGAATTTCCTCTTTGGTGTTTGAGGAGGATTAAAAATCAACTGGCTGCCCGTCATAGACGTACTGGAAAAGTTTCTCAAGTTCCTGATAGGAAGGAGCCCGGGGAGCGGTAATGATCTGGGTATCATTAAATGCGTCATCTACCATTTTTTCCAACTGCTCCGTATAGGTTTTTTTATCCAAACCCATTTCAGCCAGGCTGATTGGGTTTTCGACTGTCTTGGCCAGATCCCTTAGTGCGGCAGAAAACTCCCCTCCGATCTTCGTTTTGGATCCTTTGATTCCCAAGATACGAGCCAGCGTGTTGATCTGGGATGGATCTTCTCCTCTAGAAGCAAACTCAATTGTATATGGCAGGCATAAACCTACAGCTCGCCCATGCGGGATATGAAAGACTGAACCCAGGACATGGCCCATGGCATGAGCCAGGGAAGCCATGGCGTTACCAAACCCCATCCCCGCGCTGGTGGCGGCATTATGCATCTTTTCCCGGGCCAGCTGAAAGTGTTCCTTTGTGGGGTTATCCGATTGGGAAGCTTCGTAGGCGGTTGGCAGGTATTGAAGGATCTCCCTGGCAGCATTCAGACACAAACCGTCTGTGATATCTGTATGCCAGGTGCAGATAAAACCTTCCACGGCATGAGTGAGAGCATCCAGTCCGGTATCCGCGGTGAGCTGCGGGGGCATGCCGGATGCCAGGGCCGGGTCCACCAGGGCGATATCGGCAGCGTTTTCACGGTTGCCCAAACCCATTTTTCTTTTGTTCTCGGAATCGGTTAATACTATAGCCCAGGTTATTTCGGCACCGGTCCCGCTGGTGGTGGGGATGGTAATAAGGCGGGATTTTTCCCGCAAACCTAGATGAATAAAAGGATTGATCTCGGCGGGGATCAAATCAGGGCGTTCGTATAAGACCCAGATAGCTTTGGCTGTATCCATAGGAGACCCACCTCCCAGACCGATGATCCAATCCGGCTGAAAGTCATTTGCGGCTTTTTTGCCCAGTTCAACCGCAGCGAGGGTAGGATCGGGTTCAACGTCGTCAAATACAAGAACCTCACAGCCTGACTTCTTGATTCGATCCAAAACCGGTTCAACCAGCCCGATCTGAACCAGGTTCTTATCAGTGACCACCAGGGCGCGAGACATACTGATTTCTTCCAGGGAAGAGAGAGACGCTTCACCAAATACAATCCTGGGTGAGACAAAATGCCACATCCCGGACCTCCTTTAATGGCAAATATAGAATTAGCAGAGAGTTACTAATCTGTGGGTACCTTGGCGCAGCAGGCCACAATTTCCTGGGCCGCTTTGGGATATCTCATGATCTTCATCAGGTTTCCTTTGAGTTTCAGCTGACCAGTCATCATACCCTGGATGGGATCCAGTTTGCCATCGATGACCTTGCGCCAGGTGCTGAAAGGTGCATTGATGGCGTACTCAGTTTCGGGCAGGTTGTCGGGATCTACCATGGCTGCCCCTGGACTGGACCCATGGTAGAGCTCCAGGTGGAGATAGGCTGTGTCCGCATACACCTCGTCAGGTTCGACTACAAAGATAAAATCACCTTCCCAGTCCTTAGCCGATCGTTGATAAGAATCACTACTGTTCAGTAATTCCCGCACGGCTTTGACCCATTCGTCTGAGGGAAATTTATGTGCCATTGAGCCTCCTTGTCTTTGATCAATAAATTTATTATACATAAGGAAACAACTTTGGGCTTGTTTTGTTGCGGAGATCACCAGTATGTTCCCTAGATCTCCCGGTATAGCGTTGATGTTATGATTAAAGAAAAGTTTCGTAAATGGTAAATGCGGGAGATAATCATGAAACTCTATCATTTTGATGACCCAGAAATATTCCGAGATAAGATCCAGGATTATCTCATTCAAAATGAAGCGGAAAATAATCTGCCGCTGGGCATAATAAATAATGTGATATCCGGCGAGTATCGCGATCGGGATCCGTACCTGGCCTATGTTGAAGAGAATGGAAAACCAGTAATCGTTATCCTGTGCACCCCACCTTTTCAGGCATTATTTTCATATCAAAATCCTATTCCCGCTGATAAAATCTTGAAACTTGTTCTGAAAGACCTGATGGATTTTTTCGGAGATGAATTCGTGGGTATTTCCGGTAACAAGAAGCTGGCTGCCCGGCTGAAAAATATTTGGGAGGAGATGACCGGGAGAAAAGCTGAGAAGCATATGGCCATGCGCATATATAAATTGGACGTAGTGTTTCCTCCGCCTGTTAGCGCTGGATCCATCCGGCCAGTAGAAAAAAAAGATCGAAGATTGATAACGGATTGGTTAAATGGATTTTACCGGGAGGTTGTGCAGGAGTCCCCGGATCCAGCCAGGGCTCGAAAACAGGTTGAATTGTACCTGAAAGCCGATCCGAAACTGCGCGGTTTAATGATCTGGGAAAAGAACGGAATACCGGTTTCCATGGCCGGTTATGCCGGCCCAACGCTCAATGGCATCCGGATCGGAGCGGTTTATACACCGCCTGAACAGCGCAAAAGAGGTTTTGCCAGTGCTGTAACAGCAGGATTGAGCCAACATTTGCTGGACATGGGGTTTAATTTCTGTTTTCTGTTTACGGACCTGCTAAATCCGACTTCCAACTATATCTATCAGCAGATCGGCTATAAACCCGTATGTGATGTCGATCGTTATGATTTTAAGTAGTGCTGTATCTAATTACTGATCACTGAATTCTATTATTCACGAGGTGTTAGAGATGAAAATAATTGGCCTAATAGGCGGCATGAGTTGGGAATCCTCCATTGAATATTACCGGATCATTAATCAGGAGGTCCGGTCTGCTCTGGGTGGAGTGCATTCCGCGAAAAGCGTGATGGTCTCCCTGGATTTTGGAGAGATAGAAGAATTGCAGATGAAGGGGGATTGGGAGGAAGCTACCCGGATCCTGATCCGAAGCGCCAGGGAAGTTGAATCTGCAGGAGCTGATTTCCTGTTGATCTGCACCAATACCATGCACTTGATGGCGGAAGAAGTTCAGGAGGGAATAGATATCCCTTTGCTGCACATAGCCGATGCCACAGCCAGGGCAGTTAAGGCTGAAGGATTAAAGTCTGTGGGGTTATTGGGCACCCGGTTCACTATGGAAAAGGATTTTTATCGAGGCAGGTTGGAAAAGAAACACCAGCTTAGGGTGATCGTCCCCGATCAAGCCGGCCGCGACCTGGTTCATAATGTGATCTATGATGAACTTGTCCAGGGCCTGATCAAAGAACCTTCCCGGCAGGGTTATTTGGTAGTGATCCAAAATCTAGTTAATGAAGGCGCGGAGGGAATTGTCCTGGGTTGCACCGAGATTGGGCTGTTGGTTAAGGGGGAAGATGTTCAAGTGCCCGTGTTTGACACGATGGAAATCCATGCCCGGGCGGCAGTTGATGCTGCGCTAGGGAGATATGAACTGAGTTGAAACAAGTCATCCGGTATAATTTAATTACCCGAAACGAATACAGGATGGACAACCGGAGGAGAAATGGACGAGGTATATTTAAAAAGACAGCTGGCCCTTAACAGGGATCGGGTTGCGGCCCTAGCCCGTGGCATTTCCGAAGATCTGACCTATTGGAAACCGAATGAAGAAAGTTGGTCGATCCTGGAAGTGATCTACCACCTTGCGGATGAAGAGGAATTTGACTTCCCTGTCCGACTGCAAATGATCCTGGAAAAATCCGAAAAAGCCTGGCCGGAAATTGATCCGGAAGGCTGGGTCACAGAACGCAACTATAATGAAGCAGATCTCTTTGAAACATTGAATCGGTATGTGGATCTTCGCAATGTAGCCCTGGTCTGGTTGGATTCCCTTGAGAATCCAGATTGGGATATTGTATATCAGGCACCGTTTGGAGAGATCACTGCCGGGGATATGTTCGTCTCCTGGGTGACTCACGATTTGATGCATTTAAGGCAACTTATTGAGCTTCAGCGGTTCTACCTGGTGGAACAGGCCAAACCTTACCGCCTGGATTACGCGGGAGATTGGTGAAAATCCAGCTATGAAATAGAAAAAGGGCTGTCTTCAGGAAGACAGCCCTTTTGTTATTACTGGGGATGAATGAAGGAGTCATCCCTAAAACATTTTCAATTATTTTATCGTAATCTGATTCCCTTCCACTACATCACCAATGACCCAGACAGGCTGTTCCATTTTTTCTGCGTGGACTCGGAACTCATCCAAATAATCACAACTTATTGAGAGCAGGAGCCCGCCGCTGGTTTGAGGATCAAAGAGCAGCATTAATTCTTCCTCGGAGAGCGATTTGGGGGCTTTGATATGGTCGCCAAAATACAGGCGGTTGTCATAAGCGCCGCCGGGGAAGTTGAATTGGCTGGCATATTCTTTGGCACCGCTGACAAAGGGGAGCAGATCCCAGTGAATATTGAATCCAACACCGGAAGCCTGGGCCATCTCCCAACAGTGGCCGAGCAAACTAAAACCGGTGATATCTGTAGCGGCTTTGACTCCATGGGCCTGGGCCAACTCGCTGGCTTTTTTATTGAGCTGTTTCATCCAGAGCACAACTTCATCGACGTGTTCGTTTTTGGCTTTTCCGTCTTTAAGGGCTGTGGTAGTGACCCCAAACCCGAGAGGTTTGGTGAGCACCAGAGCATCACCCGGCACGGCGGCGGCTTTTGTCATGATCAGGTCCGGGTGAGCGAACCCCAGACATATCAGACCGTACTTGGGTTCTTTGTCTTGAATAGTATGCCCTCCGGCAATCACAACGCCGGCCTCCTTGGCCTTATCCGCGCCGCCTTTCAAGATTTCCCCGCAGATCTCCGGGGGCAGATTTGCAGGAAAGGCAGCGATATTCAAAGCCAGAAAAGGAGTGCCTCCCATAGCATAGATATCCGAAAGGCTGTTGGCCGCCGAGATGGCTCCATAATCATAGGGATCATCAACGACAGGTGTGAAGAAATCCGTAGTCGCGATCAATACTCGGTCATCATCCAGCTTCCAGACCGATGCATCATCTGGTTCACCCAATCCTACTAGCAGGTCGGGGTAGTCTTTTTTATCGAACAACCCATCCAGTGGGCGCAGAACCTGCGCCAGCGCATCAGCGCTCAGCTTGGACGCTCAACCAGCGCAGCTGGACAGAGACGTGAGGCGGATCTGTTTCCCGGAGGGCTTCTTCTCTTTTTTGGGCATTCTTGTCCTTGTATATGTTCTAGACTACTACACTCAAAAAAATTCTACCACCTTCCCGAGTTATTGGCTTTTTGCTAACGAGGATGTAAGTATACTGTGTAAAAAAAGACTCCCGGAGTTCTTATCGACTCCGGGAGCTGATATGTTTAAGAAATCTGATAACTAGGGTGTTATATCCGGCAGGGGCAGGATGTAGGGGTTGTCATTGGGGACCAGCATGACCTGAATGCCAGGGGCCAACTTTTCGATATAACGGTAGTTAAGAAGCTGAGGATTGGCTGCCAGCACTTCAGCAATTAACTGCAGCGCTTCTGCTTCCGCTTTGGCTTCGATCACTGCGGATTCGGCTCGCCCTTCGGCGGCCAGAATGGCGGCGTCCTTGGTGCCTTCCGCTACTTGCCGGGCCTGTTCTGCTTCCTGGAATCGCTGTTCAACAATATACTCAGCCTGCTGAGCCAGCTGTTCGGCGATCTGCTTCTGTTCAATAGAGGCGGCGTATTCGTCGGTGAAAGTGATGTTGCGCAGCACAAAATCAGAGAGAATTAAGCCATTGTCTTCCATGGATTCTCTCATCACATCCTCAATCTGCGTCTTCAGCTGATCGCGCTTGGTGCTGTATACTTCGTTGACTCGGAATTGGGATACTGCATCCCGGATCACACCACGAACAGTGGGGCGTATCAGACCATCCAAGTAGCGGTCCTGCCAGACGA
>Ga0209013_10001729_pt1 | contig 20053 bp, 16 predicted proteins | sample Cruoilmetagenom2_FD_187291 | JGI IMG/M metagenome (GOLD analysis project Ga0209013, IMG submission 187291) | Oil polluted marine microbial communities from Coal Oil Point, Santa Barbara, California, USA - Sample 2 (SPAdes) (version 2) | ecosystem: Environmental > Aquatic > Marine > Oil seeps ...
GGAGAAAACGCTGCTTGCCAAGCGATTCGTGCCCAATGATGTGCATTTTGAGGATGGTGAACGTATTCGGATTATCACCGGGCCGAATATGTCTGGTAAATCCACGCTAATCCGCCAGGTGGCATTGATTGTGTTAATGGCGCAGATAGGCAGTTACGTGCCCGCCGATGCCGCCACAATCGGACTGGTGGACCGAATATTTACCCGCATCGGAGCTCAGGATGAGATCCATGCCGGGCAGTCTACGTTCATGGTCGAGATGGTGGAGACGGCCAATATCCTTCACCACGCCTCCCCGCGCAGCCTGCTTATCCTGGATGAGATCGGTAGAGGCACCAGTACTTATGACGGTGTGTCGATAGCTTGGGCGGTTGTGGAGTACATCCATAATCACCCTGGTTTGCGTTCAAAGACTCTCTTCGCCACGCACTACCACGAGTTGACCCAGTTAGCGGAACTTCTACCTGGTGTGCGTAATTACAACGTGGCAGTCAGTGAAGCGGACAAGCAGGTGGTTTTTTTGCATAAAGTGGTGCCCGGTGGTGCCGATAGGTCTTACGGTATCCATGTAGGTCAATTGGCCGGCCTCCCTTCACCGGTTGTCCAGCGCGCTGGCGAAATCCTGCACCAGTTGGAGGCTTCTTCAGGCAAAGCGGTTAGCATTGACCCTCGTGCGCCGCAGCAGCTCGCCCTTTTCCCGGACAGCAACCCCTTAGTGGATGAGCTGGATGCAATGGATATCAACACCCTCTCGCCCATCGAGGCTCTCAATAAACTCTACGAGTGGAAAAAACGCTTCGTCTCAGATGATCACGCAACAGAATAAATAAGAGGTGTTTGGCTTGCGTCAGCGTCGGCAAACACCTCTTGAATTATATTTCCTGAATAGTTCGCATGTGTGATGGGCTGACTATAACGATTACTCTTCTTGTGGTAATCCTTTATACAAACCGACCTGGTTGCCGGTTGGGTCGGTGAAGAAGGCAAACCATCCCTGCCCTGGAATTTCCGTCTTCGGTACGATAATCTTCCCGCCTAGTTCTTCGGCCTTTTTGAGTGTGGCTTCGATATTTTCAGCGCCAACGTACACAGCGATCGTGCCTGCGGGATAATCCTCCTGTACGGGGTTTAAGCCACCTCCGACATACTCTCCGGTATCGAAGGTGGCATAATTCATCTCTGGTAATTGGGTAATTTTCCAACCGAACAGGTCAGAATAAAATTTACCGGCTTCTTCGCGGTCAATGGCGGAAAATTCTATGTGGACAATGGGGTGCTTGGACATCGTGGTACCTCCTTGGTAGTATTAGGCTGCGGAAAATAATATAGAACAAATATTCTAGTTTGTCAACCGGTTCCGTCGAAATTTTTAGAGGATTGGCCGGAGATGACGGATCATGTGATGGGGAAAAAATGAATCCGGGGAGATGAGTGTTTTTTATGGATCCGTAACCAATCTCGCTGCTTCGATCTCGTCCCCTTTGGGGGCGCGTAACTCGAAGTTGTCAAATTCCCAGGTTCCTTGCTCGCCGGCGTAGGACAACCCGATGATCAGTCCCGCTTCTCCCGCATGCAGCCGCGTGTCATTCCATTCAACCAGGAAATGATCGTTGCTAAAAAACAGCAGGCGATCGCCTTGGGCAATCACAGCCAGGCGGTTGGTCTCGCTGGAAATCACGTGATTTGATGGCACCCAATCAATTAGCGCTTCCCATCCCTCAGGGCTGTGGAAATAAAGGCTGTAATTACCTTCATTGTTTATGGCGAAGTTATAATAGCTGCGGTCAGCGTCGCTGCGAAACACCAGCCCGGCCTCGCCATCTGGTGGGCCGTCGATTTGCTGTACATCCGCTGCCAGGTAGAAATTACCCACGCTGTCTGCTTCTGGCAGTGTCCACCATACGAACCCGCTGTTCGCATTCGCCTTCCATTGATATTTGCCGTCCCTGATGTGCCACTCGATTTTCGCCAGTTCACCTTCTTCTACACCAACTGGCCAGTCACCGCGCTCCTCGTCGAAAGTATCCTCGTAGGCAACCGGCCACAGTCGTGTGGCGTCCAGCAGGGTCTGGAACGCTTCGGCAGTTGCCGTGACGTAAGCAAAGCGTACTTCGTTGGTAGTCTGTAATTTATTCGCCATCTGGGTCGCCAGTTGAACGCTCCGTTCCGCCTGTGCCGTTGCGGTAGCCGGATTATTGTTGTCGGTTGCGGTTGTGCATGAGCTCATACTCGCAGCCAGCAGCAAGATGCCTAAGATGACGGCTAGATACGCTCCTCTTACCATATCCTTCTCCGTTGAATCACAAGATCAGCAAACCAGGGAACCACATAAGCAGATCGACCTTTCTGGGCAGGATTTTTATGCACCTTTACCAGCTACCAACTTGCGTGTCAACGTGCTGCCCAATATAGCGCATACATCTGTGGGCAGGTAATGGATGACCGATGCCTCGAAAAGCACCTGGTATGTGGATGCGAAGTCCTCGTCCCCCTGCCAGTACACCAACAGGAGCGGTATACGCGGCAGTGCCTGGAAAGAGAAGCTGCGATCGCCAATATTTGTTTTCAATTGGGGTTCTGTAAAGGGCAGCTCTGCCCTGGGTAGTGTTTCGGCTACCTGCGCCAGTTCATCAACATCATCTTTAAATGTGCGCGCGATGACCTGCCCGCTGTATCCCTGGTAGGCCTGGCTGTAGAATCGTCCGTCTGGCAGTTCGGAGAAGGATATCCAGCGACCGGCTGGCGACGCGCCGTCGGCCGTGTGAAAATAATACGCCAGCAGCGCCTGGGTTACCGTCGGGAGCTGCGCTCCGCTCTCCCGGTCGACGGCCACAAATTCCGGGAAGGATAGCTTGACATCTTCTCCCCAGACGGAGAGGTAAAAATCTCCAGACTCAGGATCGATATCTTCATACCGCGAACCGGTCAGAGAGGCGAGGGCGGCTGAATCCGCGCCACGCAGTTCCTTCCGCAGTTCGTTTACATGCTTGGCTAGCTGACTTTCTTCTGGTGTTGACAGAAATTGAAGTCTGGACAATATCTCTCCCTTTAGATATTTATTGGTTTTTTACCAGTGCGTCGAAATTATACTATCAGTTGCATTGAATGATAATATCCGAATATGCCCTCGGGAAGGACGCCAAGTGTGCAAAAAATTTATAGTCGCCCAAAGACTAAAGTATCCCGTCCAAGATCTATTCTTATACGGCATTCGGGTTTGATAGAACGCCAGCCTTCTTCACGAGAGATAAGCTCAACTCTCCCTCTTAAATCTTATAAGAGCTTTGTGGTTAAAATAAACGGCACCCGTTTATTAATTTGCCGGGTGCCGGGATCGGTCTTGGGTTGGAACTACTAGGAGGCCACTCTATTTTCCAGCGTGCGGGACAGCATATCTTCAACTTCGTCCTCTTGTACTTTAACTTTCTTCTTTTCTTGAACAGGTTCTGCTGACTGGTCCTTGTTACGTTCCATCGCTTCGCGCAGCGCCATTTCCATCGCCGTGGGAACCGGTTCCTCCTCTGGTTCAGCCTCCACCTTCTTAGCCTTCTTCTTCGCTGCCGGTTTCGGCTTCTCACCGGGGGCTTCTTCCAACGCCTTCATACTCAACTTTATCTGCTTCCGACGCCGGTTTACGCTCAGAACCTTGACTTCCACTTCTTCACCCTCGTGGATCACCTCGTCCGGGCTTTTGATGTAGCCGTGGGTGATTTCGCTGATGTGCACTAATCCAGGCCTTTCTGCACCAATGTCCACGAACACGCCGAATTTCTCCAATCGTGTTACCTTTCCGTTGAACACCATGTCTTGGTTGATCTCGCGCCATTCCAGTGCCAGTGGTTCGATCATCGTCAATTCTACGCGTTTTTTGCTCGGTACTACGCGCCGAACCCACACGACAACCTCCTGTCCGGGTTGCACCACATCCTCCACGCGATTGACGGGTTCCTCTTGCAATTGCGAGATGTGAATAACGCCCGGTACCTCCATGTCGATGTCTACCAGCGCGCCGGCAAGGCTGGTGCTAACCACCGTTCCGGTCAGCTGCATCTTGCGTTCCAGGCTGCGCAGGTCGCCAATTCCGTCTTCAGTTACGGTCTCTTCTTCCTGTATTGCTATATTCTCTTCCATAGCACAACTCTCCAATAATTACGTTATTTAATATCCACCACATCCGGTGGTAAAATTCCAGGTTGGTTACGGGCGTACCCGCGACCTTGGATTATACTCGCTGCCTGGGTAGTTGTCAAAGAAAATGGCATTAATTAGTCATGAAAATACTCGGGTTCGACACAAATTATAAACGACCGGGCCAATATTCGTTATTATTCGGCCCTCCTTCTGTACTTCCTTCCCAGTCTTTCACATTCCGCCATTCATTCTTGATCGACGATTGTGTTCTGAAATGTGTATAATTTTATGTGTGCGTTGCAGACGCACACATAAAATTATACAAGAAAACCTACATAATCTGATCGACTTTTACCTGCGTCCAGGCCTCTTACCAATAGGTAATGTCGATTAACCCAAGGTGAGGTGATAAAAGACACGTGACAATTAGCCAAAAATTTGTAATAATAGTGAGTGGGAACGAACGCTTGATTCTTGGGTGGTAAAACCTTACGGGTAAATTATCTATTACACTATTTATATTTTTCTGGCGTCTCGTGAGCTTTAATATCGAAACCAAACATTTCCAAAATTATTGGCTGTATCGATCTGTTGTATCTTGACCGACGAATTGGCGACTTGAATAAGATTTTTTTTGTGAAACTCGAAAAATGTATCGTTTCTCTGAACGGCCGTGTCAACGTGATCGACTTCGTATAATCGTCGCTTGCCTGGTTTTATTTTTTGTATTTCTACCCTCTGGATTTCGCTCGCAGACTGCTGTCACTCCTATTTGTGTAATCCAGGGAAGTGGCTTCCATTCCCCTCGTGAAGGCCAGACCCTCCGCACACAGGGCGTGGTACACGGCGACCTGGATGATAAAAGCAGACGAGGTTTCTTTCTGCAGGCACAGAACTGCGACGGTGATCAGAACACCTCCGACGGGATCTTCGTATACCTGGGAGAGCGTCTCAATGTGGTCAGCCTGGGCGATCATGTTGAAGTGGTTGGCAAGGTGAAGGAGTACTTCGGGCTGACGGAATTGGAAACCAACCCGGCGGATGTGAACGTGCTCTCCTCTGGAAATGCTCTACCCATCCCGGTAGAACTGAACCCTCCCTTTGATGATCACCAGTCCAGCGAATACTACGAGCGCCTGGAAGGTATGCGCGTAAGCATGGATGAATCTTGGACAGTAGGTCCAACGGATTACGACGACCGCACCTGGGTAGTACACGCTGGCCTGGGTATCGAGCGTGTCTTCTATGACGACCCACGCGGTGTTGGGGAGATCGTATGCGTTGACGATGATGGTCAGTACGAGATAGCCCCAGAAGTTAAGGTGGGCGACCGCGTTCTTGGCCTCCTGGGTGTGCAGGACTACAGAGCAGGTGAATTTTGCCTGCAGTTGTTCTCCCAGCCCAGTGTGGACACTCAGAGCCAGGTAGTCCAATCTTTGAAGGCCGGTGCAGCGGCTTCGGATGCGGGTTTATCAGGGTACCCCGAGTTTCGCATTGCCACCTTCAACCTGGCTAACCTGTTCGACACTTTCGACGATCCGAATACCGAAGACACTGTTTTGTCGGCGTCGGAGTACCAGCGGCGGCTTGGTAAGCGTGCTTCGGCTATTCACGATGCGCTGGCGGAGCCTCCGATCGTCGCCCTACAGGAGGTCGAGAATTTCGCGGTTATCCAGGCTCTCGTGAACCGCCCGGAGATCGAAGCCCAGTATGGAATTGTGTGGCAGGACGGACCGGACCGCCGGGGTATGGACGTTGCGTTGATCTACCAGGTGCATCGAGCGCAAGTTCTTGATTACCAGATCAGGCAGGGCTGCACGCAGATGGTTGATGGCCTGGGGCCGGATGGCAACCGCGACACCACAAATCCCATCAATGACATCACTTGCGACACGGATAACGACGGGGTGCTTGACGGCAACCGCTTGTTCTCCCGACCGCCGCTAATGGTTAAGTTGAGGGTCTGTGACCCTGAATGTCCTCAAGGTGAGAGCTCCGTCCAAGATGAAGAATACGATGAGATGGATGTCTGGATTATTAATGCTCATTGGAAGTCCAAGCTTGAGGACACCGAAACTACGCAGTACACCCTGCCGAGACGCATGCAGCAGTCGCATTTTGTTGCCATGCTGGTGGAGGAGATCCTGGAATCGGATCCACAGGCGTTCCTGGTCGTACTGGGAGACTTGAACGATCATTCGGATTCAGGCCCGCTTTCTGCGTTGGAGGAGAACGTGACTAATCTGATCACCCTCACACCCAAGTCCGATCGCTACACCTACATTTATCATGGTCGCTCGCAGGCCTTGGATCATATTTTGGTCAGCATGCGACGCTCACTCGTTCCGGTAGATTTCTCCCTCGTCCACATCAACTCCGATTTTCCGACAGTCTTTGAAACAGTAGACGGATCATATTATCGTAGTTCGGATCATGACCTCCTCCTGGTGAGCTTTACAACCCTCGACCACTTCTGCAACCTGCCTATTGTATTGAGATGATGCAACCAATTCGGTACGCGAGAGTTTTCTTTTTATTACTGCTTACTGTTCTTGTTCTTATACCGCTTGTTATTGGTCTGAGTGGAACTTTAGCGAACATGTATCTGCCTCTGATCTTTCAACACTGGCCCCCGGAACGCTTGCTGATTAGCGAGGTGGTTTACAACCCTGCCGCAAAGGAGCCTGATGGAGAATGGGTGGAGTTTTACAACGCCGGTTACCGGGAAATTGACCTTTCGAGCTATAAATTTGGTGACGAAGAGACGCTCGGTGAGGCCGAGGGCATGCTGCAGTTTCCGCCGGGGGCTAAGATTGGGCCGGGAGAGGTGATCGTTGTGGCATCTTCTGGGCAGATATTTCAGGGTTTGTATGGGGAGTTCCCGGACTATGAGATGCGCGAATCAGATCCGTTCGTGCCCAACATGATCAAGTACACTGCATGGGCCGGGGGAATCGTCGAGTTAAACAACACCGGTGATGAGGTGCTGGTATTGAATGGCAGAGATGAACTTGTAGATACGCTCGCTTACGGAAATTCAAATCACTATTTCGAACCCACCGCACCCAAGGTGGCTGATGGTCATTCCCTCGAGCGCAGACCCGTGTACCAGGATACGGACAGCGCTCAGGATTGGGCAGACCAGGCCTTCCCGAATCCCTGGTCTGTTGACATGAGCACGCCCATATTGACCAGCACCTCCACAAGCACCCAAACTGCAACACCACCTCTGACGGTTTCCCCATCTGGAACGGTCACCGCTTCTCCAATGGCGACGACAAGCCAAACACCAGGCGCCTCCGGGACACTAACTGCTACGTTGACTCCCACTCCGAGCACCACGCCGACCATCACTGGAACACCTACCAGCACCGCCACATCCAGCGCCACACCGACCGTTACGTTTACTTCAACGCGTACTTCTCAAGCCACGCCTCTCGAATCACGTTTGCTCATCAGCGAAGTTTTGTATGACCCGTCGGGCACCGAACCCGATGGGGAGTGGGTAGAATTATACAACGGTGGTGGTTCTGTGCTTGATCTGGCGGGATACAAGGTGGGGGATGAGGAGACCTATGGTGGGACAGAAGGCATGTACCATTTCCCGGATGGTGCTCACCTGGTTTCTGGGGGTGTCATCATCATTGCCAACCGGGCTTCGGCTTTCGAGGTTAGCTTCGGTTTTATGCCGGATTATGAATTCGTCGAGAGCGTCCCGGGTGTTCCAAACCTGCTGAAGTATAGTGACTGGTCGGGTGGGAGCGTTTATCTTAACAATAACGGTGATGAGGTCTTGGTTCTGGATCCAGCTGACGTCCTGGTTGATGCAGTGTCGTGGGGTGATTCTACCTGGGCTTTCGCCCCCTCCGCTCCAGATGTAGATCAGGGTCATTCCCTGGAACGTCGCCCTGTCTATCAGGATACCGATAGCGCCACGGATTGGGTGGATCAGCCATCCCCGCTGCCCGCTGTTGTGGACCCGCCCTCCATTACCCCCACACCTTCACCCACGGGTTCCCCCACACAGACGGGCACACTCACCCAAACGGGCACTCCCACGCCGACGGGAACGCCAACCCCCACAGGCACTCTAACTCTGACCGTCACTTCTTCTTCAACGCCGACGCACACACCCACGGATCAACCCACACCGCAGGAAGCTCTTCTGCTGATCAGTGAGGTGCTTTACGATCCTGCAGGGACCGAACCTGCCGCAGAGTGGATCGAGCTGTACAACGCGGGTGGCAGCGCCATCGACCTGGAGGATTATAAGATCGGTGATGAGGAGACGACGGGTCAGGGGGAGGGCATGTACCAGTTCCCTGGTGGAGCGCGGCTGGACTCGGGTGGTGTGATCGTGATTGCCAATAAGGCTGTCGAATTTGAGATTAATTTTGGATTTAAGCCGCACTACGAATTGGTAGAGTCGGATTCAGAAGTACCTAACCTGACTAAGTACAGCGCTTGGGCGACGGGAAACATTGCCCTGAGCAACACCGGGGATGATGTGCTCGTGCTGAACGCTTCTGATAGCGTTGTCGATGCCCTCTCGTGGGGTGATTCAACATGGGCATTCGATCCATCTTTACCAGACGTCGCACAGGACCACTCCCTTGAGCGAGTCCCTGCCGATCAGGACACAAACACGGCGAGTGATTGGATTGACCAGGCTTCTCCCAATCCTGGTCAGGTTAATCAGGAGCAAAATACATTCTTCCGTATATTGTCGTGGTTGTGGGGGTTCATCCCATAATCAAGGATCACAGCCTTCGTTGGGCTCCCTCCGATTAAAGCGCATCAATCATCTACGCGCATCTTATAAAATTTAACCCCTCTTCTGATCATGTAGAGCAACAGCACCAGTCCTGCTAAAGCGAAAACCAACAGCACGCTTGTTTCAATTGCATCCAGGGACACTGTCTCTGACCTTACACTGAGTTTATTTTGGGTGACGATGGTTGGGCTGGCGTTGCCGGCGCCTGGGATGGAGTCATGAATGACTATGTATGTGTCCCCCGATGGGTAGCGGGTGAGCGATTTCCCATCTTCGTCTGAACCGAAATCTTCCACTGGCCCCACGCGCACTGCCGTGGAAGCGAACCCCGAATAGCTGCTGGTGGGGTCATCGGCAGCGTCACCGTTGTACACGAGCTGGACATACTCGTCCGCTCCGGGATCGTACAGGACTACGTTATCCATTGTGTTGTTCATTGATTGGCTGCCATTCCCGGCGTCAAAGATGATACTTTCCGGGTTTGTCATGCTGGGCAGGCTGCCCCCGTTCTGCACGCCAGCAACCACGACCACGTAAGCGCTCGCTGCCAATGTGGTCGTGCTATCATCCGGGCTGCCTGGGAAGGTGAACCAGAGCAGAGATCCGGAATCCCATACTTCCCAGCCGCTGATATCAATTGTCTCTGTTGAATTATTGTAAAGTTCAAGGAACTCGTCCAGGTCATCCGCTGTACCGTTATTGTCCGTATCGAAGATTGCTGAATCCCCAGATGGGTCAATCAGGATCTCATTGATACACACCCCCCCGTCCAAAACCGCAACCGTGCCGGCTCCACGGGATTCATCCAAAAAACTGTTCGATGCAATCAGCACCACGAGTAATACTGCCAGGAGCTTGAAAGGCAATGTTTTCATGAGATCCTCCTCTTTCTTACGGCTGACAATCGATAGGTATTCGTTTATTTTTAAAGCAGGATGATCAGGCGATCACTTTGAATAATTTATAGTGAATATTCGCCCTCCTGCCCATACTATACTCCGTTTTCAAGTTTAAAGCTATATCTTTACTCTCGATCTTATGCTCTGCGTTGGAGCGTGGTGTCAATACGTCAAACTCCCGCAGCTCTGACACCGGCGCCCATCTAGGCGCATCGGTTAATCGTCCAAGCGATCGGGTCCACAACAATCCTTCGTCCCCCCTCCCCACTAAACGCGCAAAAGCCGCTTTCAACCACGAAAGCGGCTTTAAATTTGCGAATCCTTTCGCTCTACAACGCCATGCCCTGAACCTGTCTAATCACCATCACCACCTTGCCTGCGATCCTTACGTGGCTCGGATCGTCGATGTAGATCGGGTCCATGGTTGGGTTGGCGGGTTGAAGGCGTACCTTGCCATCTTCCAGGTAGAAGTACTTCAAGGTTGTCTCTTCCTTGTCGTCCAGCCACACCGCCACCATCTCCCCGTTGCGTGCTTCAAGTGCCGGTTCCATGATCACGATATCGCCGTCGTTCACCATCGCGTCGATCATCGAGCTCCCATCCACCTCCAGGGCGAAAAGGTTGCCTCGAGAACCGGAGTGCGCCGGCAGCTGGCTGCTTGCCACGTCCACCCAATGTTCGGAGTCGAAATACGGGAAATCAGAACCCGGTACCGGTACTGGTTCACCGGCCACAATCCTTCCTGCGATCGGGATTCGCAGAAACTCTTCCACGGCCTTGCCCATATCCTCCACTGTTTGCCTGGCGGATTCGGCGGCCGCACTGGTGACCGCCATGGTGCGCGTTGCGCTTGTCCCCAGTACCTCCGAAAGAGGTTTAATCAAGCGAAGCCCTCTTGAGACCCGGCTGTCCCGTTCTATAATCCCCATTTCTTTGAGTTGGTCCAGGTAATAGTTGACCACAGAAGTCGAGGAGATGTTTGCCTTATCACAAATTTCACGTATTGAGGGCGGGTAACCTACGTTCTCTTGAAAGTCCTGCATGACCTCCAGGATTTTCTTCTGCCGTTCACTAAGACCCGCTTTTCGTCGTCTCGCCATCATGCTTGACTCTCCAATCTGGTTGACCTGTAAGGGTATGGCCTATTTTGTGTGTGCATCGAGTGATCAATCGGCACCCTGTGCGGTCAATCATTGCCATTCCTGATAATTCGATCACTTGTGCTATAAATAATAACACGAACAAGTGTTCTGTGTCAAGCCCTTTTTTATGTGTTATATAAAACAGGAAGATTAATTTTTTCCAAATAAACCTTGCTCTTGCTCATTAAACTATGGGATAATTGCTTTTGTATCTGGTCAATCGACAATTCAGAATGGGTGAAGCCGCTGTACTTGAGGCGCTGAATGATCAGTTTGTAATAGTTTTGGGTTTACCGGAGGATAGATTGGTGAAATTTCAGAAGATTTGTGTTCTGGGCCTGGGCTATATTGGTCTGCCGACTGCCAGTACATTTGCGACGCATGGTTTAGAAGTTGTGGGGGTGGATGTAAATCCAAGTGTCATTGAGACGTTGCGCAACGGCGGTCTGCACATCCACGAACCCGGTTTACGGACTCTGGTGCAGGCTGCCCTGGGCTCAGGAAATTTAAGGATCAGCGAGTCTCCTGAACCCGCTGACGCTTATATCATTGCCGTGCCAACGCCTATCTTAGATGGTCATACCGCCGATCTTAGCTATGTCGAGGCAGCAGCCAAATCGATTGTCCCCTGTTTATCCCGGGGCAATCTGGTTGTGCTTGAATCAACCTCCCCTCCGACAACCACCGAATGTTTCCTGACCAACATCTTGCAAAGTTCGGGTCTTACAGCCGGTCGCGATTATTGTCTGGCGTATACACCGGAGCGTGTCCTGCCCGGACAAATCTTGAGTGAATTGATAGAGAACGCACGTGTGATCGGAGGCGTAGATCGGCGTTCAGCGGAGGCCGGTCGCGATTTATACAGGACTTTTGTGCGCGGTGAGATTTTTCTCACAGGCGCCACGACCGCTGAAATGGTGAAGTTGATGGAAAACACCTATCGCGACATAAACATCGCTATTGCCAATGAGTTTTCACACCTGGCGGAAAAGTTCGGCATAGATGTCTGGCAGGCTATTCAGATCGCCAATCATCACCCGCGCGTGGATATCTTGCGACCTGGTCCGGGCGTTGGCGGGCATTGTATCGGTGTGGATCCATGGTTCCTGGTAGAAGCCGCTCCCGAGCTCACGGACCTAATCCGTGCTGCTCGTGAAGTAAACGACCGGCAGCCCCTCCATATTGTTGAGATGGTTGAGGAGATCTTATCTGAAAGTGGGCAGGCGGAATCACTTCAAGGGGTTAAAGTAGCTGCGTTGGGTCTTTCTTACAAGCCTGATGTGGATGACCTGCGCGAAAGTCCGGCTCTTTCGGTGTCCAGCGAGTTATCTCAGCGGGGTGCTTTTGTTAAAGCTTACGAGCCGTATCTCAAAAACAAGCAGCAGATTAGGTTCGATTGCGTAGACACGCTGCAGGAGGCGTTGGCTGATGTGGACCTGATCTTGCTACTGGTCCCGCATGCACCTTTCCTGGAGCTGAAGCCAGAACAGGTGGCGAAGCTCAGCCATGCCCGTTTGATCGTCGACACGGTGAACGCCTGGTCTTCTCCTGATTGGGAGAGTTATGGCTTCAGTATGGCTCGCCTCGGCGTGGGTAAGAAGCGCATATCTGATCGGTTTGACGATATCGAATGAGCCCATTTAGTTTCTTTCGTTAGCTCACCGTGATAAGGAAATTTAATGCATGATATACGCGTCCTTTCGATTTTCGGCACACGTCCCGAAGCGGTAAAGATGGCCCCTGTTGTACAGCGGTTGGCTGCCACGGCGGGTATTGAATCCCTGGTCTGCGTTACTGCCCAACACCGGCAAATGCTTGACCAGGTGCTGGATCTCTTTGACATCCAGCCTGACGTGGATCTGGATTTGATGCGTCCGGATCAATCCTTGGCGGAAATTACGGCCGCCGTGTTCACACAACTCGATCCGCTGCTGGATCGCATGCGACCTGATTGGGTGCTGGTCCAGGGGGATACAACCACGGCTATGGCTGCATCCTTGACCGCATACTACAATCACATCCGGGTCGCTCATGTGGAAGCCGGATTGCGGTCAGGTGATAAGTGGCAGCCATTCCCTGAGGAAGTAAACCGCCAGGTAGCCAGCGTGGTCGCCGACCTGCATTTTGCGCCCACAGATTGGTCACGCGAGAATCTTCTGCGCGAAGGTATACCCGGAGAACGCGTGCTGGTGACGGGCAATCCGGTGATTGATGCGCTCCACTCGATAGCCAGTCGACCACCGACTGCAGAAGTTCAAGCTCTGATACGCGGGTTGGGTCTAGACGACCAGCCAACCTACGACCAGGAGGGTGGATCTGCTGCACCGCGCCTCGTCCTGGTGACTGCTCACCGCCGCGAAAATTTTGGAGAGCCCCTTGAGAATATCTGCCGGGCGTTGTCTCGCTTGGCGGAAGTCTACCGGGATGAAATACGGATTGTTTATCCCGTTCATTTAAACCCAAACGTCCAGGAACCCGTTTATCGAATACTTGATCATGTTCCCAATATCACTTTACTGCCGCCGTTGGATTACATGCCCCTGGTGCAGTTGATGAAACGCACAACACTGATCTTGACAGACTCCGGCGGGCTGCAGGAGGAAGCACCCGGTTTGGGAGTGCCTGTTCTCGTGCTGCGCAATGTCACTGAACGACCCGAAGGTGTGTGGGCGGGTACGGTGCGGTTGGTGGGCACCGATACGCTGCGTATTGTCACTGAGGCCAGACGCCTGTTGGATGATACTGAAGCTCATGAAGAAATGGCTCGCGCTGTCAATCCCTACGGCGACGGGCACGCTGCTCGACGCATCGTCAGCGCTATCCTGGAATACGAGACCCAACCAAAGAGTCCTGATCCTGGAGTTTTATCCGATGCCTCGTGACCTCCCTTCCCGATTGGTCTATGCTCGCAATTGGCCTGTCCTGGGAAAATTAGCCTATTACTCACTCAAGCTGTTGGGTGTGGAGATACCGAGGCGCGTCCAAATCGGATCTGATTTTGAGCTTGCGCATGGTGGCTTCGGGGTGGTTATTCATCCCAACAGCGTGATCGGTGATCGAGTGAAGGTTTATCCCGGTGTGACGTTGGGGCGTGCAGATATTTACCGTCCCATGGGAGGATCCCGTTTTTTAAGAATTGTGATAGAAGATGACGTCATCCTATCGCCTGGAGCCAAAGTTTTGGGAAAGGAGGGCGAACTTAGGATTGCCAGAGGAACCGTCGTTGGTGCTAATGCAGTCTTGTTGTCTTCTACCGGAGAGGCGCAGGTCTGGGCGGGTATTCCAGCCAGGTGTGTCGGTGAACGTGAGGTGTGAGCCGGAATTCTTAGGTGTCGTGCTATGACTTACAATCACAACATACGCATCTGCCTGGTGCCCCGTCTCAGTGGAGTAGGGGGGATGGTGTCGTTTCAGGATAAACTTTCCCAGGGGCTGGTAGCGTGCGGTGTGGACGTATCTTACGATCTTGATGATGAGCCGTACGATGCCGTGCTGGTGATTGGGGGAACTCGCAGGTTGGGGAAGCTGCGCGCTTCACGCAAGCGGGGGGTCCGTATCGTCCAGAGATTGGACGGGATGAACTGGGTCCATCGTGTGCGAACGACCCAGGGCAGACTACGGACAGGTTTACGGCATTATCTACGTGCTGAATATGGCAATTGGATACTATCTATCATTCGATCGCGTTTCGCTGACCGTATCATTTATCAAAGTCTTTTTACACAAAAATGGTGGGAACGTGTGCACGGTCTCACATCGAAGCCGAATAGTGTAGTGTACAACGGCGTGGATCTGAACGTTTATAACTCCGGGGGATCGCTGGGACGTCCCAGCGATCATTTTCGTGTACTGATGGTTGAAGGAAGTCTTATGGGTGGGTATGAAATGGGCCTTGAGGTGGCGCTGCAGCTGGTGGAGCAGCTAGCGGCTGCCCAAAAACAAGAACCGCGAGATATGGTCGAACTCTTGGTGGTTGGCCGCGTTGCTCCTGAGGTGCGAGAGCGCTGGGATGGGCGAATCTCGCGAACTTCAGCAAGCTCAAACCTTTTACTGACATGGCAGGGAGAGGTGCAGCAAGCACGAATTCCCGAAATCGATCGTTCGGCGCATGTCCTTTATTCGGCTGACGTCAACGCTGCCTGTCCAAATTCTGTCATCGAAGCGTTGGCCTGTGGTTTGCCGGTGATTGCCTTCGACACCGGCGCATTATCTGAACTGGTTATGGAAGATTGCGGGCGAGTCGTTCCCTATGGTGGTGATCCATGGCGCCTGGAGCCACCCGATGTCCAGGCGCTGGCGTCAGCCACGCAGGAGATTCTCAATGACCAGGAAACGTTCCGGCGGGGAGCTCGCGCCCGGGCAGAGTCCCTATTTGGACTCGATGAGATGGTGAAGAAGTACTTGAAAGTACTGCTCGACACGTAACTTATGGTAAGGTTTTACTCCCTGAACTATTTTTCTGAGCGATCGACACCCATTAAGATAAGGTTGGTATGAGGAAATTAATAGTCAATGCCGCTCAACTCGCAGCACGATATCTCCCGTCACGTGCCAAGCTGGCATTGTACCGATTTCCCCTTTTTGCAGATTTAATCAGGCGGCAGCTGAACCTGGCTGTTCCCGCTGGAATGAGCGATGTTTGGGTGGCGGGAGGGGGGTTGGTGGGGATGCATATGAGGCTGGATCTGCAGACGGAGAAGGACTACTGGCTGGGCACATATGAAGCGGATTTGCAGGAGGCGGTAAAAGAACTTGTCGAACCTGGCATGGTCGCTTATGATGTGGGCGCGAACATAGGTTTTACTACCCTGTTGTTGGCGAAGCGGGTAGGGGAGGACGGTCGTGTTTACGCTTTTGAAGCGCTGCCAACAAACCTGGAACGCTTGAAAGACAATGTGGCGCTGAACGATCTTGATGCGAACGTAGTAATTGTCCCGAAAGCGGTAATAAACGCGCAGAAACCCACCCGCTTTTTGGTCGGCCCTTCTGGTGGGATGGGAAAAGCCGAAGGGTCGCTCGGACGGCAGGGTGTGGCTTATCACGAAACGATCACCGTTGATGGTGTCTCCCTGGATGGGTATGTGTATGAATCAGGCAACCCACCTCCACAGGTGATTAAGATGGACATAGAAGGCGGCGAGGTGTTGGCTCTGTCTGGTATGAAACGTTTACTGGATGAGGTGCATCCGGTGCTGCTAATCGAGCTGCATGGTCATGAGGCAGCCGAAGCTGGATGGAGTACGCTGAGCGAAGCAGGCTACCAGCTCCGTAAAATGGCGCCTGGATTTCCTCGTATCCTATCGATTGATACCCTGGATTGGAAGTCCTATCTGGTTGCCGCTCATGTGAATTGACGGATATTATCTATGGATGTCTGATTGAGACTCATTATGTCTTGTATAATGACGCTGTGAACACAAAATTACACCCCAAAATAACTCGTCGAGGACAATCGGCAGAGTGGGTACCGATGGAAGTTTAACCTAAAACATGGACAAGGATCTTATTCCAGGAAGAGTTGCTTTGCAGCAGCGGGTGTTGCCGGCTTATCGGGCACCTTTTTTTGACTCCCTGGCAGTTGCTTGTGAAGGCGGCTTGAGCGTGTTTGCCGGGGATCCTCTGCCGCAGGAGAATATCAATACGAGTGTTGACCTGAGAGATGCTCGATATTATGTTGCCCGCAACCACCATTTTATGAGCCCCAGCTCTCCACTCTACCGATGCCGGCAAGATGGCATCCTGGAGTGGCTGGAGGAATGGTGTCCGCAAGTATTGATCGTTGAAGCCAACCCTCGCAATACGAGTACTCCTGGCGCGGTACAGTGGATGCATAAACGTGGTCACCCGGTAATCGGCTGGGGTTTAGGTGCGCCGCCGGTAGCCGGGTTGTTGGGGTTTTGGAGAAACCGTGTCCGTAATCATTTCTTGCATTCTTTAGACGGGGTGATCGCTTATAGTCGTCGCGGCGAGCAGCAATATCGCTCACTTGGTATTCCATCCGAGCGTGTTTTTACCGCCGTTAACGCCGTCAGCCCTCGTCCAACGCATCCAATGCCAGACCGGCCTGTAGATTTTGATGGCAAATCAAAGTTGTTATTTGTGGGACGCTTACAATTCCGCAAGCGAATAGATAATTTATTAATGGCATGTGCAGCGTTACCCTATTCTCTTCAGCCGGGGCTTTGGATCATTGGGGATGGACCAGCCAGGGATGAATTTATGTCCATCGCTGAGAAGGTTTTCCCATCTGCAGAGTTTTTAGGAGCGCTGAATGGGGCGGCGTTGGATGATTATTTCACCCGGGCGGACATCTTCGTTTTACCGGGTACTGGAGGTCTGGCGGTGCAGCAGGCGATGGCTTTCGGCTTACCCGTCATTGTCGCTGAGGGCGATGGCACTCAGGATGATTTGGTTAGTTCCGATAATGGCTGGCTGGTGCCTGCTGGGGATGTGCGAGCTCTGACAGGTGCATTAAAGGAAGCTCTGTCGAATACGGCGCTTTTACGTCGCATGGGGGAGGCTTCGTATCGACTTGTGTCGGAAGAGATCAACCTGCAGGCGATGGTGGATGTCTTTGTGCGGGCTCTGTCCACCATAAAGGTTAAAAAATAACCGCTGATTGAACACTGATGAGACTGTTATTTATCGCTGACGGACGTTCCCCAACTGCACTGAATTGGATCCAGCATTTCGTGGATTCGGAGTACGAGGTGCATCTCGTCTCTACTTTTGATTGTAATCCGCATCTGGATTTAGCCTCATTCAACCTGCTTACGGTTGCACTTAGCACCGCCGCGGGTGACCAAAACGGTCAAGTTCGGGCCAGGGATAGGTTGAGGAAAGTGATCCCAGTTAACGTTCGCACTGCACTGCGCCAGCGTTTGGGACCATTCACACTCCCCAAGGCGTCACGACGTTTGCAAAAGATCGTTCAACAAATACGACCCGATTTGGTGCACGCCATGCGTATTCCATACGAGGGTATGCTGGCTGCTCAAGCAGAACTCGATGCGCCCTTGTTGGTATCGGTTTGGGGGAACGATTTTACCCTGCACGCTCCTTCAACCCGTAGGATGAAACTTTATACGCAGCTGACCTTAGAGGCTGCCGATGCACTGCATACGGATTGTTATCGCGACATGCGATTGGCACAGGTCTGGGGATTTCCACTTGAGCGACCACACGTGGTCTTACCCGGTGGGGGTGGAATTCGGCTTGATTTATTCAAACCCGGTTTACAAACAAAACCGAGCGTTCCCACGCAGCAGGTGGATACCGTCATCAACCCGCGTGGATTTCGTGCTTATGTGCGGAACGATGTCTTCTTTCAGGCAATCCCGCTTGTTTTATCGCGTCGACCGGACACGCGCTTCCTCTGTCCAACCATGGCGAACGAGAGGCAAGCTTTGCGCTGGATTGAGGAATACAACGTGGCATCCAATGTAGCGCTGCTGCCCCACCAAACGCGTTCTCAAATGGCGGCACTTTACCAACAGGCACAGGTGGTCGTGTCACCAAGTACACATGATGGGACTCCGAACACCCTGCTTGAAGCCATGGCGTGTGGTTGTTTCCCTGTGGCGGGGGATATCGAGTCGCTACGGGAGTGGATTACACCGGGATTCAACGGCTTGTTGGTAAACCCGGGTGACCCGCAGGCAATCTCTGAGGCAATCCTGGTTGGCCTTTCCCAGGAGGGATTAGTGGCGCAGGCTAAAGAACACAACCTAAGTCTGGTCGCTGAGCGCGCAGATTACCGGCAGGTGATGAAACGAGCCGGGGATTTTTATCGTTCAATTGTAATGCGTTGAAATTTTATGGGTTACTCGATGTAGGCTCTCAGCTGGCGTTGGATGCCGTACCGGCGCAGGCGGTTGAGGGCTTGAGCTTCAATTTGGCGTACCCGCTCGCGGGTTACACCCATTTTGCGCCCGACTTCATTTAGCGTCAGTACCTGACCATCGACCAGGCCGTAGCGAAGTTGCAGGATACGCGCTTCACGTGGCGGCAGCATATCTAATATACCATCCAGTTGTTCGCGGAGCAGGTGCTGTGAGGCCATTTCGTCGGGAGCGGGTGTCTCCTGGTCCTCGATAAAGTCGCCCAGTACGTCATCTTCTTCATCCCCGATCGGCATCTGAAGTGAGATTGGGCGCCGGGCTACCTGGATCATATGCTCTACCTTTTTAGGGTGCACGTCCAGGGTTATGGCCATTTCTTCCACGGTAGGATCACGGCTGAGTTCTTGTTTGAGTTGATGTTGGACGCGCAGCATGCGGCTGATCTGGTCACCCATGTGCACGGGTACCCTGATGGTTCGGCTTTGATCCGAGAGCGCGCGGGTAACGGCCTGGCGGATCCACCAAGTCGCATATGTGCTGAACTTAAAACCACGATGGTAATCGAACTTCTTGGCTGCCCGCATGAGGCCAATGTTGCCTTCTTGTATGAGGTCGAGGAAGGGAACACCACGTCCCATGTATTTTTTTGCCACGCTGATCACCAGACGAGAATTTGCAACGATCAAATGTTCCCGCGCCTGCCATCCATCATTTATCAGCTTCTGCAGCTCCTGACGGCGGTGTACGCTGACATTGCCAAGCACCAGTTCCTCGCGTGACATGCGCCCCAATTCTATCCTTTGAGCCAGTTCTAATTCCTCTTCTACCTTGAGCAGGGGAACGCGAGAAGCCTCTTTAATATAAAGTCCGATTGTGTCATCTACATCGATGTTAGCCAGGATGTCCTCGTCCAGCTGGGTCTCGAGAAGTTCGTCGCTTTCTCTTTCTTCGGCAGCCAATTCCTCATCTGCTGGCTCATCAGATACCACCTCCTCGACGTATGGAATTCCCGCGTTGAGAAGCGCAGCGAAGGCCTCCTCAAGCTGATCTAACTCTTTTTCTGCTTTAGGAAAGAAGTGGAGAATATCATCCAGGGTAACGTAACCTCGCTCACGACCCAGTTCTAACAGACGCGCGAGAGCGGTAAACCCTTCTCCTTCTTCGTCTATGACTTCCAATAAACGTTCGTCGACGATTTTGTTCATAACCTTCCTGATGGTTGAATTTTCGTTGCCAACCCCGATGTACAGCCGCGAAATTACCAAA